>OBLI01000729.1_pt1 | contig 34256 bp, 28 predicted proteins | sample 1519701 | NCBI WGS metagenome assembly OBLI01 (sample SAMEA3663005, study PRJEB22513) | pig gut metagenome | biome: pig gut; feature: pig-associated habitat; material: faeces | place: France | collected 2012 | reverse complement strand
CGGGCAAGGGAATACCCGAGGGCGACGAGGAGCGCATCTTCGAGCAATTCTACAAAGTGGATGAATTTATCCCAGGCACAGGTCTTGGACTGTCATTGGCGCGAGTGATTGCCGACCGCATGGGCGCAAGCATTGCCGTCGATCGCAGCTACAAGGCACAAGGCTCGAGATTCAATATTGTATTAAAGAGTTGACAAGTTGACGAGTTAACAAGTTTACAAGTTGATTGAAAATATATAAATTTAAATATAATGAAGAAATTGGCGATTATCACAGGAGCCGACGGATGCATGGGCTCCGAGATTGCAAGGGCTGTGGCTATTGAGGGCTATCATGTCATCATGGCATGCTATAACCTGCAAAGGGCTGAGGAAAAACGAAAGTGGATAATATCTGAATCCGGAAACCAGGATGTGGAGATTGTCCCTATCAACTTGGCATCACTGAAAACAGTTAAGGCTTTTGCCGAAGAGATAAAGAGTAGGGGAGAAAAGGTGGTACTACTCATGAACAACTCCGGCATACTCGAACAGGAGGGGCGCACCATCACCGAGGACGGTATGGAGCGCACTGTGCAGGTGAACTATGTGGGACATTACTTGCTCACCCGCCTGCTCGTTCCACTCATGGAGCGCGGAAGCCGTATCGTCTCGATGTCTTCACTCACATATATGTGGGGAAGAATATATTTCCCGTCGTTCTTCGACACAGGATGCCGTGGGTTCTTCTGGCGTATCTTCCCATATAGCAACTCCAAGCTCGCCATCACTCTTTTCACTCTCAAATTAGCAAGGGAGTTGAAGGACAAGGGCATTACTGTCAACTGTGCCGACCCCGGAGTTGTAGCTACGGATATAATATACTTCAAGATGTGGTTCGACCCTATCACCAAGGCCATCTTCGCCCCCATCATCCGCACTCCACGACAAGGTGCCGCCACTGCCATCCATCTTCTATTGTCTCCAGAGGTAGAAGGACAAACGGGAACATTCAACCTCTCGTGTCACATCAAGAAACTGAAGAGGAAATACACCCAACATCCACTTATTGACATCCTCTGGCAAAAGACCGAGGACAAAGTCAAACCATGGCTATAAATACTATTAAATAACCAAAATAAAAAAAATAATCATGAGAAAAATCAGACTATTAACATTACTTGTTATCGGCATGTTATCTACATCCACTTTTCATGCCGAAAACCTGTTTACCTCACTGCTTGGGAAAAGCCAAAAGGAGGTTGACGAGAAAATGGAAATGTTGTGGAAGCACTTCTTCACTCCTGGTGATGTATCAGTCTTCGATGCCGACGGACAAAAAACCGTGTATTACGAGACTGCCGACAACATGGCATTTATCTATGACACAGGCAGTAACGACGTGCGCTCCGAGGGTATGTCGTATGGTATGATGATTAGTGTGCAGACTGATCATCGGGAGGTGTTTGACAAACTGTGGCGATGGGCCAAACGATTTATGGCTTATCCCAAGGACAGTGCGTGGGACGGATATTTCTGTTGGCAATGCACAAGAGACGGCAAGCAGATTGGCAACAGTAATGCCTCTGACGGTGAGTTGTATTTTGCCACGGCTCTCTTCCTCGCTGCCGAGAGATGGAACGAACCACGTTATGCCGAAGAGGCAAACGAGATACTTCAGAAATGTATGTCGAAAACAGGCGAGGGTGGGGTGTACAATCTCTACAACAGGGATAACTTCCTTATTACCTTTGTGCCTGATAGGGTAGGCAAGGAATTCTGCGACCCATCGTATCAGTTGCCTGCCTTCCTCGACAAATGGGCTAAGGTGGCTGCCAAGGACCGCTCGTTTTGGAAGAAGGCAGCCAAGGCAGCACGCCAACATCTCATCGACTCTGCCGACCCCGTCACGGGTCTCTATCCTGATTACAGTAATTACGACGGCAGTGCCTACCGCTGGCCTCATGCTGGATATGACACGTCGATATATATGTATGATGCCATCCGTTGTGCAATGAATGTGGGTATGGACTATTATCTCTGTGGCAAGGACAAGAAGCGTCAGACTGCCGTGATGTCGCGCCTGTTGTCGTTCTTCAAGTCCGACGGCTACAAGCACGCTCGCTTCAGTCTCGACGGCAAGACCCGATTTGAAGAATACACCCATGGCATGTATGGAGCCAATGCCGTGGCTGCCTTTGCCCTCGCCAACTCCACTCCCGAGCACAAGGAGCTTGCCAAGGAGCAATTGGAAAGACTATGGAACAGTCAACCGCCCACGGGCAAATACCGCTACTACGACGGTATGGTGTATTATCTCTCGTGGCTACACGTTGCCGGATGTTTCTCACTTGAATTCAAGTAAAAATAAATGGTGGCCTCGTAAATCACTACGTGGCCACCATTTTCATAAAACCTAACTAAAAACCTAAAGTATCAATGAAGCATCTGTATTCTAAATTCTCTATTATCTGATGTAGGGATGTGTACCCTTTTTCATCATCTTGTAGCATTTCTTGCAAGGGCGATTGTGACCGTAGCAGCATTTGTTACTTCTGTGACACTTGCAATTGCACGTTGTCTTCATGATGCGCCATGATCTGTCCCTGCCACGATTGTCATATTTGCAGCACTTGTGGTCGTCAAGTCGAACGTTTGTCTTATTCACTACCACCACGTTGTTACGGTCGTTTTTCACGTTTTTATTGTTCTTACCACTGGTGGATACTACTATCGTAAGCATCATCACCATCATAATCATAATCTTCTTCATAATCTCAATTTTTTAAAGTGTTATACATTTTATTTTTATTTCTGGTGCAAAGATACGGCGAAATATCAACATACGAAAATGATTATCCCTAAACTCGCGAGGGCTTTCCCTAAACATAAAGGGGATTTTTCCTCACGAAATAATAAAAAATACTTAATTGTTTTGGCATAATCAGAAAAAAGCAGTAATTTTGCACTTTGCATTTATATAGCTTCGTTATAAATAAATAAGGAATAGAATACAAGATATGGCTGGCAAGGACAAGGAACTGACCCCTATGATGCGTCAGTATGCGGAATTGAAGGCAAAGCACCCCGATGCTGTGCTGCTGTTCAGATGTGGCGACTTCTACGAGACTTATCTCGAAGATGCTGTCATCGCCTCACGTATATTGGGTATAACACTCACCCGACGCAACAATGGCAACAACTGCAAAGGCTCAGAGATGGCGGGATTCCCGTTCCATGCTCTCGACACTTATCTACCCAAACTCGTTAGGGCAGGTAAGCGTGTGGCTATATGCGACCAGCTTGAAGACCCTAAGCTCACCAAGAAACTCGTGAAGCGAGGCATCACCGAACTCGTAACTCCCGGTGTGGCCATGAGCGACAATGTGCTCAACTACAAGGAGAACAACTTCCTCGCATCCGTGCATTTCGACAAATCCACTTGCGGAATCTCATTCCTCGACATATCCACAGGCGAGTTCATAACAGGCGAAGGCACTCCTGATTATATAGAAAAGCTGCTAAGCAACTTCTCTCCAAAGGAAGTGCTATTTGAGCGCAACCGCAAGCAACAGTTTGAACAATATTTCGGCACCAAGTTCTTCACATTCCAACTCGACGACTGGGTATTTACCGAACAGACAGCCAAACAGAAACTGCTGAAGCATTTTGGTGTGAAGAATCTCAAGGGCTTCGGCATAGACCATCTCAAGAGCGGTATCATTGCCAGCGGGGCCATCCTGCAATATCTTGAGATGACACAACACACGCAGATTGGTCATATCACTTCTATTTCAAGGATTGAGGAGGAGAAATACGTAAGGCTCGACAGATTCACACTACGTAATCTCGAACTTATATCTCCGATGAACGAGGACGGAAAGTCGCTCCTTGATGTCATCGACAACACCATATCCCCCATGGGCAGCAGATTGTTGCGCAGATGGGTTGTGTTCCCACTGAAGAGTGAGAAGAAGATAAACGACCGACTGGATATAGTGGAGTATTTCTTCCGCGAACCGCAATTCCGCGAACTCCTCGACGAACAGCTCCACCGCATTGGCGACCTGGAGCGAGTGGTGTCGAAGGTGGCAGTGGGAAGGGTTACACCAAGGGAAATGGTGCAACTGAAGATTGCACTGCAGGCCATCAAACCCATAAAGACTGCCTGCGAGCATGCCAAGAACGATGTGCTCAAGAGGGTGGGCGAGCAGATTAACCTATGCGAGATTATTCGCGACCGTATTGAGCGCGAACTGCATCCCGACGCTCCGCAACTTGTCAACAAGGGTGGGGTGATAAACGATGGTGTAAACGAGGAACTCGACCAGCTTCGCAGCATTGCCTATCATGGCAAGGATTATCTATTGAAAATACAGGAGCGCGAGGTGGAAAAGACAGGTATAGCAAGCTTGAAGATAGGTTATAACAATGTCTTCGGATATTATCTTGAGGTGAGAAACACCTACAAGGAACAAGTGCCTCAGGAATGGATACGCAAGCAGACTCTCGCCCAGGCTGAGAGATACATCACTGAAGAACTGAAGGAATACGAGGAGAAGATTCTCGGTGCCGAGGAGAAAATCCTCGCTTTGGAGACGAAACTCTTCAACGACCTCGTCATAGATACGCAGGAATATATCCAGCAGATACAAACCAATGCCAATCTTATCGCTCGTCTCGACTGTCTGCTCTCGGGAGCCAAAACTGCACAGGAGCATAAGTATGTGCGCCCCATAATCGACAACTCCGACATCATCGACATCAAGCAGGGACGACATCCCGTCATTGAGACAGAAATGCCAGTGGGCGAGCAGTATGTGCCCAATGACATCATGCTCGACTCCGACAGTCAGCAGATTATGATTATCACGGGTCCTAACATGGCGGGTAAGTCGGCACTTCTGCGCCAGACTGCCCTCATCGTCCTCATGGCACAGATTGGCTCGTTTGTTCCTGCCGAAAGCGCACGCATCGGTCTGGTGGATAAGATATTCACCCGTGTTGGAGCAAGCGACAACATATCCCTTGGTGAATCTACCTTTATGGTTGAGATGACCGAGGCATCCAATATCCTTAATAATGTATCTCCAAAGTCGCTCGTACTCTTCGACGAACTTGGACGAGGCACTTCCACCTACGACGGTATATCCATTGCTTGGGCTATCGTGGAATATCTGCACGAAAACCCACGTGCCAAGGCGCGCACTCTCTTCGCCACTCATTATCACGAACTCAATGAGATGGAGAAGAACTTCAGCCGTATCAAAAACTACAACGTCAGTGTGAAGGAAATGGATGGTAAGGTTATCTTCCTGCGCAAACTGACACGCGGCGGTTCGGAGCACTCCTTCGGTATTCATGTGGCAGAAATATCTGGTATGCCCAAGAGTATCATCCGTCGTGCCAATGTAATCCTCAAGGAACTGGAGTCCGACAATGCAGGAGTGGGCAGTGCTGGCAAACCTACGGCAGCCATAGCCCAAAGTCGCGAGGGCATGCAGCTCAGCTTCTTCCAATTGGACGACCCTGTCCTCTGTCAGGTGCGCGACGAGATCATCGGTCTCGACATCAACAACCTCACCCCAGTGGAAGCCCTCAACAAGCTCAACGAGATAAAAAAAATAGTAACCGGCAAATAAAAAAGAATAATAGTACATAACAGCCCCCGTGCTCGCGGTGTCAGCCGCGAGTCCCACAAAAATATGCCCCATCACTACAAAACCCTAATAAAGCTCGGCACCCCGATAGTCATCGGCCAGATAGGCAATCTGGTCCTCAACTTCGCCGACACCCTCATGATAGGCCATCACTCTACGACGGAATTGGCTGCTGCCAGTTTCGTAAATGGCATCTTCGTCCTTTTCATCCTCTTCTCTATCGGATTTAACTTCGCCCTCACGCCTGTTGCCGGTCCATTCATTGGTCGCGACGAGAAGGAAGAGGCTGGCGTGGTGATGCGCTCGTGCCTATGGGCAAATGTCATCCTCATGCTTGTGCTCACTGCCCTCGCTGTGGCGTTCTATTTCTCTCTACACCTCTTCGGCCAACCAGATGAACTGCTGCCGCTCATGCGGCCCTATCTATTGGTGAACATCCTCTCCATCCCCTTTGCCATCATCGGTTGTCAGATGAAGCAGTTCTTCGACACCATCGGATCGACCAAGATTTCGATGTATGTGCTCGTGTTCTCCAATCTGCTGAATATCATCGGCAATTACTTTCTCATCTACGGCAAGGCAGGAATACCCGAGTTGGGATTGTTAGGAGCAGGACTTTCCACCGCCATAGCGCGAGTGGTCATCGTGGTATTGTTCTTCCTCATCTTCTTTATCGATAAGAAATATGCCGTTTACCTTAATGGTGCATTGAAGGCTGAACCCACCAAGACAAGAAAGACATTCGTTGAGATTAACAAACTCGGTTGGTCGTCTGCAATACAAGCCACCATTGAGTGCGGAGCATTCTCGCTTGTGGCTATCTTCGTGGGATGGATTGGCACCAAACCGCTTGCTGCCCATCAGATTATGATTACCGTCTCGATGTTCTTCTATAACATCTATCTCGGTATTGCCACTGCCATCAGTATTCGTGTGAGCCATTTTGCGGGAATGAAGGATTGGCGAGCCATAGTGGATGTCACCAAGAGCGGATTCTTCATTATCATCGCCATAGCCGCAGTGATGGCTATTCCCGTTTATCTGTATCGCGACAGCATCGGTGCGCTGTTCTCCAACGACCCTCTCGTGGGCGAATTAGTGGCAGTTACCGTCATTCCGCTCATTCTCTATCAGATTAGCGATGCCTTCCAATGTTCGATTGCCAACGCACTACGCGGATTAGGCGAAATGCGACTGCTGATGTATGCAGCCTTCTTTGCCTATTTTGTGGTTTCGCTTCCTCTAAGTTGGCTGTTGGGCATACAGTTCGGCTTCGGTCTTGTCGGCATTTGGAGTGCCTTTCCTGTATGCCTCACGGTAGCCGGTTTACTTTATTTCATTATACTCAAAGTGAAACTGCCGAAATAGGCATAATAAATTTCTAACGATAGTATTTAAAATCCCTAACCTCCTATCAAGTAATTTTTTATTTTTACCCTCATACCCTCACCCTTACACTTAATACATTAATTATCAATAAATTAAAAGTGAGGGTTAGGGGTGACTGTAGTTTAACTATTTAGGTTGACATTGACCCGGTCAAGGGGTGTTGATTACCTGTCGCCAGTCCCGTGTTATTGTCAGTTTCGCTTACCATGTGTTGTTTGGTGATTATTAAAAAACAAGAAATAAATCCCCGTTTTCTTCTCAGATTCATCTTTTTGTATTATCTTTGCACCGGACTAATGAAAATACGACTATGATAATAAGTATTGCGAACCCTATATATGACGCTGTCTTCAAATACCTCATGGAGGACAACCGCGTTGCCAAGACAGTGCTTTCAGCCCTTCTGCAGAGGGAGGTGGCTGAGGTTGAAATGCGCAAGCATGAATACACCAACGGCACACGTGACAAGATATCTATGTTCCGTATCGATTTTGGCGCACAGGTGCGCCAGGACGACGGCAGTCTGAAACTCGTGCTGATAGAGCTTCAGAAGACTTGGCTTGAGACGGAGACACTGCGTTTCCGCCAGTACCTCGGCACGCAATACGCTAACCCCGACAACATACTGAAGGACGACAATCCCAACGGCTACGGTATCCCGATGATAACAGTATATCTGCTTGGACATCGTGTGGGTGAGATAGATGAGCCGGTTCTTTATGTCCGACACAAGTCATTCGACTATGACGGTGTTGAAGTCACCAAGGGCATGCCCGACCCGTTCGTCGAGAGTCTTGTGCATGACAGCATTATAGTCCAGATACCTCTTCTTCATGGCCGTGTGAATAACCGCCTTGTGGAGGTTCTGAGTGTGTTCGACCAGACAAACAAGGCCGGGAACAATCGTCAGGTATTGAATATTGATGAGGATGCATATCGTGGTGATGCTGAGATGGAGCATATCCTTCACCGCCTTCTTGCTGCGGCATCAGACAGCAAATTGCGTCAGGACATGAACGTTGAGGACGAATATTTCTCTGCCATTGAGACACGTGACACTGCCATTATGAAGCGTGACCAAAGGATTGCCGAGCAAGACGCTCAGTTGGAAGAGCAGTCGGCTCAGTTGGAAGAGCAGTCGGCTCAGTTGGAAGAGCAGTCGGCTCAGTTGGAAGAGCAGTCGGCTCAGTTGGAAGAGCAGTCGGCTCAGTTGGAAGAGCAGTCGGCTCAGTTGGAAGAGCAACGCACCGCCTTGCTTATTTCAGCCAAAGCTATGAAGACGGCTGGAATACCTATTGAACAAATTTCGGAAATGACAAGGCTTCCAATTGAAGAAATTTTAAGTCTGGATAATTAAAAGGAAGTACAGGGGGCAGTCCCTCGTACGGCTAAGTGAAACTGCCACGATAGCCTATATTATTATTTATATATAAGCAATCTAAATATACAACGATAGCTATCCATAATATACAATGATAACGTATCATATCTCTGTTCCCCACTTCGGAACGTACATTCAGCAGTGGGGAACAAACTTTCTATATAGCTTACACTACTATTTAGCATGGCTATCGTCATATATTCTGGATAACTGGCGTTATATATTCAATTGCCCTATTCACATGCTCCCACTATGGCTATCTAATGGCCGTCATAGCTAAATAATATAAAAAAAACGCCATTTCTTTTGTTATATTATTATAATTGTGTAACTTTGCAGCGTATTATGCACTGAAGAAAAGAAAAAAACGAAATAAGATTATGGAATACAATTTTAGAGAAATCGAAAAGAAGTGGCACGAGAAGTGGGTGGAAAACAAAACCTACAAGGTCACTGAAGACGCTAAGCGCAAGAAGTTCTACGTACTCAACATGTTCCCCTATCCATCGGGAGCGGGACTGCACGTGGGTCATCCCCTCGGATATATCGCAAGCGACATCTATGCAAGATACAAGCGCCAGCAGGGATTTAATGTGCTTAATCCTATGGGATATGACGCATACGGACTGCCGGCTGAGCAGTATGCCATACAGACGGGTCAGCACCCCGAGGTGACTACAGTGGCGAATATCAATCACTATCGCGAACAGTTGGACAAAATAGGATTCTCATTCGACTGGGACCGCGAGGTGCGCACTTGTGCTCCCGACTATTATCATTGGACTCAATGGGCGTTCATCCGCATGTTCAAGTCTTATTACAGTCTGGCATCCCAGAAGGCACAGCCTATCATCAAACTTATCGAGCACTTCGAACTGATGGGTACTGAGAATATCTCGGCTGCATGCACAGAGGAGATGCATTTCACAGCTTCGGAATGGAATTCTTTCTCAGAGAAGAAGAAGCAGGAGGTGCTCATGAACTATCGTATAGCCTATCTTGGCGAGACAATGGTGAACTGGTGTCCGAAACTCGGAACAGTGCTTGCCAACGATGAGGTTGTGGATGGAGTGAGCGTGCGCGGAGGATATCCCGTGGTGCAGCAGAAGATGCGCCAGTGGTGCCTGAGAGTGTCGGCATACGCACAGCGTCTGCTCGACGGACTGGAGACTATTGACTGGACTGACTCACTGAAGGAGACACAGCGCAACTGGATTGGTAGATCAGAGGGAACGGAGATGGAGTTCAAGGTGAAGGACAGCGACAAGCACTTCACTATCTTCACCACACGTGCCGACACCATCTTCGGTGTGACATTCATGGTATTGGCCCCCGAGAGCGAACTCGTGGATGAACTGACTACAGCCGACCAGCGTGCTGCTGTAGATGAGTATATAGCATACGTGAAGAAGCGCACTGAGCGCGACCGTATCAGCGACCATCGCGTCACTGGTGTGTTCTCAGGTTCATACGCTGTGAATCCATTCACCGGCGAGGCTATTCCTATCTGGATTTCAGAGTATGTACTCGCTGGATATGGTACTGGAGCCATCATGGCTGTACCGGCACACGACTCACGTGACTATGCCTTTGCCAAGCATTTCAACCTGCCCATCATCCCACTTATCGAGGGTGCCGACGTAAGTGAGCAGAGCTTCGATGCCAAGGAGGGTATTGTGATGAATTCACCAAAGAGTGGGGTAGAGGCTCTTAACGGTTTCTCTCTCAACGGATTGACTGTCAAGGAAGCTATTGCAGCAACCAAGAAGTTTGTCACTGAGAACAATCTTGGACGCGTAAAGGTGAATTATCGTCTGCGCGATGCCATCTTCTCTCGTCAGAGATATTGGGGCGAACCGTTCCCTGTATTCTACAAGGATAATATGCCTTATATGATTCCCAAGGAAAAGTTGCCTCTGTTGCTGCCCGAGATTGACGAGTATAAGCCTACGGAGACAGGCGAACCACCATTGGGACGCGCAAAGAAGTGGGCATGGGACACCGTGAAGGAAGAAGTGGTTGACAAGTCGCTCATCGACAATAAGACAGTCTTCCCTCTCGAACTCAACACCATGCCTGGATTTGCTGGTTCATCAGCATATTACCTGCGCTATATGGACCCGAAGAACGACAAGGCTCTCGTGGGCAAGGAAGCCGACGAATATTGGCAGAATGTAGATCTCTATGTAGGTGGAACAGAGCATGCTACGGGTCACCTGATTTACTCTCGTTTCTGGAATAAGTTCCTGTATGACAGCGGCTATTCATGTGCCGACGAACCATTCAAAAAACTGGTTAACCAAGGAATGATTCAGGGACGAAGCAACTTCGTATATCGTATCAACCAGGAAGGTGCCGACCATCCCACATTCGTATCCCTCGGACTCAAGGGCAACTATGAGGTTACTCCTATCCATGTGGATGTGAATATCGTGAGCAACGACCAGCTCGACATAGAGGCATTCAAGGCATGGCGTCCTGAATATGCCAATGCCGAGTTTATCCTCGAGGATGGAAAGTATATCTGCGGTTGGGCGATAGAAAAGATGTCGAAGTCGATGTTCAATGTGGTTAATCCGGATATGATTGTAGAGAAATACGGTGCCGACACACTACGTCTCTACGAGATGTTCCTCGGTCCTGTTGAGCAGTCGAAGCCTTGGGACACCAATGGTATCGACGGATGCCACCGCTTCCTCAAGAAGTTCTGGGCATTGTTCTGGAATCGCGATGATGAGTTCCTGCCCAACGATGACGAACCTACAGCAGAGCAGCTCAAGAGTCTGCACAAGCTCATCAAGAAGGTGACATTCGACATTGAGCACTTCTCTTACAACACCAGTATCTCGGCATTCATGATTGCCGTGGGCGAACTGGCACAGTCGAAGTGCCGCAGCAAGGTCATCCTAAAAGACCTCGTTGCCCTCATCTCTCCCTTCGCTCCCCATATTGCCGAGGAACTGTGGGAGGCTCTCGGCGAAGAGGGAAGTGTATGCGATGCAGCCTGGCCCCAGTGCAACGAGAGTTATCTCGTCGAGAGCAGTATGCAGCTCACCATTTCCTTCAACGGCAAGGCCCGCTTCCAGATGCAGTTTGCCGCAGATGCCGACAACAAGACCATAGAGGAGGCTGTACTGGCCGACGAGAAATCTGCCAAGTACATTGGCGACAAGAAGGTGGCGAAGGTAATCATCGTCCCCAAGAAGATTGTTAATATCGTAATTAAATAACAATATATGACACGAGAGGCAATATTATACGAAGTAAAAGATTATGTTAACATCACGCTCGGCTTGATGTTATACACGTTTGGGTTTACCGTATTTCTGTTGCCATACGAAATTGTGACGGGAGGTATCTCGGGTGTGGGAGCCATTGTCTTCTACGCCACGGGATTTCCTGTGCAATACACTTTCTTTATCATCAATGCCGTACTCATCGTGGCGGCATTGAAGATACTCGGATGGAAATTCCTCACCAAGACCATCTATGCCACCTTTGCCCTCACGTTCTTCCTCGAAGTGGCACAGGAGATTGTGCAGCAACCCGACGGGCATTTCTACAAACTGCTTGGCGAGGGCAACGACTTCATGTCGCTCATGATAGGATGTATGATGACAGGTACGGCTCTTGCTATCGTCTTTCTCAACAACGGAAGTACGGGTGGTACGGACATCATTGCTGCCGTAATCAACAAATATCACAACATATCACTTGGCAAGGCATTGATTATCATTGACATCTGTATCATAAGCAGTTCTATGCTTATCGACAAGTTTGGACCCATCGACGCAAGATGCCGAATGGTGGTATTCGGTCTATGCACTATGGTCATCGAGTGCTTAATGCTCGATTATGTAATGTATTATCAGCGCCAATCAGTGCAATTTCTCATCTTCTCGAAGAAATACCAAGAGATAGCCCACGCCATAGCCAGCACCACCGACCACACCATGACAATACTCGACGGACACGGCTATTGGACAGGTAAACCTACCAAGGTTATCTGTCTGCTGGCAAAGAAGCGCGAGAGTCTTCATATATTCCGTCTCATCAAGTCAATCGACCCTAATGCCTTCGTCAGTCAGAGTGCAGCAATCGGAGTATATGGAGAGGGATTCGACCCCATAAAAGTGAAAGTAAAGAAGAAAGAAGAATGAAAATAGTATTTGCTACAAACAACAAGCATAAGCTTGACGAGATAAGAGACATACTCGGTCCTTCATTCGAGGTATTGTCACTGAACGACTTGGGATGTCATGACGACATTCCCGAGACAGGCTCTACATTGGAGGAAAACGCCCGTCAGAAGGCACAGTATATATATGACAAATACCACTGTAATGTATTTGCCGACGACACCGGTCTTGAGGTGGAAGCCCTTGGAGGAGAACCGGGAGTATATAGTGCAAGATTTGCAGCAATTAAAGACCCAGATGCCGCAAGTCACGACTCCGAGGCAAACATGACGACATTATTAAAAGAATTGGAAGGAAAAGACAACCGCAATGCCCGTTTCCGCACCGTCATAGCTCTCATCCTTACACCCACCACCGGGGGTCAGGGGGGCTCTTCTTCTTTATTCTCCGGCATCGTAGAAGGTGAAATCATCCGTGAGCGCAGAGGAGGGGAGGGCTTTGGTTACGACCCCATCTTCCAACCAAAAGGCTATGACAAGACCTTCGCCGAATTAGGTAATGACATCAAGAACACCATCAGTCATAGAGCCCGTGCTGTAGCCAAGCTCGCCGCATACTTAAAACAGTAATAACATGAAAAAATTCTTCTTTATCCTAATAACCCTTGTAGCAATATCACTGCAATCCCCAGCCGCTGTAGGCGATTGGAAGTTATACTTGGCATATAATGAGCCTCAACAAATAGAGGACACAGGCAAATACCTCTTTGTTCAGGCCTCCAACTCCCTATATCTCTACAACAAGAACGACCAAAGCATCCAGACCTTCGACAAGACAACAGGCATGAGCGATGTCATAGTAACCAATATTGCATGGAACGAGCAAACCAAGCGTCTTGTCATCGTATATGACAACTCTAACATTGACCTCATGGACCTCAAAGGCAATGTTGTGAACATCCCCGACCTTTGCAACAAGACTATGACTGGAGACAAAACGGTCAATTCTGTTACCAACAAAGGAAAATTTGCCTATCTCGCTACCAATTTCGGTGGAGTGAAGATAAACGTTGAGAAAGCGGAAATCACAGAATCCTATATGCTTGACTTTGGTAGCCGTATCATCCGTGAGGGCGAAACCGACATATATCTTCAAGCAACAAACTGGAATGTATATAAATGTTCCAAGAATTCTAATCCCCAAGACAAAGGCAATTGGGAAGAAACAAAAACATGGCCAGGCGTATATCTCGCCATTGACAAAACAGCATGGAATGAAAACATCGAATTAGTAAAGACCCTTAATCCCGACGGTCCGAAATACAACTATTTCGGATACCTCAAAATACACGACAACAAGCTATATACATGTAACGGTGGTATGTGGGATGCACATAAACCAGCGTCAATACAGGTATTGGATTTAGATAATTATGAATGGACAGTTTATAATAATGAAGGAATTGCTGATAAATACGGCATTCGCTATGAGGATATTCTTACATTAGATGTTGACCCAAGAGACTCAAAGCACGTTATGGCAGGATCTCAATCCGGACTATTTGAGTTTTATGACGGCGAACTGGTAAATTACTATAATCATGAAAATAGTCCAATATATTTTGTGCCAGGACTTGAGGGACATGTAAATTATCAAATAGTCTCATCTGTAAAATATGATAATAAAGGAAATCTTTACATAGCTAATGGTGGAAATAAAAACAGTCCTATTATTATATTTGATTCAAATAAAGGATGGACAACAATAGATAAATTCACAACAATATCAAATATATCTAATTTGAAATTAATAAAGGTTGGTTCAAATGATAAAATTTGGACATATTCAAAATATTGGAGCAATCCTGGAGTATATAGCTATGATTATGCTACGGATAAACTATGTGAATATTCTAATTATGTAAATCAAGATGGGACTACAATAAGTGGATTTATTAAATTACAAAGTGTAGCAGAAGACCTGGACGGCAATATTTGGGTAGGATTAAATTTGGGATTAGTATTGATTACAGAGCAATACAACATGGATAATCCAGAAAAAGGTTTTTATCAAATAAAAGTACCACGCAATGACGGTACAAACCTTGCCGATTATCTATTGTATGGAGTTGATATATCTGCCATAGCCGTTGACAAAGCTAATAGAAAATGGATAGGTACTAATGGTAATGGAATATATGTCATAAGTTCTGATAATATGGTACAGGAGAAGCATATATCAGCTTCTGATAGTCCATTATTGTCAGACAATATTCAATACATTACCATAGACGAAAAAACAGGCCGAGTATATATTGGAACAGAAAAAGGGCTATGCTCATATCAGGGTGAAGTAAACCAAACAAATGAAGAAATGAATACCGACAATGTCTGGGTTTATCCAAATCCCGTAACATCTGAGTATCAAGGTGTGATAACAGTCACCGGTCTTTCATTCAATTCTGATGTTAAAATCACGAGTTCCAATGGCACACTTGTAGCTCAAGGCCGCAGCACAGGCGGTTCATTCTCTTGGGATGGCAAAGACCTTAAAGGCAAGCGTGTAGCTTCGGGAGTATATATGATTCATTCGGCAAAGAGCGATGGAAGCAAAGGTACTGTTTGTAAGGTTACAATAATTAATTAGCATCATCATATCATCAATAATAATGGCAAAGAAATTATTTTTTCTATATATTCTTCTTGTATCAATATTTACAATATTATTGATAGCAGTATTTGCAATACCTACTTCAGCAATAAAGAATAATATTGTTGAATCGGCAAAACAAATACAGAAGGAGGGATTATGGTTTCAGCCATTAGGTTTTTATTTATTTCAAATAGATAATATGACCGATTGTCTGATGATGAACATAAATGCATCAACTGATTCGGATGATCCTATCAGGTCTTCCATGATTGTTAATTTCTATCAACCATATGAAAATGGAGATATAAGAACGTCAAGGAAATTGGATGAAACTACTCTTGATATTGCTGAAAATGGAGCTAATAAATCTACCATTTTCAGTAATTATGCCAGATATTGGCATGGTTATCAGGTAATATTAAGACCACTACTTAATTTTTTCAACTACAATCAAATACGTGTTATAAATTACATTGCATTATTTGTATTATTTACTATTACGATAATATTGTTATACAAAAGACTGAATATTTTATATGCATTATCGTTTGCCGCAACATTGATTATATCTAATATAATGATAGTGCCTTTGGCTATCCAATTCAGTACTTGTTTCTATATAGCATTATTTGGGATGATAATAGTACTAAATTGCAAGAGAATAACTGATAGTAAGAGACTAACCATGATGTTCTTCACTATTGGTGCATTTACAAGTTATATGGATTTCCTAACCACTCCTATCCTAACCTTAGGATTCCCATTACTCGTTCTCGTTGCAATTAATAAAGAAAAAGAAAGATTGAGAACTATATTTACTCAAAGCTTTGTATGGTTATTAGGATATGCTTCGATATGGGCATCCAAATGGTTGATAGGATGGATTCTCACTGGGGAGAATATTATTGATACAGCCATGGCATGCGCCCAACAGCGTGTGGGAAACACTATTGTATTCGGAGGTGTAGAAATGCCTATGAACCAATTTTTTGAAATAATACTTTCAAAACTGTCAAATATGATATATCCTGTATGTATTGCCATAGGTGTTGCAATAGCATTATTGATAGCATTTTTCTATAAAAATAGAGACAAAGTTAAGAAGTTTAATTGGTTGGTTATTATTGCACTTATGCCTATCGCATGGTTTATAGTAATGAAAAACCATTCACTGCAACATATATTCTTCACATGGCGAGATTTTATGCTTACACTGTGGTGTATGTTCATTTTTGCTTTCAGTAACACCAAAACATTAAAAACACAATGAAAACAGCTGTTCTTATACCTTGCTATAACGAAGAAGCGACTATTGCAAAAGTAATTGGCGACTTCAAAAGGACGTTGTCTCATGCAGAGGTTTACGTGTATGACAATAACTCTACAGACAATACACTCCAAGAGGCTGAAAACGCCGGAGCTATTGTACGTAAGGAACCGCGTCAAGGCAAAGGCAATGTTATAAGACAGATGCTTCGAGATATTGATGCTGATTGCTATCTTATTGTAGATGGTGACGACACTTATCCTGCTGAATATGCATCAGAACTATGTAAATTTGTGGAGGAGGGATATGATATGGTGATTGGAGACAGACTCTCATCCACTTATTTCACAGAGAATAAAAGACCATTCCATAACGAAGGCAACAGGTTGGTGAGATTTCTCGTCAACAAACTGTTCCAAAGTGATATACACGACATTATGACAGGTTATAGGGCATTGAGCAGAACATTTGCCAAAAATCTGCCAATAATAAGCAGAGGCTTTGAAATCGAGACTGAAATGACAATCCATGCACTCGACAATAATTTTCTGATAAAAGAAATTGTCGTGGATTATCGTGACAGAAGGGAAAACAGTAAATCCAAACTAAATACGTTTAGCGACGGATTCAAGGTGATAAAGACTATATTGCGCCTTTTCCGTGATTATCGTCCTTTGGCTTTCTTCAGTTTTATAAGCTTTATTATGATAGTATTTTCATTGGTTCTTTTCATTCCTGTATTCGTAGAATATCTTCATACAGGACTGGTCCCACGTTATCCCACGCTTATTGTAAGTGGATTTATATGCCTAACAGCAATACTAATGTTCTTCTGTGGACTCATACTTGAAGTTGTGGCAAAGAAACATAAGCAACTGTATGAAATATTATTGAATAATAAATAATATGGATAAGTCATATATTATTGAAAAGGTAATAACATTCGGAATGCTTGTTACAATAATGGGCGTTGTGATATCTCCATGGATTATTAATCCTGACTTTGGTTCATTTCAGATAAGCGACTGGATGATCAGTTATCATGATGGATTCATAAGACGTGGATTAGTTGGCAGTATTCTATTTTATCTTCACAATAATATTATCAATATATCTCCTATATATACTATTCTGATGATAGATACTGTTTTCTTTATTATATTTTTATGTATTATCCTAAACATATTTAGAAAACACAAATGGAGTTTAGCAACTGCTTTGTTTCCAATAGCAACATGTATGGCATTCTTGGTTGATTATCGACGGGATTTCATGATGTTATGCTTTTGCTATGTAACATATAATTGCTTCTTTCATTATCTAAGGAAAAATAGTATAGTGATAGTGGTATTATCTATAATATTGATGTCAATATCCATACTAATATATGAACCTATTTTCTTTGTATTAATACCTATACTCATAATACAATATTGGAATTATATTCCTAACAATAAAAAAATAATAAAAACATTACATACTTTATTTGTATTCATTACACCGGTATTATGTATGCTCCTATCATGCATTTTTAAAGGAACAGAAAAACAATCAACAAGTATCTGGAATTCATGGATTCCTATAATAAATCGGTATATGTCGGAAGAGATAATAGGGAAAGGAGATGGTTTGGCTTTCTTAGAAAAAAGCAACCAAGAAGCATTTCTCTATCATATAGGTGAGAATTTCGGTTTTACTCCTCTAAAAATATTCACTTCATTACTAATATTAGCTTTTATTTTTACCAGTGTATATTATCTATGCACATTTGTACCTCAATGTAAGAATAAACGACTGAATATAGAATATAATGCAGGAATAGGAAAATTATTACTTTTCCAATTTATAGTGCAAATACCTATGTTTTCCATTTTGTCTAATGACTTTGGACGGACTATTCCCATAAGTATATTCACTACTTATTTTATTTACCATATTTCAAAAAAACATAATATAAATATTTATGTTACTCCAATTATTGACAGATTGTGTAATTCAATAAGCAAAATAATTGAGCATTTGAAAATATTGGGATATTATCCAGTATATTTAATAATTATGTTATTATTCCCACTCAGAATATGGTCAACTCCATATATATATGACAACATACTCTTTCATCTATTCATCAGGCTGAATAAATACATATTAAATTAATAACGTATTGTATATAGAATATTATGAAATCCAAAGTCAGCATAATAGTACCAATATATAACATTGAAGACAAAATACTACAGAGGTGTATAGATTGTCTCATCAATCAATCTATGCAAGAATTGGAGATTATTCTCGTTGACGACGGGAGTAATATGGAGTGTGCACTATTATGTGACAAATATGCAGCAAAAGACAAAAGAATAAAGGTCATACACAAAAATAATGAGGGTTTGGCTGCTGCAAGAAACACAGGGTTGGATGCTGCAACAGGAGAGACAATGATGTTTGTAGATGGGGATGACTGGATAGATACAGATTGCTGCGAACGTGCTTATAATATTCTCAAGGAACAAAATGTGCAAATGGTTTTCTTCAATATTGTATATGAATACGGAAAATCAAGCATCAATAAAATGGTATTCGACAATATTGGTAGAATATATCAAGGAAGAGAATGTAAATATCTACAAGAACATTCACTATCTCACAACTCCTTTATAGATCAAGCATACGCAAAATTAATAAATGTGGATTTTCTAAGAAAAAATAACATTCGGCATATTGATAAACTGAGTCATGGAGCTGAGAGTTTCATATTTTCTATTGCATTGTTTGATAAATTGGAATCAGCATATTATTTGCCCAATGCCATGTATCACTATCGCTATAATCAAAAAGGAATAACACAACATCCTGACTATAATAAGTATAAGCTCATAATAGATTGCTTAAACTATGTTGACGAATATATAAAACATTGTGATAATTACATTGTGTTGCAGCAGAAGTTGTTGTTACGTACATTGTATATTGTTGTAATGGTGGCAATGACAGGATATTTCAGTCCTGCAAACAAAGACTCATATAAGATAAAAGTATCCAAGTTTAAACATTTTCTAAAAGAACCTTTAATTAAACGAGCCTTTCAAGCTGATAAAATAAAAGAAATAGACATTCAACGAAAGTTTATTCTTTATCTCATAAAGTATAATTTATATCCTGCATTGTATTTGCTTGGTATAATAAGAAACATACAACTTAAACAAAGATAATAAAAATACGACAAATGAAAATCATATATATAATTGAGGATTTCTCATCACCTGGTGGAGCAGAACGTATTGTAAGTGACAAGGCAAACATTCTATCCACAAAATACCTACATCAGGTAAGTATTATATCTGTATATCAAGATAATCGGCCACAAGCATATAAATTGGACGAAAATGTAAACTTGATACATCTTAATGTGCCGTTTGCAAAAAAGACAAATAACCCTATATCAAGATTAATAAGTCGGCTAAATACAATTTTCATAGCTATTCGTAAATTGAATAAGATAATAAAACAACTTAATCCGGATATAATTTTCTTTACCACTACTCTTGGAGCCATTCTGTTGCCATTCTGTAGCACAAAAGCCAGGAAAATATATGAATCACATTTGGCAAGAAACTTCAATCCATTCAACAAACTATTCTTTCTTACTGAACAAAAAGCAGAAAGAATTGTTTGCCTCACAAGTGGTGATGCCAAAGAATATAAATATGCCAAAAGAGTGGATATTATTCCAAACTTTATAGACGAGGTTAATATACATGTAAAAGACTATGGAGTGAAAAAAGCAATAGCAGTAGGCAGACTTGAATATCAAAAAGGATTTGATATTCTTATCAACTGTTGGAAAGAAATAGAAAAGAAATATCCTGATTGGCAGCTTGACATATATGGAGAAGGAACATGTAGAGAAGAACTTCAACATCAGATTGATACACTGCAATTACATGAAAAAATAAAATTATGTGGATTAAGCAACAATATTATTGAGGCATATCCTCAATATAGTCTTCATCTTATGACATCACGTTTTGAAGGACAAGGTATTGTGCTTATTGAAGCACAAGCCTGCGGACTGCCATCTGTTGTATTCAACTATGAATATGGAGCAAGTGACATTGTTAAAAATGAATATAATGGAATTTTGGTAGAGCAAGGTAACTGCAATAAATATATAGAAGCAGTTATGAAAATGATGTCATCAAAAGAACTGAGAAAAGAATATGGCACAAATGCCTGGACAATAGGCAAATGCTATTCCAAGGAAATAATAATAAATAAATGGATACAAATAATATCTAATGTAAGTATTCCTATCATATTAGCTATCCATATATAATATTGTTTTTCTAAAAAATTTTATATTAAATAATAAATAGGATATAATAGTTGTGGTAATCAATACTAATAAAAAAACAATTAATAATATTGAATAATTACTATGAATAGAAAACAATTTGTGCATAAAGGTTGTTATTACTAATGGAACGCCACCAGATAAAAAGTAGAAAACTAAGGTATGTTTTCCTATCCATTCCATATATGATATATAAATATTTTCGATATGTATTTGTTTTACTATTTTTACAATAATTATACACCAAAGTAATGTATCTAATAAAAATATTAGATAATTATCTATAGATATATAATAAAAGGTCATATCCAAATTGTATATAAATACTGTTATTTTGAGTAATATAAGAATTAAAGCCAGAAATATATAATATATATTATTAATACTATCTAATAACTTCTCGGTCTTTTTGTATAAATAACCAAAATACATAAATAGTATGGAAATTGACGTTCCATCTATTATAGAATAATTGGAATAATTTTTAGTAAAAGATATATATAAAAAAGGAATTGTACAAGCAAACAATAATAATATTCTATTATTGCAAATATATCTTATAATAACCAAAAATAGTTGACACATAATCAAGGCAGATATAAACCATGATGCATTACCAGTAAGTATATTTTTAATTATCAATATGAAATCTATACTTTCTCCTCTAAATAAAACTTTTGTTATTCCTAAAAATAAAGAAAAAACAATATATGGAATTATTAATTTTCTAAAAATATTATATATTATTATTTTATTGCTTTTAGAATAAATCTTTGGAATAAAAAGATATCCAGATATAAAGAAAAAGCCAGCTAAAGCATTTTCTACATACATAGAATAAGGTAACACTAAGTCGCCGAAGTAATATATTTCAGTATGAAACCAAAGAATCATAAGCATAAAAATACTTCTGCATACATCAATCCATCTTAGTCTTTCAATATTTGCATTCATATAATTAATATTTACTTTTTATTTAAGGTGTATATGATGATCTAAATAGTAATTGTTATCGCAATAATTGATTATATAGCTCAATATGCTGCTTTGCTATCAATAAATAATCATGATGCTTGCGAATGAATTCTATTCCTTCGTATTTCATTTGCTCAATCTTCTCAGGATATAATAATGTATTACGCAGCATATTCATATTGTACTCGTCATCCATAGGACGAACATTGATTATAGGGCGAAGAGTCTTCTCGCCTATAAAATCATAGTATTCCTCTTCTCCTCCACCTATGACAACAGCTCCATGAGCCATAGCCGCAAGCGAATTCATTGAAGGGGTATATGAATACAGCTGATCTACTAATACATCTGCCTCATCAAGCATTTTGCAATAATCATCATAAGGTACATCATATACCTTTTTAATTTCTATCTTACCAGGATTTTCTTGTGACAGTCTTTCTATATATTTAGCTATTTTAGCTGCTCCTTTTATATAATCTCTTTTCTCCTGTATTCCCACCAACACCTTTATAGGAAATTGCACCTTATGTATATGAGTAAATACATCATTAGGTATTTCCATAGGTAAAGGCATATAATATAATTTATCCTTATATTCAGGAATATTATAATATACATAATATTCATATAAGCATGGAAGCAAAGCATCTGCCTTTTTGTTAGCATATTCACAGTATCGTATATATTCTGGTCTCATTTGTTCAGCTATTCTTTCTTTATTTTCTTCCTCATTAATTGCTATAGTACCTATATGTGTATCAGAATACTTCAACATTCCATTTGCCTGACTTCTAAATACAATAATGTCATCTGTAAGACAGCATTTAACAATCTTTTTATTTCCTAATTTCAATAAAATAAGTAGAATATTATTCAACCATACTTTTAAAGGAACAAACTGAAAATTTTGAATTTGAACAATGTCATTTCCAAATAACTTTCTACAATTTACCAATAGCTTAAATAATAGAAAAATACCACTGAGTTTCCCCCATTTCATATTTCTTCTTAAATCTATATCACGTGGACAATTGTTACGCTTATTTCCATCAGACATAAGTATAACATCATGATCAAGTTCACTAAAACCCTTTCTTAGTGTACTATGTACAAAACTGGCTTCACCAAGAAGTAATATCTTCATATATTATAATTTTATATATCTGTTTTCAATTATATAATCATTCTTACGTAAACCTATAAACACAACACTTTTTATAAAAATTTGTTCTATCAAATACTTTATGCGCAACCATCGCTTTTCTTTCACATTACTCCATAAACTCATCGACTTATATTTCTCAAACATTTTCTTATATGGATGTTTGCAGTTCTTATACCATGGCTTAGGAATGCATGTGAAATGAATTATCACTGGATTTTTCTGCCCATCAAGTATCTGCTGCTCATATTCCCAAGAGATAAGACTATAACGGACATCAAACCAATATTCATTGAGCATGTTATACTTCAAGGGTAGTTCCATTTTAGCGTCTTTAAAAATATAATTAAGCACATCCTGGTCATGACATGCTAAACGTTCAGGATAATTAGCTACATAATCTAAAAATTTGCTTTCAACCTTATGTTCACGCCAATATTTCAAGTTAATTAGTAATACACCAGCATTAAAATATCCTTGCTTTTGAGGATAACGCAACCTATTATAATGAGTTATATCATTGTTATAGCTATCTGCTACAGCTGCTATGGCTTTATCAGACATATCCATATCCCATAATTCTTGCAAACTATCCACAACCAATATGTCACCATCTAAATATATTACCTTTTCTATGTCATAAGATAATAATCTTGTAAGAAACAATCTATAATATGTAGCCATGGATGACCCTACATGATCTGTTTGATAACTCTTTCCTATTGGAAAATCACTAAACAAACAATCATCCATTCTATAAAATTTTATATTTTGACCGTATATAGATACCTGATGTGTTATTTGCTTTATATGCTCATTTGTTAATCCTCCATGCAACAAATGAACATTAATATTGATTCCCTTGTTATTTTCAAACAATGAGGTAAGCATAACACCTGTTGGCATTATGTAATTATCGTCTGTACTGCATACTATATCTATAGAATATTTATTATTCATCGAGTCACATTATTATATAACGAATTAATTTTGTACACAATCCTATTATTAAAAATATTGGAGAAATGCGATAATGCTATAAGTATAGCAGTAAATATTATAAAATATATGAATGATATACCTTCATCACCTATATGAATTGAAATACTATTGAATATCCTAAGCGCAGGAGCATGGATAATATATATGCAGAATGAAATATTTCCCAACCACAACATAGTCTTACATTGAAGAATCTTTGATATGAAGCCACTATGTTTGTCTGTCAAGGCAAAGAAGAATATAAATAGTGGAATGGATAACCAGAATATTGAAACTGTTCTTACTCTTGGAGGAAGGTGAGGATATATAATGGCAGTGATTACTACCAACAATATTAGTGACAATTCCATTATTGAAACAGCAAGTGTTGACTTGGTGTAAAGTTTGTTCTTCAGTGCTATGCCTATGTCAGAGACGTAAAGTTTGTAAAGGATTATACCTATTAAAAAATCCAATAACCTCGTTAATGGATTGGCATACAATATTGGATTAACCAAATATGAGGGTAAAACAACCATCAGGCATATATACAAGAATAGTACTACAATACTTATTGAGAAAAGTTTTCTATTGTTTGCATATAATATGTACTTATTTAACGAAGAAAACATTAAATAGAAAAACAATATGTCACAAAGAAACCAAGAAGGACTATTGGCTACGAAATAAAAACTATCAGCAGGAACCCAACTCTGCAGCAAAAGTAAATTTGCTATTGCAGCCACAGGGTTACAATATTTATCAAGCCTTATGTCAAGCACAAACATTATTATAAAGGTAATAATATGCAATGGATATATCTTTACCAACTGTTTATTAAAAAATATCTTAGTATTGAATAACTCTTTGGATATTTTTTCACTATAAGCTATTGATAGTACAAATCCACTTAATATGAAGAAGAATGATACACCACACTCTCCACCAAAGTCAAAGCTTGGGCCTATGTAGTGCGACAACACCACAAGCATAATGAAAACGAATCTCAATGACTGTAATGTACGTATCATAATAAATTATTTTAATATTTTCTTTCCATTAGATATACATACTCCTCTATAATTATTACTTCTATTAATATACTTACCATCAATAGTATAAATTTTATTATCCTTTATATAAGGAGATATAAAATTTTCTATACTTGACGATAAACCCAATATTTGATTAAGTGCTTTAATGTTTTTGACATACCACTCCTTAACATATTCTAGTTCTACATCTAAGTCAAGAGGAACAGGATTGTTATTCCATTTATCATATTCTCGCTGCCATGCACCAGATTCTCTAAAAATCTTAGCATAAGAATCAAGACGAGAATTAAATTTATCGACTGACATTATGTTTGATAACAATTCTTGCCATCTATCCTTCATGTTCGTACAGAAATTATCTACATTATAAATGTAAAGCTGATTATATAGCTTATTTTCTGTTAAATTTGTAAGTTTTGTATTTTCTTCATAATGACTACCCTCATAAAGTCCACCTAAAGAACAATCAAGATCCCAAGGGGTTATGAGGAATGTCTTATTGACATTAATGTCAGAACAACTTAAATGAGTATTTTTCATGAGATTGTCAATAATATTATTTCCCATGATAAACAAAGCATAATCAATAAGATTATCATAATAAAAATGCTTTCTGTAATTTTCCTTAAAATAATTTATATCCGTATTACAAAAATCTATTAAATCCATAAGTGGCTTCCATGCATCATAACAAGGATAGTCATCAGGATATTGAAGTTCCCAACCATTCCATGTTTCTTCATCAAACGATTTAGATGCATCATAACCTCCTAATTCTGTGGCTACTGTCCATGCTGATCCTTTATATAATAAACCTCGAATATTAACACTACCATCATTATTCTCCTTAGCTTTTTTAAGACCAAGGAGTTTTCTATCTATTTTATCAGTCATACAATAAAGACCATGATACTCGCCATTTATATATACTTCTACAAATTCACCCTTGGTGCCATTTCGATTTTCAAAATCTGTATCATAAGGTGTTTTGCTTATCTCATTCCAAATATCAAAGCATACCCTATTACGCATTCTTATTCTATCAACAGCCATAGCATCCAATATCCAATCATTTTCTTTTCTAATTTCAAAGAAATTGGCATCAAGATCCTCGCCTTCACTATCGATAAGTTTTATAGCAAAAGATTTCTTCTCATATAATAATGATGAAGCTCCTCTATATCTTATCTTACAATCAAAAGTGTTATATTTATTACCATCAACTCTATTTTCATAATCATAAATAGTAATTTTTCCATTTATATAATTTGCTTTAGTCAATGATGAAACATCAACATCTATATTAACCAGTGGAAGAGATTTTTCATTGATTTGAGATATAGCATCTTCCCACTGATTATTTGAAAAAGCTGATAGATAAACAGCTAAAAACATAAATAATATGCAAATATTCTTTTTCATATAAAGGTATAATTATTATATTTCGCTGCAAATATACTATTTTTTTTTCAAATAACATCATTATTTTGCAATTTTATTCCTATTTTTTTTATATTATCAGTTTTTTTCCTTATATTTGCAGCGATAAAGATAATATTAATATATAAATAAAGAAATTGATTATGGATATTACCGTACTATTCAAGCTTACCTATGGACTGTATGTTGTGGGTGCTTACGACGGACTAAGGCCTGTGGGATGTATCATCAATACATGCTTTCAGGTGACAAGCCAAAACCCTATTCTTGCCATCTCGATGAACAAGAACAACTACACCCTGAAGGCTATCAAGGAAAGCCGAAGATTCTCACTCTCTATCATTGCTGAGGACACTGACCCGAGTATTATCGGTACATTCGGATTCCAGTCAAGCCGCGATGCCGACAAGTATGCCAACTATGGACATCGTATCTACTGCGAAGCTCCATGCGTCAACGGAAAGTTTGCCGGACGACTTATTCTCGATGCTATCAACTTTGTGGATAATGAAACACATATCGTTGTTCTCGCACGACTGGTTGATACTGTAAAGGGTGATGGCACTCCTATGACATACGACTACTATCATCGTGTAGTTAAGGGCAAGGCTCCCAAGAATGCTCCTACCTATGTGGCTGAAGAAGAAAAGCCAAAGACAGAAGAGCAAACGGCTGCCACTACTGGTAAGAAGAAATATAAATGCCAAGTGTGCGGATATGAAGTTGAAGTGGACGGTGAACTGCCTGATGACTTCAAATGTCCATTATGCAAACAACCAAAAGAGAAATTCTCTTTAGTATAATAAAAAAATAATCAGCTCGCAAATGAGCTGATTATTTTTTTATTTCGAAAGATCCAACATTCTCTCTATTGGCTTTACGGCATCCTTGGCAATGTCGGCATCCACTTCTACCGATGGCCACTCGTATTTAAGAGTATTGTATATCTTTGCGAGAGTGTTCATCTTCATATAGTCACACTCATTGCAACTGCATCCTACGCCTCCCTCACTTATTTCTGGCGGTACTGGATAGAATATTGTGTCGGGACACTTGCGCTGCATCTCATGGAGAATACCAGCTTCAGTGGCTACTATATACTCATTCTCGGGATGTGCAACAGCATAATCAAGAAGTACAGCTGTAGAACCCACAACATCAGCAACTGCCAATACCGGACCCTTGCACTCGGGATGTGCCAATACCAATGCCTTGGGGTGTTCATCCTTCAGTTTGGCTATCTCTGCCACCGAGAAACGCTCATGCACATGGCATCCGCCATTCCACAAGAGCATGTTTCTGCCTGTCACCTCATTGATATACGAACCGAGATTATAGTCAGGACCGAAGATTATCTTCTCGTCCTTGGGGAATGTATCCACAATCTTCTTGGCATTGCCACTGGTGACAACAACATCTGTAAGAGCCTTTACGGCAGCTGTGGTGTTCACATAGCTCACCACCTTGTATCCAGGATGCTCCTCCTTGTATTTCTTCAAGTCGGCAGCCCTGCATGAGTCGGCAAGCGAACAACCGGCATTTAGATCGGGAGCAAGAACAAGTTTCTCGGGACTCAATATCTTGCATGTCTCAGCCATGAAATGCACTCCGCACATCACAATGATCTTTGCATCGGTATTGGCAGCCTTGCGTGCCAATGCTAATGAGTCGCCAATGAAATCCGCTATGTCTTGGATTTCTCCCTGAGTATAATAATGTGCCAGGATAATAGCATCCTTCTCCTTGCACATTCGACGTATTTCAGCCTTCAGGTCTGTGCCTTCGGCTACAGGCTCGTCGATAAAACCTTTTTCCATCCATTCCTGTTTTATCATCACTTTATTATATTTATTATCTTCTCTTTTCTCTATTAAAATAGATAATAGTAATAACATATACTGTTGATACGTTGATAACTATAATCCTATTTTCATTGTTCATTGGATATTAACATGCAGAATGAGGTTATAAACATCTTGTGTGTATATCTTCTCAGTGATAATGAGCTTTCTATACAACTTATCCACATTTTCCAATTTCGGTGCAAAATTAATAAGTTTATATCTTATTTCATCAAAAAATTGTGGAAAAGTTACTTAAAAAGCTAAAATAACTATGTTGATATCCATTATCCTCATTTTTTCCTGTGCTCAATGTGCATAACCCACATTATATTAACATAGATATAAACATGGTTATGAACAGGGTTTTCAACATAGTTTTCCACACATAAATCACAAGAAAAACTCATTTTTGTTTTGTATTGTGTATAATTTGTCTTAACTTTGCAGCTTGATATGAGAAAGCTAAGAACAATAGAGATGAATCGTCTGTCGGTTGAGCAGTTCAAGGAAGCCGACAAGTTGCCCCTTGTTGTGGTGCTCGACGATGTGCGATCGATGTATAATGTGGGTAGTGTGTTCCGCACAGGTGATGCCTTCCGCATAGAGGCTGTGTATCTATGTGGGATAAGTGCCACACCTCCTTCTACCGAGATACATAAGACAGCCCTTGGAGCTGAGGACAGTGTGGAGTGGAGATATTTTCCGTCAGCAGTTGAGGCTGTCGAACATCTTCATAGTATGGGATATGAAATATATTCCGTAGAACAGGCAGAAGGCAGTACCAAGTTGCATGAATTTTCTCCTGAGCAAGAAAAAAAGTATGCTGTTGTTATGGGCAATGAGGTAAAGGGTGTTCATCAAGAGGTGATAGACATGAGTGATGGATGTCTGGAGATACCACAGTTTGGCACTAAACATTCGATGAATGTCAGTGTGACAACCGGTATTATCATCTACTCCTTTGCCCGGAATATGCTGCTATAACAATAATTTTGTGTTATCATTGGTTAAAAAACATGATATTCAACAAATTTTAAACTTTTATGGTCATAAACACTTGTTTTATATAAATAAAGTGTTTATCTTTGCATCGAAAAATTCGTTAAGTAATAGTTTATTTGTTAATTGGTTGTGCAGGCTAAGGACAGCGGTCTCTATGCCTGCACTTTTCTTTTTCCTTATATTTTGCATAATATCACGCAAAATTAATAAGAAAGTATCATTGTAATTGGAAAAAACTCACTATCTTTGCACCCAAAAAACAATAATGAATAAAACAATGAAAAAATCCATTTTACTAATTATCATGACTATGTTAGGCTTGGCAGTTAATGCACAGTCGGACTTTGTGAAAGTCGTTGACGGACATTTCGTCAAGGACGGTAAACCGTATTATTATGTTGGTACAAATTTCTGGTATGGAGCCATACTTGGTTCTGAGGGTACAGGAGGCAACCGTGAGCGCCTTTGTCGCGAACTCGACAATATGAAGGCTATGGGTATTGACAACCTCAGAATCCTTGTCGGATCAGATGGTGAAAGAGGAGTGAAGACTAAGGTGGAACCCACTCTTCAGGTGGCTCCAGGAGTATATAACGACACCATTCTCGCTGGTCTCGATTATATGTTGATGGAGATGGGTAAAAGAAATATGGTGGCAGTGCTCTATCTCAACAACTCATGGGAATGGAGTGGGGGATATGGATTCTATCTCCAGCATGCCGGTGAGGGAATAGCTCCAAGACCTAATGAAGATGGTTATCCTGCCTTTATGAATTTCGTAAAGAAGTATGCCACATGTGAAAAGGCTCACAAACTCTTTTATGATTATGTAAAATTTATCATTTCACGCACTAACAGATATACAGGCAAGAAATACGTTGACGACCCTGCAATCATGTCTTGGCAGATTGGAAACGAACCGCGAGCATTCGGAAAAGAAGAACTAAAACCATTTTCCAAATGGATTGCCCAAGCGTCAAAACTGATACGTAAACTCGATAAGAATCATCTTATTTCTATTGGTAGCGAGGGAGCATGGGGATGCGAAGGCGACTATGAGACATACGAGAAGATATGCAGCGACAAGAATATTGACTACTGCAATATCCATATATGGCCATACAACTGGAGTTGGGCAAAGCCCGACCGTCTTGTAGAGGATCTGCCTGCCGCTTGCGACAGTACCAAGCAGTATATAGACCGTCATATAGAGATATGCGACCGTCTCAACAAACCATTGGTAATGGAGGAGTTTGGTTATCCTCGTGACGGATTTAAGTTTGACAAGCAAACCACAACTGTTGGTCGCGACGGATATTATAAATATGTGTTCTCGCAGGTGGCAGACAATGCCGAAAGAGGCGGTAAGTTTGCCGGATGTAATTTCTGGGGATGGGGTGGTGATGCCAATCCTCAGCACGAGCAGTGGATGCCGGGAGACGACTATACTGGTGATCCGGCACAAGAGGCACAAGGACTTAACTCGGTATTCTCATCAGATAAGTCAACACTCGAAGTTGTACGCAGTCAGGTGGAGAGAATGAATAGATTAAGGAAATAAACAATATAAAATAAGCACGCTCATAATTTAGCGTGCTTATTTTTATTAATACACAAGTCCAACGTTGTCAATCCAGAAGGTATTGCCAGGACTTCCTATATATGCGCCACCATGACTTGAACAGAACTGCAAGACGATGTGTGTGGGCGTTTCGTTTTCCGCTGCCCATCCTGTTTCCTTTATTGGTACATTCACACCCTTACTGTTCTTAGCATAGTCGCACGAGCGTAATCCCATGAGCGAAGGCTTATATCCAGCTTGTGAACGGATATCTCCATACATTATTTTATATGTAGCACCATTCACCCATCCGGATGTTGATTTGTCGTAGGTGATAACCACCGTACCCACTCTCTTGGCAGTGATATTGCCTTGGGCGTCCTCATGTCTTTTCTGCAAGAACAGTACAGTCATTGCCATATCCTTGCCATCGACAGTCTTACCGCTACTGAATCCGTTCTGCTTTATTCTGTTGGCTTCTCCGCTCAGTTGCACACGATAGTCATATCTCAGTGCCTTCGGACGCTTGGTGAATGGTATGCCCCAGTTGGCTGCCGCTATTCCTTCCTTGGTACCAGTGATAGGTTCCTTCATGTCACCGAGATAGATTGATCCGGCTGCAAGCACCTTAATATTGATGATGCCCAACACCTTCACCTTCTCGATATGTGTAACCAATTTGGCACAATATCCGTTGTTACGCTTATCACGGTAAACACTGTTGTTGGTTTTCGTTATGCCCGACACCTTGGCATATACATTCGAGGTGGCCCATGGTGAACCGCCCTTATTGGTATATGCCACATTGCCGTTGATATGTTGCGCGGGTCCTATCTCATAAAGAGTCTTGGTGTTTCCACCAATGATACCCGATTCCTTAATACTGCGGGTAATCCACTGGTTGAAGTCACCATACTTGAACGGGACGAATGTTCCCTCGATATTCTCCGCACTGGCATTGATGAAACAGAAGCATAGTACGGAAACCAACAATAATTTACCGATTCTCATGATTTATTTCCTTTTAGGCATTACTTTCTTTTTTGTAGTATTTACCTTCTTTATTGTCTTTTGAGGCTCTTCTTTCTTTTCCTCAGCCTTCTTCTCGCCATTGTCAATGCCGACAAGCTCCACGGTGAAGATAAGAGCACTATAAGGCTTGATGCTACCAGTGTTACGCTCGCCGTAAGCCAATTCGTAAGGGATATAAAGTTCCCACTTACTTCCTACGGGCATCATTGTAAGAGCCTCTGTCCAACCCTTGATAACCTGTGACGGCTTGAACTCGGCAGGCTTGTCGCCGTGCTTTTTCGAAGCGTCGAACACAGTGCCGTCGATAAGTCGGCCCTCATAGTTTACGAGCACCTTGTCGGTAGTCTTTGGCACTTCGCCATTACCTTTTACGAGCACTTTATACTGCAGTCCACTTGGCAATGTCACCACACTGTCCTTCTTGGCGTTCTCAGCTAAGAAAGCCTTTCCTGCCTCACGATTTGGGCCATATAGTTTTTCCTCCTTAGCCTTCTTAGCGGCTTCAAACTTCTGATTGAACATCTCCTTTGCCCTTTTCGTGTCATATACAGCAGTGTTGCTTGTCAGTCCGTCAACAAATCCGCGATATGCAATGGCATCGATGATAGAGTCGGGAGCATCCTTCAGTTCGCCCTTCATTCTTCCCAACATCTGATCCTTCACTCTGTTGGCAATCTCCATACCAGCCACGTATGCTTTCAGCTCAGGATTATCGCCGGCATTGGCAACAGTCTCAAATCCCTCGATAAACTTAGCCATATATGCAGTGTCAACACCAGTTTGATTGAGATAAGGAATAAGTCCGTCGGTGAGCATCATACCGGCTGCATAGCTCAGTGTGTCCGACGATGACAATAGTTCAAGAGGCTTTACTGTCTCCACTTCGGCAGACTTCTTTGTTTCCTTCTTCTTTTTGGCGTCTGCCGTATTCAAAAGAGCACCCGCCATTACGGCGAGTGCTATAATCATTGTTTTCTTCATTTTCTAAATTATTTCTCTATACTCAGAAGTTCGATTTTGAAGATAAGAACAGAGAATGGCTTGATGTCGCCCTGTTCGCGCTCGCCGTATGCGAGATTTTGGGGAATGTAAACCTCCCATACAGAACCAACAGGCATGTGAACCATAGCGTCGGTCCAACCCTTGATGGTCTGGTTGCAACGCAGTGTCAGAGGCTGGTTGCGCTTGTATGAGCTGTCGAACACCTTACCGTCGATGGTGCGGCCCTCATAGTTGACCTTAACCTTAGAGGTGTCGGCAGGGATAGAACCTGTTCCTTCCTTGATAACCTTATACTGCACACCACTTGGCAGAGTCTTCACGCCTTCCTTCTTTGCATTCTCAGCCAGGAACTTCTCACCCTTCTCCTTGTTGGGGCCATACTGCTTCATCATCTGCTCAGACTTCATCTGCTGCATCTTTGACTGTGCAGTCATACTAGCCTGCTCGGCAGTCATAAGACCATTCTTGCCAGTTACTCCTGACACGAATCCAGCCATGAAATTCTTCAAAGAGATAGTCTTGGTGGAGTCATTGCCAAACACCTCACGATTGATGTTCTTCATCATGATGTTGCTGATCTGCTGACCAATCTGGATACCTGCATAGTAAGCAGCCTTCTTCTTGTCGTCACCAGCATTTGCACCCTCGTTGAGACCCTTGATGAATTCCTTCATGTAGGTTGTATCCACATCCATACGTTCAACGAGATACTCTTTCAGACCCTGAGTCTGAGCCATACCGATGGCATAGCTAAGTGTGTCAACATCGCTCTTAAGGTTTGCCTTAGGAGTTGACTTGCCGCAGCTGACCATACCAGCTGCCACAATGGCCAAAGCGGCCATAAATGAATACTTCTTCATTGCAATTAATATTTTATTACTTTAATTCTTTAATCTTTTAATTCTTTAATTTTTTAATTTTTTAATTTTTTAATTTTTTAATTTTTTAATTTCGAAGTCAAATTCATTTGACTTCGATAAGCTCCACGTCAAAGATAAGAGCCGAGAAGGGAGGAATGCTCTGTCCGGCACCGCTTTCGCCATAACCAAGGAGATAAGGGATGAAGAAACGATACTTTGCGCCCTCCTGCATCAGTTGCAGACCCTCGGTCCATCCTGCAATAACTTGCTGCAAACCGAATGTAGCCGGTTCACCGCGCTGAATGCTGCTGTCGAACATTGTTCCGTCGATAAGCATACCCTCATAGTGGCACACCACAGAGTCGGTAGCCTTCGGCTTGCGACCGTTGCCCTCTTTAAGCACCTGATATTGCAATCCGCTGGGCAGAGTGACAACACCCTCTTTCTTTGCGTTCTCAGCCAGGTATTTCTCACCGGCTTCCTTTGCTTCCTTACCTTTTTCAGCCAGTTCGGCTCTCA
>OBLI01000728.1_pt1 | contig 34267 bp, 26 predicted proteins | sample 1519701 | NCBI WGS metagenome assembly OBLI01 (sample SAMEA3663005, study PRJEB22513) | pig gut metagenome | biome: pig gut; feature: pig-associated habitat; material: faeces | place: France | collected 2012 | reverse complement strand
TGACGCTATGCGACCGACTAGTTTCTCTTGTGATACATCTTGCGTATTGCCAGATACATCCACAATGTCATAGCCTACAATCTGGCTCCACGTAAGCATGTCATCGTCGGCATCGGCGAGATGACGCGGAAAGAACACGTCGCAACCGGTGAGCTCGGAGGCCCTTTCTATCGTGTCGATGTCCTCAAACTTCATGAGTGCCACCTCGTCGCTGCGGAAACGGTATTCCTCGATAAAGAACGGCACCAGGATTCCATCGACCAGCAATACCACATAGTCGGCATCGACGCGGTCGAACACGTCATCGCTGAATCGCAGGGTCACCTCACCGCTCACACCGTGGGGTTTGCCTATTCGGCCTATCTTATATACGTCTTCCTCTTTTATCATCTTTATTCTCTTCTGATTCTTGCCCCGAGGGAATTGAGTCGTTCCTCAATATCCTCGTATCCACGGTCAATCTGCTCGATATTGTCGATACGGCTTGTTCCGTTGGCACTCATTGCGGCAATCAGCAACGCAATACCGGCACGGATATCTGGACTTGCCATGCGACCTGCACGCAGTTTGATGTTATGGTCGTGACCTACAACCACTGCCCTATGGGGGTCGCAGAGGATTATCTGCGCTCCCATGTCAATCAGTTTATCCACAAAGAAGAGGCGACTCTCAAACATCTTCTGATGGAAGAGCACACTGCCCCTGGCTTGGGTTGCAACGACGATGAGCACGGATATGAGGTCGGGAGTGAGACCCGGCCATGGGGCATCGGCAAGGGTCATGATTGTTCCGTCGATAAACGACTCTATCGAGTAATGGTCTTGCTGAGGAATGATGAGATCGTCGCCCTCAACATCTATCCTTACTCCCAATCGACGGAATGAATCGGGGATATTTCCGAGGTTCTTCAGGGATACGTCCTTTATCCTTATTCCCTCGCCACACATCGCCGCCATACCGATGAATGAACCTACCTCAATCATGTCGGGCAGGATTTTATGCTCCACACCATGCAGGCTCTCCACGCCTACGATAGTGAGGAGGTTGCTGCCTATTCCACTGATGCGCGCTCCCATCTTGTTGAGCATGTGGCAAAGCTGCTGGATATATGGTTCACAAGCTGCATTATAGATTGTCGTTGTTCCCTCGGCAAACACTGCCGCCATAATTATATTGGCAGTACCCGTCACTGAAGCCTCGTCGAGCAGCATATAGCAGCCTATGAGTTTTTCGGCAAATATCTCATATACATCTGTGTTATATACCTGTCGGAATTCTGCGCCAAGATATTTGAAACCAAGGAAATGGGTGTCGAGACGGCGGCGACCAATCTTGTCACCACCGGGTTTAGCTATTACTGCCTTGCCAAATCGTGCCAGCAGTGGACCAATCATAAGGACACTGCCCCTGAGAGCCGAGCATTTCTTGACGAACTCAGTGCTCTCGAGATAATCAAGATTGAGTGCGTCGGCACAAAACGAATAGTCGTTTCTCGACAGGCGCTTCACCTTCACTCCGATATCCTCTAGAAGGAGGATAAGGTTGTTCACATCCCTGATGTCAGGTATATTGCGTATTATCACCTCATCAGAGGTGAGTAGTGAGGCACATATAACCTCCAGTGCCTCGTTTTTGGCTCCCTGTGGGTTTATCTCTCCCTTGAGCGGATGTCCGCCTTCAATTATGAATGATGCCATAGGCTGTGATTATTTCTTACGTTTTTTTCCTTGCTTAGCCATACGGTTCCCATTAACGTTCATAAGGGCAGCTGTCTCCTGTACTCTCTCAAGTTGCATGTTATTGATGTCGAGCTGTACACATCCGTCGGTGAATCGAGCCAGGTCGTCGGCCACTCTCTCGTCGTCCATTGTACCGCGTCCCCATATTGCGAGGTCGCGCTTCATCTGATTGGCGGTGAGATATATCAGCTTGTCCCTTTCCCTTCCATTGGGCATGGTCTTGAGGATATCGAAACATTCCTCAACCAAATGACCATAGTGACGCAGTTTTACATGGTTCTTGCGTATGGGCATAGGTTGTGGCTTCTGGGTTATCTTGACTGCCTCGCTCATGTCGTAGGGCCAGTCAATGTCAAGTTGTCCGCGACCCATAATATAGAGATGATCCCACAACGCCCTGACACCATCGTTGGTCTCGGTGGCGTTTGGCACCTTTGTGCCCATCATTCTCACTATGGTATTGGCACATGCATTGCGCTCATCACGGGTGGGACAACCAATGGCATAATCTACCATTCGCTGTATCTCCCTGCCATATTCGGGCAACAGCAGTGTCTCACGCTTGGTGTTGTAGTCTAATCCTTTTATATCCATCGTTTATTTTGTTGACTTCGTCCTTATTATATTCCTATTTCCTTATCAGTTCGTTCTTCGGGAGTTTTGCCACGAAATCCTTCAGATAATATGGCACATAATATGCCACATCCTCGAATGTGCCGTTGAACATTTTCCTCTCTGCCAATGGCATCATCCATTTTGCCAAGGGTTCGATGCCTTCGATAAGACGGGCATTGGGATGGGCTATGGTGTCGATGCACTTGGCGGCGCCGTTGCCGAAGAAATACACGGGGCGCTCGTCGAGCCACTGGCGATAGGTATCACCATCCACCACATCGGCCTGGATGGGGCGAAGGGCTTTCAGCGACCTGTCGTAGATGGCCGCATATACCTCCATGCGTCTTGCGTCGATCATCGGGCACAACAGGGCGTTGTCCTCTATTTCTTCGTGGTGGAGCAACACCGGCACGCACATCAGTTCGAGCGTGGATACCGACAACAAGGGGATGTTAAGAGCATAGCATATTCCCTTTGCCATTGACACGCCAATGCGCAATCCGGTGTATGAACCGGGACCGCCACTCACCGACACTGCGTCGAGGGGTATGGCATGGCTGTCGGCGAAGGACATTGCCTCATCGACGAACGTACCCAACACTTCGGCATGGTTATTACCCTTGCGGTCGCACTGGTCGAATATCACTTTTCCGTCTTCACTAACTGCCACCGAGCACACGGTTGTGCTTGTCTCAATATGTAAAATACATGACATAGTATTCTGAATTCAAAATGCTTTTTTCAAAATCAATGTGCAAAGATACTGATTTTTTCTTTCATTATCAGCATATCTCACAATAAATTAACCATTTTTAGGCAAACGCACCCGTTTGAGACACAAGCCATACCATATAAGCTACAAACAGGGCGGTGAGCACAGCACCCTCCCAACGGGCTATTGTCAACTTGGTGTAGGCAAACAACCACAGAAGCAACATACTGCCTATCATCACACCGAGATCCAACGGCGTAATGCCACTCACGGTCATCGGACAAACAATTCCTGTAAGACCTATCACAAAGAGGATGTTGAAAACATTGCTACCTATCACATTTCCAATGGCTATGCCACTGTTGCCCTTGCGGGCGGCTACTACACTCGTGGCTAATTCGGGCATCGACGTACCACCTGCCACTATCGTAAGACCAATGACAGCATCGGGGACATGGAACGCCATCGCCAAGGACGACGCACTGCCCACAAAGACATTACTGCCGCCAACCAATGCCGCCAAACCGAGAACTATCCACATAACACCCTTCCATACGGGCATTTCCGTGTTGCCTCCGGCGGAGGTGTCAGCCGAACCATCTGGCACTTCCGTGCCGCCAGAGCTTGTTTTCGCCCCCTTCAGCGTAATCCACATATATAATATAAATAAGGAGGAAAGGATAACCGCATCGGCACGGGTTATCTCCCTGTCGAACACCATCGCACCCATTATCACTGAGGCTGCCACGGCAAAGACAAGGTCCTTGCGCACTGTCTGCTTCATCACGCACATCGGCGCCACCATGGCAGCCACTCCCACTATGAGCATCGCATTGAACACATTACTACCCACTACATTGCCCACTGCCATATCGGCAGTGCCCTTTAGCGCCGACACAAAACTGACGCAAAACTCGGGCATCGACGTGCCAAGGGCCACCACGGTGAGACCTATCACCATCTGTGACACTCCAAGTCGGGACGCCATCGCCACCGAACCCTCGGTAAGACGGTCGGCTCCCCATAACACTACTGTCACTCCCACTACAATAAGCAGGACATCTATCAATATTTCCATTCAGTATTTAAAAAATTAGCTATAAATATGCTGTATTTACAAATTTAGCTGCAAAGATACAAATAATACCTGAAAATACAAAGAAAATATACCGTTTTTTTTAATTTATATCAATTCTGACGAGAAATTTAAAGAGAAGTAACATGTATGGCGTTTATTATATCAATATTATAACAAAATGAAAGAAAACAAACTAAATTTATAATAAAATGTAATTTCTTGAAAATTTCTTGCATTTATTATAGGTTTATATTTGTCAGATTGACAGAAAAGCAGTAATTTTGCACGCAAATTGTAAGTTATTAAAGTATATTTCAAACTTAATGCAACAAAATATGGCAAATGGATTGTATAATGCCGAATATGAACACGATGCGTGTGGCGTCGGCATGGTGGTTAACATCCACGGTAACAAAAGCCACGACTTGGTTGACAATGCGCTGAAGGTGCTTGAGAACATGCGCCACAGAGGTGCAGAAGGTGCCGATGGTCGTACAGGCGATGGTGCGGGTATTATGCTTCAGATACCCCACGAGTTTATATTGCTTCAGGGTATCCCTGTACCCGAAAAGGGAAAATACGGTACTGGTCTTATTTTCCTTCCCAAGGACGAAGCCAAGCAGAGCGAGATTCTGTCTATCATGATCGAGGAAATTGAACGCGAAGGTCTCTCGCTGATGCACCTGCGAAACGTTCCCACTAATCATGAGTGCTTGGGTGAGGCGGCTGCGGCTAATGAGCCTGCCATCAAACAGGTTTTTGTCACTGGTGTCAGCGACGACAAGGTGCCTGTCTTCGAGCGTACCTTATATATAATAAGAAAGAAAATCGAGAAGCGTGTCAAGGATAAGGATTTCTATATCTGCTCGCTCTCGTCGAAGAATATCATCTACAAGGGTATGTTGACCAGCCAGCAGGTAAGGCAATATTACCCCGACTTGACGAATAATTACTTCACCAGCGGATTGGCACTCGTACACAGCCGATTCTCTACTAACACATTCCCGACATGGAGCCTCGCCCAACCTTTCCGTCTGTTGGCTCACAATGGTGAGATCAACACTATTCGCGGTAACCGTGGATGGATGCAGGCAAGGGAGAGTGTGCTCAACTCACAAGCTCTGGGCGACATCCGTCAGATTTCACCTATCGTTCAACCGGGTATGTCGGATTCGGCATCTCTCGACAACGTGTTTGAGTTCTTCGTGATGAGCGGTTTGTCATTGCCTCATGCCATGAGTGTGATGGTGCCGGAGAGTTTCAACGACAAGAATCCTATCTCTGAGGATCTCAAGGCTTTCTATGAGTATCACTCTATCCTTATGGAACCGTGGGACGGACCTGCCGCCCTGCTCTTCAGCGACGGTAGATATGCCGGTGGTATGCTCGACCGCAACGGTTTGCGCCCAGCTCGCTATACCATCACCAAGAACGACATGATGGTTGTGGCAAGTGAGGTGGGAGTGATGGACTTCGACCCCACGGAGATTGCCGAGAAGGGACGCTTGCAACCTGGTAAGATTCTACTCATCGACACCCAGGAGGGAAAGATATACTACGATGGAGAAATCAAGGAGCGTCTGGCTGCCGCTCATCCTTATCGTCAGTGGCTTAGCACCAACCGTATCCAGCTTGAGAAACTCAAGAGCGGACGTAAGGTGGACAACAGTGTGAAGGACCTCGTAAGACACGAGATGATGTTCGGATTCGGCGAGGAGGATGTTGACGGTACAATCGTTCCGATGGCTACCAACGGACAGGAGCCTACGGCGGCAATGGGTAATGACACTCCGCTTGCCGTACTCAGTGACAAACCGCAGATTTTCTTCAACTATTTCCGCCAGCAGTTTGCCCAGGTCACCAACCCTGCCATCGACTCAATCCGCGAGGAACTGGTGATGTCGCTCACCGAGTATATCGGTCGTGTGGGTACGGGTATCCTATCACCCGACGAGACCAACTGCAAGATGGTGCGTCTGCCCCATCCTATCCTTAACAACACTCAGCTCGACATCCTCTGCAACATCAGATACAAGGGATTCAATACCATCAAACTGCCTATTCTCTTCGAATGTGCAAAGGGCGAGGAAGGACTGCGCGACGCTCTCGACCAGTTGTGCAAGGACGCTGAGAGAAGTGTGGATGATGGTTATAACTATATTATTCTCAGCGACCGTGACGTGGATGAGACACACGCTGCCATTCCGTCGCTGTTGGCTGTCTCGGCTGTTCACCACTACCTCATCTCTATCGGAAAGCGTGTGCAGACAGCTCTTATCGTCGAGAGCGGTGAGATTCGTGAGACTATGCACGCTGCCCTGCTTTTGGGATATGGTGCATCGGCTATCTGTCCGTATATGACATTCGCCATCCTCGACGACCTCGTAAAGCGTCATAAGATTCAGGAGGATTACTCTACTGCAGAGGCCAACTATATCAAGGCTGTGAAGAAGGGTCTATTCAAGATTATGGCTAAGATGGGTATTTCTACCATCAGGTCTTATCGTGGTGCAAAGATCTTCGAGAGCATCGGTCTGTCGGAGAGCCTGCTGAAGAACTACTTCGGCACATCGGTTTCTACTGTGGGTGGTATCGGATTGGAGATTATCGCTCGCGATGCCATACGTCTGCACGACGAGGCGTTCTCGAAGAATACAAATGTGGATTTCCTGCCCAACCTCGGACAGTTCCACTATCGCAAGGACGGTATCAAGCATGCCTGGAACCCGGAGACCATCGCTACGCTGCAGTTGGCTACGCGCACGGGCAATTATCAGAAATTCAAGGAATTCTCGAAGCTCGTTGACGACAAGGATGCACCTATCTTCTTGCGTGACTTCCTCGACTTCAAGAAGAATCCTATCTCAATAGACAAGGTGGAACCGGTGGAGAACATCGTGAAGCATTTCGTGGCTGGTGCCATGAGTTTCGGTGCTTTGTCAAAGGAGGCCCACGAGGCTATCTGTCTTGCCATGAACAAACTCGGTGCACGCAGTAACACCGGTGAGGGTGGTGAGGACAACGAGCGCTTCCACTCTGAGATTGACGGTATCTCTCTGTCATCCAAGACTAAGCAGATTGCATCGGGACGATTCGGTGTGACTACCGAATATCTCGTGAATGCTGAAGAAATACAGATTAAGGTGGCACAGGGTGCCAAGCCGGGTGAGGGCGGTCAGTTGCCTGGATTTAAGGTCAATGAGATTATCGCCAAGACTCGCCACTCTATCCCTGGCATCTCACTTATCTCGCCTCCTCCTCATCACGACATCTACTCTATCGAGGACCTCGCTCAGCTTATCTTCGACTTGAAGAATGTCAACCCGAAGGCTGCTATCAGTGTGAAACTCGTTGCTGAGAGCGGTGTGGGTACTATCGCTGCCGGTGTGGCAAAGGCTAAGGCCGACCTCATCGTTATTTCGGGTGCCGAGGGTGGTACTGGTGCCAGTCCTGCATCTAGTATGCGTTTTGCCGGTATCTCACCGGAGATTGGTCTGTCGGAGACTCAGCAGACGTTGGTGAAGAACGGATTGAGAGGTCAGGTGAGAGTGCAGGTGGACGGTCAGTTGAAGACTGGTCGTGACATCATTCTTATGGCTCTGCTCGGTGCTGAGGAATTCGGATTCGGTACATTGACACTCATCGTTCTCGGATGTGTGATGATGCGTAAGTGTAATCTCAATACTTGTCCGCTCGGTGTCACTACACAGGATCCCAAACTGCGTGCTCACTTCATCGGTAAGTATGAATATCTCGTCAACTACTTCACATTCCTCGCTCAGGAGGTTAGGGAGTATCTGGCTGAGATGGGATATACAAAACTTGAGGATATCGTAGGTCACACTGAGCTTATCCTCAAGAAAGAGGCTAAGGACAAGAAGACTGCCACTCTTGATTTTTCACGTATGCTCAACAAGGAGCAGAACACTTGCTCGTTGTATCATACCGTAGATCAGCGTCATGAGCTCGACAATGTACTTGACCAGCAGATTATACGTGCTTCACAGGCTGCTATCGAGCGTCAGGAGGAGGTGAACCTCGACTATGCCATCAAGAACACCGACCGTGCCTGCGGTACGATGCTCAGTGGACTGATTGCTTCGAAATACGGTGAGGCAGGATTACCCGACAACACTATCAATATCAAGTTCAAGGGTTCGGCTGGTCAGAGCTTCGGTGCATTCCTCGTGAATGGTGTCAACTTCAAACTGGAGGGTGAGACCAACGACTACTTCGGTAAGGGTCTCAGCGGCGGACGCATCGCTATCCTACCTCCCACTCGCAGTAACTTTGCCGCCGAGGACAATATCATAGCAGGTAACACTGGTCTGTATGGAGCAACAAGCGGTGAGCTCTACGTAAACGGTAAGGTGGGCGAGCGATTCGGAGTGCGCAACTCGGGTGCTATCGCTGTCATCGAGGGTGCCGGCGACCATTGCTGCGAATACATGACTGGTGGTCGTGTGGTTGTGCTCGGAGAGACTGGACGTAACTTCGCTGCCGGTATGTCGGGTGGTGTCGCATACGTATGGGACAAGAACCACAACTTCGACTACTTCTGTAATATGGACATGGTGGAGATCAACCTCGTGGAGGACAGCAGATTCCGCAAGGAACTGCACGAACTCATTCGTCAGCACTATCTCTATACCGGTTCTAAACTCGCACGCACCATGCTCGACGACTGGAACCGCTACGTTGAGGACTTCATACAGGTTGTTCCTATCGAATACAAGCGTGTTCTGCAGGAGGAGCAGGTGAAGAAACTGCAGCAGAAGATTGCGGATATGCAGAGAGACTATTAAAAGATTGAAAAATTGAAAGATTGAAAAATTGAAATATTATGGAACGCGACAATCTTATAGCTCGTCTATCTTTGGATTTTGCTTTACGTATTGTTAAGTTACGCAAGTATTTGTCCGAGACTAAAAATGAGTATATTTTGTCTAAACAGATATTGAGAAGTGGAACAAGTATTGGAGCTAATATATATGAAAGTGAACATGCTCAAAGCAAAGATGATTTTCTTGCGAAACTTTATATATCCCTAAAAGAAGCTAATGAGACAAAATATTGGCTCGAGCTTTTACATTTGTCAGATTATATTGATGACAATCAGTATGAATCTATTATCAATGATTTAGGTAAGATAATTGGTACACTTGTAAATATCATAAAGAAAACAAAAGATAATCGGTGAAGTTAATATTTCAATTTTTCAATATTTAAATATTTAAATTTTAACAAAATGGGAAATCCGAAAGCATTTTTGACCATTCCTCGCCAAGAGGCAGGATATAGGCCAGTACACGATAGAATTCACGACTTTGGAGAGGTGGAACAGACTCTCAACAGTAAGGACCGTAGAACTCAGGCCAGCAGATGTATGGACTGCGGTGTGCCATTCTGCCATTGGGCTTGCCCACTGGGCAACAAACCGCCTGAGTGGAACGACGCTCTTTATAAGGGCGACTATGAGTTGGCTTACCGCCTTCTCAACTCCACCAACGACTTCCCTGAGTTCACCGGACGTATCTGTCCGGCTCTCTGCGAGAAGGCTTGCGTGCTGAATCTTATGGAGCATGAGCCCACTACCAACCGTGAGGACGAGGCTGCCATCACCGAGATGGCTTTCCAGGAGAATTTCGTGCGTATTGCCACACCGGAGCGCAATGGCAAGAAGGTGGCTGTGATTGGTGCAGGTCCAGCCGGACTCGTTGCTGCCAATCAGCTCAACCTCAAGGGATATACTGTGACGGTGTATGACAAAAACGAGGCTGCTGGTGGATTGCTTAGATATGGTATCCCCAACTTCAAACTCAACAAGGCTATCATTGACCGTCGTATGAATGTGCTCGAAAAGGAGGGCATCCAGTTCTGTTTCGGTCAGGAGATCGACGTGACAAAGTTGCCTGAGGGTTATGACGCATACGTAATCGCCACCGGTACTCCTACTGCCCGCGACCTGAAGATTCCCGGACGCGAACTCAAGGGAGTTTATTTCGCTCTCGAAATGCTCGCTCAGCAGAACAGGGTGCTCGCCGGTATCGAAATAAAGAAGGACGAACTGGTTAACGCCAAGGGTAAGGATGTGCTGGTAATCGGTGGTGGTGACACTGGTAGCGACTGTATCGGTACGGCTCACCGACAGGGTTGCAAGAGTGTCACACAGATTGAGATTATGCCTAAGCCAGTGGAAGGTCATGACGACCCGAAGAATCCATGGCCCAACTTCCCACGCACACTCAAGACGACATCCAGTCATGAGGAGGGTTGCACACGCCGATGGAATATCAACTCACTGGAGTTCCTCGGCAAGGACGGTAAGCTCACCGGTGTGAGGGTACAGGAAATCGACTGGAAGCCAAATCCCGAAGGTGGTCGCCCACTGATGGTGGAAAAAGGCAAACCGGAGGTAATCAAATGCGAGATGGTGCTCTTGGCAATGGGATTCCTCAAACCCGAGCAACCCGCATTTGCCGACAATGTCTTCGTTTGCGGTGATGCCGCCACAGGTGCTTCGCTCGTTGTAAGGGCAATGGCTGGAGGTCGCAAGGCTGCAGCCGACGTGGACAAATTCCTGAATAAATAAATGAGCATATGCATTTGATAAAACAGATGAGCATAAACTTTTGATAACTTGCAAGGTCCCGCTGTGCAGTGATTGCACAATAGCGGGACTTTTTTGTATATTATGAAATCTATATTTTTTTATGCATCTTATGATAACGATATCTTATTTATGAGCATAATGAAACAAATTAAATAATATTAGGTACAAAAATTAATAGGTATTCCAAAAAAAAGACGTATCTTTGCAGCAAAATTTATCAAAGGAAACAATGAAAAATATTATTTTGATGATGCTGGCATTGATGATGTGCTGCGAAATGTCGGCTAAGGAAAAGCAGAAAGCAGCTGGAGAATGGGTGGCTACATGGGCTACCGCCACGGAGTTTACAGGTAAGGGAGACATGCCCAAGAGCGGTACGCTGACCGGTAAGTCGATACGCCAGATTGTAAGGGTGTCGATAGGCGGAAATGTGATGAGACTGCATCTGTCGAATGAATACAGTAAGCAACCCGTGGAGATAAAATCGATATATATCGCTGACCTCGACAATGACCCTGGACGCAATCCCGTAGCTGCGGAGGAGGTGGCGAATATCGGTATAAAGATCAATCCCAAATCGGCAAAATACCTTAAATTCAACGGTAAGAAGAATATCACAATACCCGCAGGCGAGACAGTGGTGAGCGATGAGTTGGCATACAACCTCAAACCGCTGCAAAGACTGAGTATCAATATATCGTATGGCGAAACTCCTGAGAACGCAACAAGTCATAGGGGCTCGCGCACGACATCGTATATTATCAACGGTGAAGCGACTCCCAAATCTGATTTTACAAAGAATCCGGAAAGAGAGGACCATTGGTATAATATTGCTACCATCGACGTGAAAAGGGAGGGATGCGAGGCTATCGCTATCATCGGCAACTCGATTACGGACGGACGCGGTACGACGACCAACTTGCAGGACAGATGGACAGATTTCCTTGCTGACAAACTCCAGGCAAACGAGGCCACAAGGAATATCGCCGTGCTCAACTTGGGTATCGGTGGAAATGCCGTATGCTTCGGAGGATTGAGCGACCCGGCAGTGAAGAGATTCGACCGCGACTGCTTGCAACAACCTGGAGTGAAGACCATCGTGGTGTTTGAGGGTATCAACGACCTCGGAAGCACTAATGGCGATGCCGAAATGAGGGCTAAGAAGATTATCGAATGTTATAAGGAATTTATCAAGAAGGCACACGACAGGGGGATGAAGATATACGGTGCCACCATATCTCCTTATTTCAAGAGCTTCTATGACAACGGTGACCCATTCCGCGAAGCGGCACGACAATATATCAACAAATGGATAAGGGAGTCGAAGGCTTTTGACGGAGTGCTCGACTTTGACGCTGTGGTGAGAGACCCGCAGAACATATCGGTGGTGCAGGAGAGATACCAAATGGACTGGTTGCACCTGAATCCCGCAGGATATGAGGCACTGGGTAATTATGCGGCAGAGAATATGAACTTTGCTGCAGAGTGATATTATATTTGATTGATTAACAACTTTTCCTATATGACAGAGCTCTCGGTAGTAGTACCAGTATATAACAAACTGAAATATGTAGAGCCATGCCTTGAAAGCATACTTGAGCAGGACATAGAATCATTCGAGGTGATTGCCGTTGACGACGGCAGTACGGATGGGTCGGGAGATGTATGCGACGAGATGGCTAAACAGTATCCTAATCTCAGGGTTCTACATGTGCCTAACGGTGGGGTTACTGCCGCCAGGCGCATCGGTGTGGAGAATGCAAAAGGGGATTACATCACCTTTGCGGATGCTGACGACATAATGAAACCGCAAGGGCTCGCACTGCTATTGGAGGCTATAAAGCAAACGGAGGCTGACGAGGTGGTTGCTACATACGACACTCACGAGGGGGAACATATCACAACCAAGATTGTGGGAAGGGTGAATCCCGACTGGATGATACGTAAACTGTTGGGATCTAAGGCCAAGTTCTGCGTGTTATGGGCTGTCATTTTCCGTAAAGACATGATAAGCGAATGTCTGTATGCCCCGAGGGTGATACGATCAGGCGAGGATATACTGATGCAGTTGCTCTTCCTGCTGAAACGGCCACATGTGGAGTTTATACCCGACAGCGTGTATGTATATACAACGGGATTGCCCAACGACAGACGGATGGCGATTGAGGAGCAGATGGCATACGACGACGTGTTGAGAAAGGCTATGGGAAACAGATGGGAGGAGTTTAAGGATTTCTTCACCCTCAGAAGGATTAAGATGTACGAGAATTTTATCGCTAACCGTATGTTCTCGGTGCTTTCTCCTTACTACGACGACCTCAGAAAGTCGCTGACAAAGAATATTCCTCTCAGCGAGCGAATTGCGGTGATACTGCCTCCGTGGCTTGCATACATTCCTATATCTATACGCAAGTGGCGTTAAGCGTTGAAGAACTGTATGAACAACGTGATATTATACGCAAAGAGGAAGAATGTCATCAACATCAGGAGGGAGCGAGTAACCCATAGCGGGATGCCTCTCAAGCGACTTTGCAGATAGCCGATGGCTATGGGGATGATGAAAATCCAATGACCGGACATGATGAACGCTTCATTAAGACCGAAACCCAAACCCAGATGGATGAAGGCATCGAATGACACGCCTGCCAATACCATAAGGAAAAACCTGCTGCGTAGGCCTGCCAATATACCGGCAAGGAACATAAGCACTATGATGCCTTCAACTACATAGTTGAGGGCATTGTCGTATCTGACCACTACTGGACGGCCTCTAAGCACATCGTCAAGGAGATTTTTCTTATGCAACTGGATTGGTTCGCCAAAGATATTCTCCACAAGGGCATCTGTGCGCGAGGTTGTCTCATCGGTCCATTGCATAAACTCTCCCTTGCCCATGGGCGTTCCCTTGTGGGCATGCCATGGCTGCTTGTGGTCGGCTACGTATTTCTCATACATCTTGCGCCTCTTCAACTTATTAAAGGCCTTGGCTATCTGGGTGGAGTCGGTAAGACTGGTGGTGTCCTTGAACAGGGCAAACATCTTGGCGTCTTCCTTTTTCGCAGCGGCTAATTTCTTTTGTTTCTGGGCTCGTTTGCGAGGGGCTTCGTATTCCTCATACTCCCAACGGGCAAAGCTCCATATCAAGCCACAGGGCACTATCACTGCCAATATGATAAACTTGGGACGGAAGAAACGCTTTTTGTTGACGAATAGGACATCGAGAAAGACTTTTATTCCATTGCTCAATGTGGTGCCGGCAGTGATGATGAAGATTACCCACGTCTGCCATATCGCCAATTGCTTGCCTTTTTGGATTGCCTTGCCGCAGACGTAGAGACAGGTGATAAGCATGAACATTGACACGGCAAAATGGTCGGGCACCATCAGAGTGAGCATCACATATCCGAAGGAGAAGAAGAACATGGAGAGAAGGACGGAGTCGGAACGACGAAGCCCTATTATCTCACGGAGTATCCTATAAAGGAATATCCATGTGTAATATGCGAAGAAGACGAGTAATACGGCTACTATCACCTGTGCCATGTTTTTATCAAAAAGCATGGTCAAGCCTTTGTTGAGGAGATAGAAGGGATATTCGAAGAAGGCGAGAAGAGGATGGCGATAGATATTATATTTGGGTTCCCACTCGGTGAGGATGCAATAGGTGATGGGATCGAAGCCCGACACTCGGTAGTATTTGACAAAGAGGCCCCATATTGCCTGATGGGTCTTGCTGAAGGCTACGTAGTACTTGCTCAACGCAAGGGCATTGAGGGCTGACATCAACACTAATATAAATAATGAGGGGAGTATCTCCTCTTTCTTTATCTTGAAAGTATTAAAAAACTTTCCAAATGAATCTCTTACGTCTTTTATCTTCATATATTCTTCAATCTTTCAATATTTCAATTTTTCAATCTTTCAATCTTCTAAAGTATGCTTTATCGGCGAAGGCGAGAAGTTCTTTGTCTCCTCGACTGTCGCCAAAGGCTGTCAGCTCATAATTGTCCCTGTCAGGATAGCGAGAGAGGAGTCGGTTGACTTTCTCCTGACCATAACAGTTGCTGCCTACAAAACGACCGGTGACCAATCCATTGACGGTCTCCAACTCTGTACACAGAAACTCAATTCCGGGACAGTCGAGGAAGAATGGTTTAACCCATATCGAAGGACTGGCAGAAATAATGCATACCGTGGAACCCTCGGCAAGGGCTGACTTTATCGCTTGAATGGCTTCGGGACGAAGAATCTTCCTGTTTTCATTTGCAAACGCCACGGATTTTGACAATAATGTCTTATCGGGCATACCACCGAATATATATCGGCAGAGTTGCTGTTTGAGTGTATGGTTGGAATAGAGTCCTATCTTCATCAATACCAGGAGATGGATGTGGAAGAGCATCCACATGATGAGTTTACGGTTGCCTGCAACATAACGTATGATGGCAATCAGGGAGTCGGTATTGGTGATAGTACCGTCGAAATCAAATGCGTATATCTTTCTCATTGTTTATTAAAGATAGATAATTATAAGGAACGAGAGCAGCCATGCCAGAAGTATCAACTGGGTGGCGCGGTCGGAGAGTGCCACCTTGACGGGGTCGCCACTCTTCTCATCTACGACGGAGATCTGGAGATAACGCAGGATGGCGAGGATGACAAGGATGGAGGTGAGATAGAGTTTGTCGGTGGCAAACTGGGCAATTATCTCGGGAGACACGGTGTACATCACATAGCAAACAACCATGACGGAGCCGGTGATGGTGATTGCCTGGTTGATGAACGTGAGGTTGTAGCGACTTGTATTCTTGCGTGGGGCACGACCTGTAGTATTCATCCTGAGCACATCGTCGCGACGCTTGGCAAAGGCAAGGAAAAGGGTGAGAAGGAAGGTCATCAACACTATCCACTTACTGAGATGAACTCCGGTGGCATATCCTCCTGCAAGGATGCGAAGCACAAAACCGGAAGCAATGATACACACATCTATGATGGCATATTCCTTGAGACGGAGACAATAGGCCACATTTATGACAAAATAGGCGATAATGACCAAGATGCTTTTGGCATGACCCTCGGGAAGAAGGAACATCAGCACTATGGATATCAACAAACTCACGGTCATCATGCCGTAGGCCTGGGGAATGGTGATGGCTCCGGAGGCTATCGGACGCTTGCACTTGACAGGATGGGCACGGTCTGCATCGACATCGATAATGTCGTTGAGACAATAGATGGCGGAGGCTGCCAAACTAAACGACATGAATGTCAGTGCGGCTGCCACTACCTCGGTGGTGTTGAGCAATGCCCCACCGAAGAAGATGGGGAGAAAGACAAAGATGTTCTTTATCCAATGAGTGGGTCGTGCCACCTTTATAATATGTCGTATATTCATTTCTTAATAGTTTTAATATTTTGCAACTTCTCTATGACGAAATGCAGGAGATATGCCAAAACTGTTGATATTCCAAGTGTCAAGACAAATGTCAGCCAATAACCGAGATGGTATGGTTTGACGTTCTTCATCACAAACTCAATGTGGATGAGGTATATCTCAAGACTTACGGTTCCGATGATTGTAAAAAGACGCAAACTCCAGCGGGGAAGACGGTCGAATAGCAAGGGAAGGAGAATGGTGAGCGACACTGTCCAGGGGATATATGCCCATCTCTCGATGAAGAGAGGGAAACGGCGGCGAAGACCGTCCTCGAAGTTGATGCATACGAGGGTGCTCATAGCAAAGATGAGGAGGAGGAGCCATAGGGATGACTTGGGAAGGGTGTAGCCCGACTTTACCAGAGAGCCTGCGTTGATGCCAAGCAGGAAGATTGGTATGCGAGAGAAGAATATCTCAAGATGACCTACGCTATGGTGCAACGGTTGCCAATACTGCACCAAGAGTGTGAGCAGCATGGCTGCAACGGGAAGCCAACGGTAATGTGAATCCGCCTGAATCAGTTTCATATACCAGGGTGCTATGAGATAGAGGGCAAGAATGGCTGGCACATACCAGAAATTGAGGGCAAGATGATGCCAAAAACCATAATTGATGGCCAACTCTCCTAATAACTCCATAAAACTGATATTGCCGTCGATTAACTTGGGTATGTAGAAGAGTGAGGCAATAACAAGCCATGCAGGATAAATGCGCTTGTAGCGGCGCCAATAGAAATGACCTAATGAGGAGTTCTTGGTAAAGGCAAACCACAGACCTATGCCACTGAGAAACAGAAATATATCCACACCAAGATTTCCACAACGTGCAAGGCAATACCATAGGGTGTCGTGGCGCATTCCACATACATGGAATGCCACAACATATATCATAGCAAAGCCCATCAGTTCGCCACGATACTTACTAATCAAAGATAAATCTATATATTTATTCATTCTTCAACCTTCAATTTTCAACCTTCACTCTTCATTTTCGAAATAATAATTCCAAAAACCCACGCCACTCCTATTGCAGCGATGACGTAGAGCATGAGTCCGTCATACACATCGCCGCGATGGGACACCGGGATAAATATCTTGCGCATGGCTGGATGGGTGACAAACATGGCGGCAGAGATGCCACCAAGCCATACTGACCAATGGAGAAGCAAATCGGGAAGCGACTTGACAAGGCAAATGGTGGCGAGGATGACTACGACGGGAGTGAAATACCAGGACAACTCATAAAGACTCATAACAACCACCAAAGCGGATGACACCAAGGTGAGTATGCACCATTGCCAACGGGAGAATGACGAGAGTCCACCGCCGCAGAGATGACGGGCGGCGAGGATTCCGCAACCGAATGGTAATATGCCTCCCACTGCATTATAGCGCAGATAATTGAGTGTGTCGCCTGTTGGATCACAGAATACTTGAGCAAAGAAGCATACCACTATCGCCCCTGCCACTATCCACGACGAACGGCGATAAAGCAGAAGACGGTAGATGAGATAGAGCTCCAACATCAAACCAAAGAACCAATAGGGTCCTGGCCATATCCACTTGTTAGGTTCGGGAAAGAGGTTGATTATCATGAGCCCTTGCTCGATAATCTTGTCGCAATAGAAATGAAAACTGCGGGGAGTGATGATGTCGATGATGATGAAGAACACGAATCCCGGTACCATCATCCTAAGGAGCTTAAGATAATGGACACGGATAAACCCATATGTGGAATAGCGGGGACATGAGGGGTTCTCATATTTCAATACCAAACCGAAACCGCTAAGGAAAAGAAAGACGGGTACACCATAATGACCGAAGAACGACAGCATATTGGCAAGAAACAAATCGTCGGGGGAGAACAGTGCCTGCCACATTCCTGCTGCCCTGTCGGCATAAAACTTATACTCATTCTCCCTGACTGTACCCCTGAGCCAGTGGCAGTAGTTATGGAGCATGATGGCCATGATGGCGATGCCACGCATCGCAGAACATTCATTTTTTGTCAGTATGCTTGTCTTCATTTTTTTCTTTTTTGTTCTTTATCTCCTCTTCATGCTTTACTCTCAGAGCGTCGTAATCAACAGTACCCTTGATGATTCGCTTGCGCTCGGCATTATAATCATCACTAAGGAGATTGTTTTCTTCAATATAGAATGGTGTTTGTATTCCGGCAAGATATACGAGTACCTGCGAAATATTGTCGGTCATAAACGGACGATGCACTGCGTTGTTTATCTGTCGCACTATGTCGGGATGTTTCCTTGCATATTCCTTAGAATACCATATCCAGAATGGGATCTCATATTCCTCGTGTGCAAGGCGGAAGTCAATTACTGCCGAGTGATTTCGACCGAAGATTTCCATTCCATTGCCAAATGCTTCCTCACCATGGTCGGACATATAGATGACAATGGCGTCTTCTTTCTCAAAACGCTTTATCACCTCAGCCATGATGGAGTCGTTGTAGAGGGTGGCATTGTCGTAGTCGGCAAGCAGCATGCGGCACCGCTTACTCATGTTGGGCCAATCCTTCTTGTAGTCACTTTCGTGGAAGTGCTTGCGCGTTGGAGGGAAGCGGTCGTGATAGTTGGTGTGCTGTCCCTTGAGATGGAGGATGGTGAGACGGGGCTCGTCGGGATATGCCTCGCGATCTTTCATCACTATCTGGTCGTAATCTCTCAATACTCCTGCGTCGTATTTATACAACTGGGTGTTGCGAACATCAAACTGGGCCTTGCTCAGGATGGGATTGTTGAGGAAGAATCCTCCACTGAAGTCATACACAGCCTCCTTGGCTTGGGGAAGAAACTGGTTGGTGATGAAGGACACACGATAACCTGCCCTTCGGAACAATTCGGGGAAGAGCGGGTCGTCACACCAGTCGCCCTTGTCGCCCACGGCGTGCAGGGAGAAGATATTCTTGAATACGAAGCTCGTGAGATTATATGGCGCTATGACGTCGGTAAAAGGTATGAGATTGCCCTTCCTACGCAGTTCCATCTGCCGTGGTGTCGTTTCGTGGGAATAGCCATAGAGTTGGGAGTGGTGCTTGTTGTAGCTCTCACCGATTACGAAAACGATGTGCTGGCTACGGAAGGTACAGCTATCCACCTTTACATCCTTTATGCCCGCCACGAGTTTGTCAACTTGCTTGGAGGCCAATTTATTGGCATATATACTGAATGCAAGTCGATAGATAGGCAGATAGAGGTTGGCACGACCTTTTTGTGTTAGCTCATGCTCCACATCTCCGATATTCTTATAGGACATCAGTCTTACGGTGGCGAGTTTGTTGTTGATGGTTTCGGTATATCCATTGTAAAGCAGTATCAACGAAAGCACACCGAGAAGTCCGCCTGCTACTGCTCCTATACTCACCTTTGCCTTTTCCGACGGAGAGAGTTTTTTGTATATCCTTCCAATGTTGCCGGTTAGTTTGTGTCTGACAGCAAGATGCACCTTGCGCCTTGAGGCAATGATATTGCATATAATATGGGCAAGCATAAGAAGCAAGATAAGTCCTATGGGAGTCAGGAGAAGATTCCAGTCGAAATAGGTGGTGAAAAATTCTGATGCCTCACTGCTGTTGGTTTCGCCCACAAGCAAAAGCATTGTGGGGGTGAGCGTAGAACCAAAGCGCACAAAGCAATACATGTCGATGATGGATACAGTATAAAGAATGACGTACATGGTGGCACGTATCCATCGTCTTATCTTGATGGGTATAAAACTAAGGATGAGACACACGACATAGAGGTCGAGGAACAGTTCTATTGGGGCAAGTGAATAGGGATAATACCCCTTCTTGTCAGGCACTTCGAGTTGCGTACAAGCATACCCCAGAAGAAACATGAACACGAAGAAAGCAAAGTTCACCCTTATCGGAGTGAACGCTCTTGCAAGTAGGATTCCAATCTTCTTCATACCTATTATAACTTCGCTACTTTATTAACTTAGCTATCGCTTCGGGCACAAGATGCGTTATGTCTTCGCCCTTGCTTATCTTATCTCTTATTTCTGTACTACTTATATTATATAGTTCCGTTTCCACCAGCCTCACATTGGCAGGGAGAGTGGAGATATCTATGTATGAACCCTGGCGAGGGTATATTATTATCCTGAAGTTGTGGAGGATGTCTTCCCATCTGTACCAACGGTTGAACATCGTCCAGTTGTCGCCCCCTATCAGGAGCACAAAATCACGGTCGGGGTAATCCCTACGCATGGCCATTAATGTGTCGTACATATACGACGGTCGGGGCATGTGGAACTCATAGTCGCTTGCCACCAACGAGGGTTCGCCCTCAAGGGCTTTCCGCACGAGCGACAGACGGTAATCGTCGTCGGCAAGGGTGTCGGCCGACTTCAACGGATTCTGCGGCGACACCACAAACCAAATCTCATCAAGTCCACCTGCCTTTAATATCTGCCTAGCCAGGGAGATATGCCCGTTGTGTATCGGATTGAATGAGCCACCGAATATGCCTGTGGGGATCATTTAATTAGGAATTAGGAATGAGGAATTAGGGATTAGGAATTAGGAATTCTTTTATTATTCCCAAGACCTCTTTCTTCGCCTTTTCCAAATCGTCGTTCACCACCACCTTGTCAAACTTGTCGGCAAAGCTTATCTCAAACTCTGCTCGGGCGATACGCTGGTCGATTACCTCGGGGGCATCTGTTGCCCGCGATTCAAGTCGGCGACGCAGTTCGGCTACTGACGGTGGCATGATGAAAATGCTCAACGCCCTGTCGCCGTAATGCTGCTTGATATTGCAACCACCCTTGACATCTACGTCGAATACCACGTTCTGACCTTCGTCACACTGATGCTCCACCTGGGATTTCAATGTGCCATAGAAGCGGTCGGTATATACCTCCTCATATTCGAGAAACTCACCCGCTTCGATACGGCTACGAAACTCGTCGGGAGTGAGGAAGAAATATTCCACTCCATTGCGCTCCGCACCTCGTGGGGCACGGCTTGTGCAGGATATACTGAATGCCATATTCAGTGTCGGGTGCTCCTGCATCAGCCAGTTGATTATCGTGCTCTTTCCCGTCCCCGACGGGGCAGAGAATATTATCAGTTTACCTTTCATAACTTTTAGAGGAGTCATTCTTCATTCTTCATTCTACATTTTATTACAGCGCATTCAGAACCTGCTCTTTGATTTGCTCAAGCTCATCCTTCATCTTCACCACGATATTCTGCATTTCAGCCTGATTGCTCTTAGAACCCGTAGTGTTGATCTCGCGTCCCATCTCCTGGGCGATGAATCCCAGTTTCTTCCCTACTCCATGACCTTCCTCTTCCATTGTCTCACGGAAATAGTTGAGGTGATTGGCAAGTCGCTGTTTCTCCTCACTGATGTCGAGTTTCTCGATATAGTATATCAGTTCCTGCTCAAGGCGGTTTTTGTCATACTCCACCTCGGGGATAGTATTTAATCCGTCGATGATACGCTGGCGAATCTTTTCCACACGAGCTTTCTCGTATGGCTCGATCTCTGTCATAAGTCTCTGGATGTTGTCAATCTTCTCGCTGAACTTGCGATGAAGGGCGGCACCCTCCTGACGACGGAATTCAACGAGTTGCTGAAGAGCATCCTCTATGGCATTATGAGCCACCGACCACTCTCCGTCGGTGAGCACCTCCTGATCGGTCTTGGTCATCACATCAGGCATTCTCAAGAGGGTGGCGAAGACATCCTGAGGCTGGGGAATGCCTGCTGTGGCAACGATATCGCATATCTGGGCGTAATACACCTTCATCAGCTCCTTGTTGATAGGTGTGGCCTCTGAACCGGCATCCTTCTCTATCCAGATACTGAAATCTATCTTACCTCTTTCGAGTGTCTTCGCTATTGTCTGCCTTATCTCCATCTCTTTCTCGCGATAGAGTGGACAGATGCGGGTGGAAAGGTCAAGCGACTTGCTATTGAGCGACTTGACCTCCACGTTGATCTTTTTTTCACCAAAGGCTACAACGGCTTTTCCGTAGCCAGTCATTGATTGTATCATAGTAAATGTTGTTTTTATATAATCATCCAACTTGACTACCTGGTTTCACTCCGCGTAGCAATGACGTAACGGCAAGAGAACCATCGAAATCCACTGCCGAAAGAATCATTCCCTGACTCTCGAAGCCCATCATCTTGCGTGGGGCGAAATTAGCTACGAAAAGTACGTCCTTTCCTACGAGCTCTTCCGGATTCCAATACTCGGCGATACCACTGAGAATAGTGCGGTCCTCGCCTGTTCCGTCGTCGAGGGTAAACTTAAGGAGTTTCTTCGACTTCTTCACTTTCTCGCATGCCTTGACATGACCTACTCGTATGTCGAGCTTCTCGAAGGTCTCGAAGTCGATAGTGTCCTTTATGGGTTGGGCCTTGTAGGATGCAGCCTCGTTGGCTTTCTTCGTTGCCTCGAGTTTATCAAGCTGCTTCTGTATCGTCTCGTCCTCAATCTTCTCAAAGAGAAGTTCGGGCTCTGCCAACTGATGACCGGCTTTGAGAAGCTCTGTACTTCCGAGTTCGTTCCAGTCAAATGTCTCAAGATTAATGAGTTTGCGCAATTTGGCACTGCTGAATGGCAAGAACGGTTCGAAGGCTATAGCGAGATTGGCTACGAGCTGCAACGATATGTTGAGCACTGTCTCCACGCGCTTCGGGTCGGTCTTCCACACCTTCCATGGCTCACATTCTGTGATATAGCGGTTACCTATGCGGGCAAGGTTCATTGCCTCTTTCTGTGCCTCGCGGAACTTGAATGCGTCGAGCATCTGCTCCACATTCTTCTTCACATCCTTGAACTCATCGAGTGCCTGACGGTCAACATCCTGAAGTTCACCACAGGCGGGTACCACTCCGTTCCAATATTTCTTTGTGAGTTGGAGGGCACGGTTTACGAAGTTACCATAGATAGCCACGAGTTCACTGTTGTTGCGCTCCTGGAAGTCCTTCCAAGTGAAGTTATTGTCCTTTGTCTCCGGGGCATTGGCGGTGAGCACATATCTAAGCACATCCTGCTTGCCTGGCAGGTCCTCAAGATATTCATGAAGCCACACTGCCCAATTGCGTGATGTGGAAATCTTGTCGTTCTCGAGATTAAGGAACTCGTTGGCAGGCACGTTGTCGGGCAGGATATAGCTGCCATGGGCCTTAAGCATTACCGGGAAGACAATGCAATGGAAAACGATATTGTCCTTGCCTATGAAGTGAACAAGGCGTGTGTCCTCATCCTTCCACCATTTCTCCCATGTGCCCCACTGCTCTGGCTTTGCATCACAAAGTTCCTTGGTGTTGGAGATATATCCGATGGGGGCGTCAAACCATACGTATAGCACCTTTCCCTCAGCACCCTCAATAGGCACGGGGATTCCCCATTCCAGGTCGCGGGTCATAGCTCGTGGCTGAAGGTCCATGTCCAACCAACTCTTGCACTGTCCATATACGTTGGGGCGCCATTCCTTGTGTCCATCGAGAATCCACTGCTTGAGCCAATCCTGATATTTACCAAGTGGCAGATACCAGTTCTTGGTAGGCTTCTTGATAAGTCCATGACCGGGATTATTCTTGTTGGTGGGATTGATCAACTCGTCGGGCGAGAGGGTTGCGCCACATTTCTCACACTGGTCGCCATAAGCGCCCTCGGCTCCACATCTGGGGCATGTGCCCACGATATTGCGGTCGGTGAGGAATTCACCTGTCACCTCGTCGCAATACTGCTCTTCCACATGCTCCTCAAGTTCTCCCTTGTCGTAGAGAGTGCGGAAGAAGTCGGAAGCAAACTTATGGTGGATATCTGATGTCGTGCGGCTATATATGTCGAATGATATGCCGAAATCCTCAAAGGATTTTTTGATTAGGTTGTGATATCGGTCAACCACCTCCTGGGTGGTGATGCCCTCTTGGCGCGCGCGTATAGTGACGGGCACACCATGCTCGTCGCTTCCACCAATAAAGATCACATCCTGCTTCTTCAGGCGGAGGTATCTCACGTAGATGTCTGACGGCACATATACACCTGCAAGGTGACCAATGTGTACGCCTCCATTGGCATAGGGAAGCGCTGCCGTGACGGTTGTTCTCTTGTATTTCTTTTCTTCCATTGTATAGTGTGTTTATTATTTTTCTTTCTTGTTGCGATACACAAAGTGCAATATGGTGAAGTTTGTCGGCACTGCTATCAATAGCACGAGTATTGGTGCTATGAGTCTGTCGATGTGAAGTGAGATGAACAGATTAAAGAGCACCATGTGCAACGTGTAGTTGACAATATGGCTAAAACTAAAACCTGCCGCTCTTTTCACTGATACTTTTGAGCGAAACGTAAAGTAGGTGGTAAGAAAGAAATTGCAAATGAGGCTTACTATATAGCCTATGGTATAGGCAATGCTCAGCCACACTCCTCCACCACTTATCAATTGCAGCAGATAGTAAACCAGATAATGAATACCGGCAGCTATCACGCCTACGATACAGAATCTGATGAACTCCTGCAATTTACCGTTCTTTTTACTCACTACGTCCCATCTCATCATATCACTCATCACATAACGTTATTTCAACTGCTTGTCAATCAACTCCTTCAGTTTGTCCTTAGGCAGGTTGACTGCAATGATTTTTCCATTGGAGTCGGCCACTATGTTGCCGGGCACTGTTGTGATGGCCAGTTGCCTCACGGTGGGCGATTCCCATAATTTCTGGTCGCAGATTGTCTGCCATTGCAGTGAATCTATTCTCACTGTACGCTTGCAGTGGGTAGTGTCGGCATCCAGGCATATTCCCACTACTTGCAGTTTGTCGCCGTATGTCTTTTTCTGCTTTCGCAGTTCTCGCTGAATACTCACGCTTTCGTAGTTCCATCCTGCCCACGAGATGATGACGTTGAGCTTACCTTTGAGTTTGGCTCCCGACACGGCTTTGCCTTCAATGTCGGTAGCACTGAATGATGGCAACCGTCCCCCCTTCTTCACATGCCTAAGCTCTTTCAGTTGGCTAAGCAACATCGAAGCCCCTGCATTGTTCTTGTCGGCATCTACCATTGCCTTTGTCAGTGTATATGCCTTCTCGTAGTCGGGTTCTTTAGTGTTGATAAGATATTTTCTTATGAGATAAAGACTTACGATACTCTTTGGATTTTTGGAAATAAATTCCTCTGCTGCCTTTTTTGCCTGCGGGGGAGTCATGTTCGCTACAGACAGACGGAAGGCGGTCATATCCTCGTTATTCTTTTCTCCATGTATTTCCACCTCCTTTAGATGGGAGGCATCACCGCTAATCTCAGCGGTTGTTCCCGATTTGCCGAATACTGGCAGTTCGGAATAGTTGGGGAAGACTATTATGAAGGTAGCCTCATCGCCAAGCGTTGTCTCGTAGGAGAAACGCCCGTCAGCCACCTTGATAGTATCCATACCCACGAGTCCTCCATCAGGACTATAAACATAGAACTCACCCTGGTTGAAGCTCCTCAAGCGACCCTTGATGCGGAAATGTCCGCTTCCGGTGCCACATGAAACCACAACCAGGGTGAGTAGGATATATCCTAAGATTTTCTTCATTCTTTACTTGCTGACATTGAGCAGTTCAAGGTCTTGGGCAGCATACTTAGCCCAGAAAGAATCCTTGCTGATTGCATTGCGCAATGCAGAGGCAGCATCTGCTGTGTTGCCCTGACGAGCGCTCAGGATAGCCTTGAGATAGTCAGTTGTAGCGTCGGGGTTCTTGATGTTGCTCAGAGTGCTTGCTGCAGCACTGTAATTCTTGTTGAGGATCTGAGCCAAGGCAGCTGTATTGCTGTTAGTGTTTGCAAGCTCCTGCTCTGCCTGTGCATACTTGCCCTGTGCGATGTGCAAGTTACCGAGAGCCTCCTGGATGTTGCTTGCACCAGAAGCCTGAGAAATCAGGTTCTCTGCCTTAGCTACATCACCCTCTGTGAGAGCAATAAGACCGAGGTTGGCCTTTGCATCGGCATTCTTAGAATCGATGGCAAGAGCCTTATCTGCGTATGACTTAGCTGCACTGTAGTCACCACGCTGGTAAGCCAATGTGGCGAGGTTGTTGAATGCGCGTGCATCGTTGGGGAAGAGCTTGGTTGTGGTCTTGAAGATGTCTTCCTTCTCAGCTGCATTGTTTGTAAGAGCTGCATTGTAAAGAAGCTCCTCGAGGCTCAGCTTACTTGCATCGCTCTTGTACTGGTCCTTAATCTGCTCGTCGCTACGACCGATAACCTCATAGTTGATGGTCATGCGTGAACGACGAAGCTGGGGAAGAATACCGTCGGCAAGCTCACGGAATACAGAACTCATGTTCTTGATCTGCTGCTCGCGCTCCTCGGGATCCTTATACATAGAGAGCACGCGAAGGATCACGTCCTTGTCCTGTATATTAGATACCTTAACCAACTCCTGGAAACCTTCCCAGTCCTGAGCGGTATATTTTGCATCTACAGAAGCGTTTGTATTTTTTGTCTTCTTCAACTGCTGCTTTACGTATGTCTCAGTATTTGTCTGACGCTTGTTGGCCAACTTGTCGTTGAGATCAAAACCACCATCAGGAGATGCGTATGCAGAAACCTCCACATTCTTCAGGGCAAGTGTCTCCTTCTCATGCTGAATCTTTTTGAGAAGGTCAACAAACTCCTTTACAGAGTTGTTCTTCAGCTCGCTTGAACGCAGATTTGCCTGCTGGATAAGGAACTTGATGTTTGCATCCTGCTTCTTCTCGATGATACGCTGATAAGCATCGCTTGACACACTTGGAGTAGCCTGCTTTACTGTAACATATCCAAGTTCACCGGTAGCTACAACACCGTCGGCAACCTTGATGGCAGGCACTTCCTGCTGCTTGTTGCCAACCTTAGCGTCGAAAGTGAGATAGAGCTCACTCTTCTGCATTTCAGGCACATACTTGAAGTTGGTCTTCATGGTATAGTTACCACCAACCTTGTAGGCAATTGTCTGGTCGTTGCCTTCCACTTTCTCACCCTGGAATGTTGCAGCTTCGCCGCGTGCAACCTGACCATTGCCATAACGAAGTTCGGGGATGACTGTGACAACAGCCTTCTTCTTCATGTATCCCTCAGGGAACATACCATTGATGGTAGCTGACACATTGCCGCCGTTTGACTCAAGCGGATTGGGTACTACACTAAAATTGTCCGCTGATAGTGCTCCTAACTTTCCAGAGCACGATGTCAGAAGCATAATTGATGCTGCCGACAACATGAAAAGATGTTTCTTCTGCATTGTTATAAAAATAATTAGTATATATACGTTTCTTCAATGATACCTCATTATGCTTTTCTCAATGTGCCGCGAGCGGGACTCGAACCCGCACAGCCATCACTGGCCAAGGGATTTTAAGTCCCTCGTGTCTACCAATTCCACCATTGCGGCATCATATTTGGCATAAAATGTCCGATTTCGACTGCAAAGGTATTACATTATTTTGATTTTTCCAAACATTAACGTATTTTTTTTATGTTTTTAACCAACTTTGTGTGCTATTATGCCTTATTATTTGAAATAAATCTGTTTTTATTTTGTTTTTCCACCGATTTGTTGTACCTTTGCACCCCGATTATAGTAATAAGGTATAGATATCTGAAGTATTATGAAAATAGAAAGTATTATCAGTTGTTCGGTTATAGAGGCTGTCAAGTCGCTATATGGTCAGGAAGTGACCCCAAAGATGGTGCAAATCCAAAAGACAAAGCAGGAGTTTGAGGGTAATCTCACACTTGTCGTTTTCCCGTTTGTCAAAATATCCAGGAAAAAACCCGAAGATACTGCTCAGGAAATTGGACAGTATCTGCAGGATAAATGCAGTGCCGTGGCATCATTCAACGTGGTTAAGGGATTCCTCAACCTCGTGATTGCACAATCGGCATGGCTTCAACTGCTGGCGGACATCGATGCCAACCCTAAATACGGTGAGAAGAAGGCTGACGACAACTCGCCCCTGGTGATGATTGAGTATTCGTCGCCCAACACCAACAAACCGCTTCACCTCGGACATGTGCGCAACAACTTGCTCGGATGGTCGCTTGCCAAAATCATGGAGGCCAACGGCAATAAGGTTGTGAAGACCAATATCGTGAACGACCGTGGTATTCATATCTGCAAGTCGATGCTGGCATGGCTGAAATATGGCAACGGTGAGACTCCTGAGACCAGCGGAAAGAAGGGCGACCATCTTATCGGCGACTATTATGTGGCTTTCGACAAGCATTATCGTGAGCAAGTGAAGCAGCTCACCGCACAATACACCAGCGAAGGCATGGGTGAGGAAGAGGCTGAGAAAAAAGCCAAGGAGGAAGCTCCGCTCATCAAGGAAGCTCATGAGATGCTGGTGAAATGGGAGCAGAACGACCCCGAGGTGCGCGCCCTTTGGGAAAAGATGAACAATTGGGTGTATGCTGGTTTCGACGAGACCTACAAGGCGCTTGGCGTTGGTTTCGACAAGATATACTATGAGTCGCAAACCTATCTCAAGGGTAAGGCCAAGGTGGAGGAAGGTCTCGCCAAAGGTCTCTTTGAGCGCCATGACGACAACAGTGTATGGGCAGATCTCACAAATGAAGGTCTCGACCAGAAACTGCTTCTGCGCTCCGACGGCACCTCCGTGTATATGACACAGGATATCGGTACTGCCGAGATGAGATTTAAGGATTATCCCATCGACAAGATGATATATGTCGTGGGCAATGAGCAGAACTACCACTTCCAGGTGCTCTCTATCCTACTCGACCGACTTGGATTCAAGTGGGGCAAGGAACTCGTGCATTTCTCCTATGGTATGGTAGAATTGCCTAATGGCAAGATGAAGAGCCGCGAGGGTACTGTTGTTGATGCCGACGACCTCATTGCCACTATGATTGCCGACGCAAAGCAGACAAGCGAGGAGCTCGGCAAGTTTAACGATATGACCGACGAGGAGCGCAGCGAGATTGCACGCATCGTGGGATTGGGTGCACTGAAGTATTTCATCCTCAAGGTTGATGCACGCAAAAATATGTTGTTCAACCCCGAGGAGTCAATCGACTTCAACGGCAATACCGGTCCGTTTATCCAATATACCTACGCCCGCATCCGCTCTATCATGAGAAAGGCTGCAGAACTTAATGTAGAGGGCGGAGATGTGTCGGCAGAACTTAGTCAGAAGGAAATCGACCTCATACAGAAGATGAGCGACTATGCAGGAGCTGTTGAGCAAGCTGGCAAGGACTATAGTCCAAGTGGTATTGCCAACTACTGCTACGAACTGACCAAGGAGTTCAACCAGTTCTATCACGACTATAGCATCCTCAAGGAAGAAGATGCACAGAAGCGTGCCGTTCGACTGAGAATAGCTGCCAATGTGGCTAAGATAATCAGCAATGGTATGGCTCTGCTTGGCATTGAAGTACCTGAAAGAATGTAATGAAGATGCAGAACCCGCCTGATTACCGCCACGATACTGTGTTGCCGCTGCCTATGGAGGTAACGGCAGACGCATGGGCTGTGGATGCTGCGTGTTCTGGCAATCCAGGACCTATGGAATACCAGTGCATCGACCTTGCTACGGGCGCACAGGTATTCCATTTCGGCCCTGTTCATGGCACTAATAACATTGGGGAGTTTCTTGCTATCGTACATGCACTCGCCCTACTCGACAAACAGGGCAACACCACAAAGACAATTTATTCCGACAGCTACAATGCCATTCTATGGGTAAACAAGAAGAAATGCAAAACCACATTGGAACGCACTCCCGACACGGAATATCTCTATCAGGTGGTAGAGCGCGCCGAGAAATGGCTTAAGACTCATTCTTTCAAAAATCCTCTTTTAAAATGGGAGACAAAAAAATGGGGTGAGGTTCCCGCTGATTTCGGAAGGAAGAAATAAGCATTTTTTTAATTAACGGGAAGGGTAAGGAAAAAGCGCGAACCTTTGTCATACTCCGGGTCAATTCCCACTTTTCCGCCTAATCGCTGGGATATCACATGACAGATATTCAGGCCAAGACCGGTGCCTTGGTGGAATGAGTCGAGTTTGGCAAATCGCTCGAATATCTCCTGCTGCTTTTCCTTGGGTATTCCGCAACCCGTGTCAGCCACAGACACTGTCAGCATTTTCGTCTCCGGGTCCAACGAGCAATCCACCGTGATATTTCCCTCCTCCGTGTATTTTATGGCATTGGTGAGGAAATTGATGATTACCTGTGCCATCCTCATCCCGTCGGTGGAAAACAAGAATTTGTCGTCAACATTTGTTGTAAACAGAATAGGCACGTCGGGCCTTGCCCTATGTCTTACCGTTTCTATTGACATTCGGCATAATTCATTTGCCGATACTAAGGAGTAGGTCATCTTGTATTGACCGCTATGCAGTTCGTGCAACGACATGACATCGTCTATGAGCTGTTTTAGCATTTCCTCGTTGCTACGTATGATATTCACAAAGTTCTCCTTCTCCTTGCTGTCCAGTTCATTTCCCTCGGAGAGGAGCAATTTTGAGAATCCCACAATAGCATTCAGCGGAGTGCGTATCTCATGACTCATGTTCTGTATGAATGTACTCTTCATCTTCTCCGACTCATGCGCCTTGCGGATGGCAGCATTCAACTCGTCGTTCTTCTCCCTAAGTTGCTTTTTGCTCTTATGGCTATGCCATAGATATGAAGCAAGAAACGCCATCAAGATAATTGCCAATATAATAGACAGGAAAAAAATGCTCCTGTTGAGTTCCGACTGCTCCTGTTGCATCCTCATCACAGCCTCCTTGCGCAGCCCTACGGCATCGGACAGCTTCTGCTCCGACTTCATTCGATTGATCACCAATGCGTTATTGTCCATCATCAGTTTATGTCGTGCCTGCTGATATTTCGTCAGTTCCTCTTGTTGCTTCAACTGCTCAATATTCAGATTAGTTGAAGCCAGTTTCATCTGTATGTTTCTTGTCTCCAGAAGGTTGTTACCGGCAATGTCGCCCATTTCCTTGCGGTCAGCCTCGAACACGCTCTTTATCTTCTGTCGATGGAGCACAATCTCCTTCTGGAATAACTCGCATGCTTCCTTCCACTCCCCATTATTCGCACAATCCAATTCGGCCATACGCAAGTATTCCTCGTCGGTCAGTTCGCGCTCAGCCCTTTGCAGAGCCTCCTTGCGCTTACCGTCGTATAGCATGTTCATGATATCCAGCAAAACCTCATCATGCGACCTACTCATTCCCTTTTCAGCCTTCATCTTCTTGATTTCAGCATAATGACGCACAAAATCCGGTTTGTTGTTTGTCTCAAATGCCAGTCGGGCTTTCTCTATACATATTATATAATGTGTATCATCAGTTTTGGAATATCTCTCTGCCTCATTTAGGTAGTGTGCAGCATCGTCATATTCACACTGCATCCTGTATAACCTGCCCAGGTTAATGAGCATCTCTGTGGGGTCGGCATCCAACTGGTTCTTTAGGAAAACCACATAGGCGTCAATATACAATTGGATGGCATTCCTGTAGCAGCGCCTTGCCATCTGCACATCACCCATCCTTTTCATTCCTACATACTGTCCATAACGATCCATCCTTTCGTTGGCATCCACAAGCATTTGCCATGCCCGCTGTTGTTCTGTGAGCGACCCGTCTGTCTGGGCATATGCCACACAAGGCATTAGGGAAGTCACCATCATTAATCCCACCACAATTATCATCGTCATTTTCTTCCCACTCTCAGCCAGCGAGTTTTTCAGCACATCGTTTAGTGTGGCGGTCAGTCCCTCGGCAGTGTCGCTTATTTCCTTTTCAATATTGCTCTTTTCTTCGTTCGACATCGATTCTATTCTTGCAAGGGCATTCTCCACCAATCCCAACACCTTATTCATAGGTGTTTTCACCTCATAACCCAGATTATCCACAAACACGGTCTTCATCCGTTCAGCCTCCTGAGCCTTGTCGAGAGCCTCGGTGAGCAGTTTTTGTTTCTTCTTCAGATGTCGGATGACAAGTCGGTTGCTCATCCATGCAAATGCGCTGTATCCTATCAGCAACAGGAACAATGCCACACCGAAATACATTGTGATGCGCTGCCTCTTATTCTTAGCGAGAAGCATCTCATATTCAGCCTCCCTTTCTTCGGCTTCCTCCCTGCTCACCAAGCTGTCAGCCCTCATTTTGGCAATCAGCTGCGAGTCGTTGGCGAGTTTAATCTTTGCGTTCTCCAACCTTGAGGCATCCAGCAATTTCTTTTCCTCGCCCATCTTGTTTTTCTGCTGCGCCATATCATATTCCAGTTTCAGGCGCGACAGTTTCAATTGGTCATTAACGATTTCGGCATCCATCTCGGCGATGTGATACGACTTCCCTTGGTCAAACTCCTTTGTCTCCAATAGTCGGGCTCTTTCCTGGAATATTGGATACGCCTTGCGGTAGTCGCCAGTTGCCACATACACCTCCCTAAGCGCAGCACTGCGGTCTTCCCTATTCTTAATACCCGTCGCCGTCTGTTCCGCTTTTTCGGTATTTCCCTCGATGATTTCCTTTATCACCGTGAGGAATTTAGATATATCATCACTTATCTCCTTGCCGAAATACTTTGCCGCCCTATTGTAGTTGGTCAAATAATCGTCATACATTTTCGCCCAATACAACATCTTAGCCAACTGTATGTGCAATATAGCCTTGCTTTTATCCGTCTTCACCTTCCCAAGAGCTTGCTTCAGCATATCCACGCCCTCGCTTCTTCTCGTCAGCCTATCCAAACATCTTGCCAATCCCAGGTATTCGTCGCCAATATCAAGCTTCGACAACGACGTCTCGGCAGTCTCGATAGCACTCCTGTAGTTTCTTTCAGCCATGCCGATGTCACCCTGACCGTTATATAGTTTGGCAGTGGTACTAAAAAACAGGTATTTGCCGTATGGATTATTTTCCTTGTAAGCATTATTTCCGATTTCCTTGATAATACGGAAAGCCCTGAAATAATTCTTACTGTTGATATCCGTCTCGGCCATTTTCACGGCAGAATCATAATCATATCCCTTCGCCCCTGCCATTGTGGCAAGACCGAAAAAAAAGAAGGCAGTAAGCAATACTCCCGTCCAAGTCCTAATATGGTTTCCAACCCATCTCATTTAGGTTTTTATCTCTCTTTCCTTAATAAGGCAATATAATTATGTTCGTTTATGGCTGCAAAAGTAGTAAATATTTCGGAAACAACAAAACATTTTTTATTTTTTTATCTTTTCATATACAAGAATTTAGCCCTGGAAGGAGCGACATAATTTATAAAACTCCCCAAAGTCCTTGCATCCTTCCGGCAATACATGCCCCCTCAACTGCGGAAACCACCGTTTCAGATCCTCGAAGAGCTTCATCCCCGGCTCGTCGTTGTCGGGATACATGTGTAGCGACACACCCTCGGGCAGTCCTTCCCTCAACAAACTGATATCAGCCTTTGTCAGAGATGTTGCCGATGGAATAGCCACCGCCTTATGCGCGGCTGACAGTAGAGCTAAGCAGTCCGACGGCCCTTCCGCAATCCATAATTCATCTCCAGGTTTTAAGCGACGAATCACCGGTTTGTTGTACATCCCCACGTGAGATCCTCGTGGAAATCGGAAGCGCGGCTTATCCTCATTTCCCAGATATCTACCCTGAACGGAGATTAATTGCCCATTCACATCCCGGTAAGGTATCAGCAGCGAAGGTGCATCATAAAAAGCCTTTCCCCATCTCCAGCAAGGCGTTGGCTGAGATACACTCGACAGCCCGCACCACCTCACAACCCTCGGGTCTATCTTCCTCTCGTCATATAGAAAATGAGCCGCCTCGGTATTGATTATAGGATTTTTGATTAAGGTGTTCAAATAATCCGTATCAACACTAACATCCTCCTTTTTTTCCTTATCATAAGATATCAGCTGATGTTTCGGTTCAAATTGAACACTCCCATTCGTCATCCATTCCACAGCGTCCTTAAATGAGATATTCATATACCTCATAACAAGGTCAATTACATCCCCTGAAGCCCCGCACGAGAAACACTTATATCTGTTTCTCTTTATATCAAAATGCAGACTCG
>OBLI01000725.1_pt1 | contig 34348 bp, 34 predicted proteins | sample 1519701 | NCBI WGS metagenome assembly OBLI01 (sample SAMEA3663005, study PRJEB22513) | pig gut metagenome | biome: pig gut; feature: pig-associated habitat; material: faeces | place: France | collected 2012 | reverse complement strand
GCCGAAGAGGCTGCCGAAGACGCAGCCGAGGAGCTGGCCGAAGAGGCGTCAGACGAAGGCACGCGCAGCACCTTCTTCATCCAGCCGGGCAGGCAGCCGCCAAGGCTCGCATCCCCGGTGGGGGCGCAGCCGGTCAGGGTCAGCCAGGCCGCAGTCAGACCTGTGTAACGAAGTACGGACCGTCGAGAAATTTTCATCAGAAAAAGACCTCCTATCGCAGCGGCCTGTGGGCGGCCTGTGGGCGCACGGCACGGCCGGGACCATCGTGAACGATACTTGATTTGATTGTACTGATTCTTACCGGATTTGTAAAGGGAAAGTTTGCATCCGGCACGGCCCATTTTTGTGAAAGAAAGTTTTTTGCCGCGAAGCCTTGCTTTTTGGCCGCAGTTGTGGTAATATTATACGGCAATATTTCTGGTATTGTACAAATATTGTATGCGCTCGTAGCTCAGCCGGTAGAGCATCTGACTTTTAATCAGAGGGCCAGGGATTCGAGTTCCCTCGAGCGCACCAAAGAAAACCTGCGATTAACCGTTGAAAATGCGGTGCAAATCGTGGGCTTTTCTGTTTTACAAGGGGTGCGAAACAGCCAGAATGTGCCTTATTTGTGCCTTACTCTTGAAAAAATGCCTTGCCGTGTGCCTTACGCTGTGCCTTGCTTCTGATGCCCGGCGGCGTGGGTGGGGCGGTTCAGGCTGCGAAATTTGCGGGCGGTCTGGGTGTGGCTGCTGCGCGTGCCGGATGGTGTCCGCCGGGGCTGCGGCGGGGTGTGGTGCTGCTAGAGCGTGGCAGCTATGTGGGTTTGGGATTCTTCCCAACAAGTCCTTGCAACGCAAGGGGCCGTGTATGTACAGGGCCATTGCTTGCAAGAGCAGCGTTTGTATAAACAGCTGCACTGCTTGCAAGACCCTCTGCAAGAGCACACGACTTTCCGTGAAAGTCTAGTGTGTTACACCTCGCCGCCGGGCGGGGTGTACGTTCTCGGTGTGCTCCCGGGTGTGTCCATCATCCAATCTGCCGGATGCCGTGGGCGGTCTGGCCGGGCTCTGCCTGGACCGGGTCGCCCTGCTCAAAGTACCGGGCTAGGCTGTCCAGATTGACAAGCCACATATGCCCGGCGTTCACATATCTGATTTTACCTGTCTTACAAAGCCGCCGGATATAGGATGGTGACAGCCCATAGATTTCAGCGGCCCTTTTGACGGTTCCCATGTTCGGATAGCGGATTGTATTGTTCAAGCAATGCACCTCTTTCCTGCTGGTCGGTTTGTGCCGTTCTCTGTGTGCCTGCATTAAACCATGAGGCGGGCCATTTTGCAAGAGGGCTGAATGTGGGCTGCGGTGTAGCGGGATGCAGCATTGATGATTGGGAATCTGTTCGGCTATTCGGAACAGCGTGGAATCTCTTTGCATCTGGTGCCATGGAGTGCCGCCCTGTGCCATGGGATGCCGTATCTTGCACCGGGCTTTCCCGGCGGAATATGGACAGATGGAGCAGCTTTTCGCAAGATTGAACATTCAGTGAAATCTTGTCATCTTTGAAATGAGCAAGAATGTCGCTAAAACTTGAATATCTTCCACAAAAAACAGCCATTTGAGCGATTTCCGACCCGGAAAAGGTACAAAAGCCCCATAATGACACCAAACCAGCGCATTTCCGGTGCGGAAATATTCTAAAAGCAAGAGGCCGCTGCATCTCTGCAACGGCCTCTTTCTGTTCGAGAATCAGGCGGGGTGACGCTTCCCGCATCTCCTAACGATGGGTGACGGCTGCCTGTTCCGTCCTCTGGTTCTCCTTGCAATTCTATTATACCAGAACACGAGAAAATGTCAATTCATGTTGGTTCGTTTAGTATTGCTTTAATGTGCCTTTTTCAATGAAGTTTAGAACGCGGTTTGTGTTCAGGCGGTAGACCGACCGGGCAAAGAGCTGACCTCGCGCGGAGACCCGGACAGCGACCTTGACAAAGACGCTGTTAACCCGCACTTCCTTGACATACTCAATAGAGCCGTCCTTTGCATTCAGGGCCACATAGTCCGGCGCGGCCAGAATCAGCGGGATATACTCCCCATAAAGGGCAAAATCCGCCGGGTGGCGGCTGACCATGTGGGCTATATTGGATTCACCGAGTAAGATACTCTGCCCCTCTGTCATGGACAGCCCCAGAAGGTCAATGACGCGCTGGCACAGTACGCCTACCTGTTTGGCGTGGTCGGGCATTGTTCAACATCCTTCCCAGCCTTACAGCCTTTTGATACTTTCCAGCAGAGCCGCCCGGCGGGCCTCTGTGTCGTCGTCCGGCTGAATGGCTGGTCCTTGCATTTCGTCCGGAATGCCTGCAATCTGGGCCGCTGAGGACGCTTTCAGAACGTCCATTGCACTCTGCATCTCGCCGGGCATCTCTTCCGGTGTGGAATGCAGAGAGGGCGCAGCATTCCCGGTGGTGTGGGGCTGTTCCGGCGCGGGGTGTTCGTCTAAAAAGGCTTTCACAGCCTGTTGCAAGACCGCATTGGACGTTGTCCCCTGTGCAGCACAAGCGGCCTTGAACTGTTCCGCCGTCTCCCGCTTGACCTTGCAGGCCAGAACGACCATGTTTTCTTTGTCCCATTTGGCACTTGCCTTTTTCTGTGCATCAGAAACCATTGTATTTCCTCCTTTTCTGTAAACAGTATACCATAAAAGCGAAACGGTTTACAGTATAAAATTGGCCAGAAATATACGGTAAACCTTATGCAATGTGTCAATAGAAATATACAGTAAACCGTAGTATACTGTAATCACAGCAAGGGAGCACGACCGGAAGGCAAGGGGCGAAGGAAGTACCGGGAGCGCAAGAGCAGAACGTCAGCTAAGACAGTAACCCACTCCCGCCGCTGTATATGAAAAATGACCCGGTGAGAGCTACCAACTACAACACCGAGCCAAACCCAACAACAGGGTCAAGCCCATTATACAGGAGCTGACCCGCAAAGTAAAGCGAGGACACTATGAAAAAGTATAACCTCTCTGAAATCATGCACAAGGCGTGGAGCCTGTACCGCAAAGGCAAAGCCGCTTTTGCCGAGTGCCTGCACCGGGCATGGAACAGCGCAAAGGCCGCCCCGGTCAACGCCAAGCGCATCGAGGAAGCCCAGCAGGCCGCCGGGGTGGCCGAGCCGGTGAACACCTGGGCGGGCTGGAAAGCCGCCGGGTACATGGTCGAGCATGGCGCAAAGGCCCTGTTTCAGGCGGTGCTTATCCACAGCAGCAAGGGCGACGGCCAGACCTATCACGCATCGTTCTTTGGAGCATCCCAAGTGAAGCTCCTGAACATCTGAATTGAACCGCTGACCCGGCGGCACAGAGAAAGCCCGCCGGGATACATTTTGAAAGGCAATGTAAAATGCGTACTTATGATGATTATATCGAGAACCGACAAGAGATGCCCGACATTGCAAAGGCAGAAGATGCTCTATCGGCATTGCTCAAGCGGATTGATAACAGCGAATTAAGGGATGCTATCGACCGTGCAGCGGGTCATGTGGCATATCTTAGGGAAAAATCCGCATTTGAGGCCGGACAAAAGGCCGAATGCTTATAACAAAAAGCCGGGAGTGAATTTTCACCACTCCCGACTTTTAACACGTCGGCCGCCTAAAACGGTCGGCGTTTTTTTGTTCAGATGCTCGTATCATTCCAATTTATACCGTCCACTCCAAACGCCAGCACGAGCAATCTGTCGATTGCGTGTGCGGTAATGGTGTCATAATTTGGGCGGTCCCGGTTTATGTGAAGCGTTTTGCAGATTTTCTGTGTAGATAGCCTTTCAGCGGCGATATACCGCAGGATGATTAAATTGTGATACCGTTTTTCCTGTTCGTTGTGGGCAATGTTTCGGCTTGTTTCAAGAATGCGGTCAATAAACAGCCGTTTCCAATCGGTAGCCGGTATAGTATGGTAGTTTTTAAGAGCCTCTGTAATCCATTCCTTGCGCATTTCGTAAGCCGTCATAATGCTAAAAGCTCCTTTTCCTTATTCGACAACTCAAGCTGTTTTAAGGCATTCAGGTCTTGTTTTATAAGAGAATCTGCCCGCCTTTTCCCGCTCTCGCTGGAAGAAAACTCCGCAAGAGCCTTTCCATATTTTCCGGTGCGAATAGAGCGAAAAGCAGCCTCTTTCCAGTTGTACAATGTTTGAGGGGAAGTATGGTATTCTTCTGCCAACTGTCGAAAGGTTCGACCGTTAAAGTAATGCCGTACGATAAGAGAACACTGTTCGCCGGGAATATCGGCGAGGGCTTCAAACAAAATTCGGTGTAGCTCTTTGTGCCATTCTTGAGATATTACAGTATTTTCCATATCGGTATCACTGCTCAAGAAATCCAACAAGGAAGCGTCTGAATCTTCGCCACTGCACTCTATTTCAGCGTCAATGCTAGTTGTTTTCATACGGTGAAAGGCTGCCATAGTCCCGGCTATAATAGAATCGGACAGTCCCAACTCACGGAGCGTGGCTTCTATACTCACTTTCCGGCCGAGCTCGCTTTCTAGTTGCTGCTGCTTTTTCAGGCATTCATGAAAACGACGCTTCATAAAGGCTGGGACGCGAATTGTATAGCCGTTGCGCTCATAGTACCGGCATATCTCCCACTTTATGCGTTTTGCAACATATGTTGAAAATTTTATGTCTGCCGCCGGGTCGTATGTATAAATAGCCGCATGAAAGCCGAAAAAAGACTGCTGTTCCATATCATCAAACCCGGGCTCGCCTGCGTTCAGCCCTGTTACATTGTGAACGATTGTTTTTACAAGCCCACAGTTCTGGACCCACAGATTTTCTATAAGTCGCGTTGATTCTGCCGCCCCACGCTCGAGAGCCTGAATCTTTTTCACCTGTTCTTCATTGGTAAGTGCGTCCACAGTGTTTGGTGTCAAGGTAACAATCCCTTTCTGTCTACCGAAATCGGTGTACTTTTGGTACACTCTTGGTATACGATGGACTATCCTTGTTTTGGCTGCCCAAAGATACGGATATAGTTTTCAGTGAAAATCCCGGCGGGGTGTTCATCCATGAAAGTTTTCGCATCAGACTTTGAAAGGACTTTTACAGTAATCGTGTCTGCAGCATCATTTTCTACTACGAAAAACCTACCATTCGGGCTTTGATATAGAGTTGTGCTGTGGAAAAAATCCTCACGCCTACACAGAGGCGTTGACTTGTCAACAGTGTAGGAATAGCCGCCAATAAAAAACACATTCTTCTTGCTGTCAGCCATTGTCGTTCCCTTTCTGATATGAAACAGTTGTATACTCTTGTCCTACTTTTGTATAACCGCTTTTTTCAAATTTTGGCTGGGTCAAATTGACCCAGTACAAGCACTGTATGTGTGTCATTTTGGCCCAGTGCAAAGCCATTTTCTACGGTCGCACTGCGCCAAATTGGCCCAGTGTGATGACGATAATACGTTATTTGACATTTTTGCACACTGGGTCATTTTGACCCAGATATACTATATATAGCCATCCATTGACAAAAATAAATAAGAAGATAAAGAGGTCACTCAAGGGTGTCTATATCGAATGCGGTTTCTTGTCCCTCGCATTCCTCAAGAGCTGTGCGGACTGTTTTCAGTTTTCGAGCACTCGAACGGCTGCGCGAAAGTTCTCGACGGTAAAAGCGCAAAAGTTCTTGACGCCCTTTTTCGCCGGGAGATGGTCGGAAATATCCGCCGGGACGATGTGTTGAAGAAAGACAGAACGAGCCCTCTTGCAGTTCTTTTGATATTCTAGCGCGGCATTCGCGCACAGATAGGCCGAGTTTTGCACTGAGAGCTTTTGCTGAGATAGCGTTTTCTTCTCCCACGGGGAGAATATCGAAAATCTTCATAACGGTGCTCCTTTTATTCAAGGGGGATTGTACCAATCAAAACAGAATGAATAATCGTTTGCGGTGCGGGTAGTTTTACCGCTTCTGTTCAGTTGGATGAATCCAGCGTCTATCAGCTCTTGCACGTAACGCTGAAATGATTTTCGCGGGATGCCGTATTTTTCTGCTTTAGATGCAGGAATTTGAAAGTTGATTCGTCCGGCCGCTTCCATAGAACAACAAACGTATAGTTTGAATGCGCCCGGGCTCAAGGCTTTGAATCGTTCGTTGTGTAAAAGCGTATCGCCAATTTGAACGAACCGTGTTTCTCTGCAATCAGGAGCGGCGGACATCCAGCGGGGAAGCGGTCTCGCACTTTGCTTTCGTGCCATCCATAACTACCCCCACTGCTGCCGGATGCCGTGGACGGTCTGGCCGGGCTCCGCCGGGACCGGGTCGCCCTGCTCAAAGTACCGGGCTAGGCTGTCCAGATTGACAAGCCACATATGCCCGGCATTTACATACCTGATTTTGCCCTCTTTGCATAGGCGGCGGATGTAGACTGAGGACAGGCCGTAAATTTCGGCAGCCTTTTTGACTGTTCCCATGTTGGGATAACGGATAATGTCGCCCATGCGTCAACTCTCCTTTCCCTTTCTATCTTCCAGCAGACTTTCTACTGTCATGCCCAAGGCGGTAGCAACGCGACGAACAGAATTTGCGTTGCAGCTTTTTCCGCCTCGCAAAGCCGTCACGGTAGAACGAGAAACAGCGGCCTTTTCGGACAGACTTGCAACGCTCATATCCAGCCGGGCCATTTCAGCAATCAGTTTTACACGGTCAATGCGCATAGATTTCAACACTCCTTTGATGTGAAGTAAAAACTTTATACCTTGATTTTATATCAAGTTTTTCCTTTTGTCAATGGCTGATAACAGGTTTTTCCTTTACTTTTTGATTGACTTGTGATACTCTGAAATAAAAGGAGTGGCAGCAATGAAAATCGGCGAATCACTAAAAAAAGCGCGTATAGATGCAGGGATAACGCAAGCCGAACTCGCACGGCGGTTAGATGTGACGCCTCAAACCGTGAGCCAATACGAGCGGGGGCTTATCAATCCAAAAATTGAGACCCTAAGAAAGTTTGCGGATGCACTAGGAGTAACCGTTGACACGCTATGCGGGGAAAATTTACGTTTGGGTATGTACGTCCTTAATGCGTTGAATGACCAGTCATTTACTCCCGACATGATAGAGACAGCGCAAAACATGGCGCAAAGTGTATCCCGCTTTGTGAAAACATGTACAGAAAGCGATGAAGAACAGCTTATTTTGTCCTATGTTCGCCAATTACCAAATGCAGACAAGGATAAAGTTCTGTCTTATTGTCAATGGCTGGTCGCCTCCGCACATCAGGCCGCAGAGAACGCACAGGACGCCGCCGGGGACGCTCCCAAAGATACGGACCACAAGAACGACTAAAGCCGTCCGGCGGGGCTTCTCTGCCGCTATCAGCGTGGGCGCGGTCCCACAGAAAGTGTAACCACATGGCAAAGATAACAAAGCGGATGAAGAAAGACGGCTCCTGCTCCTACTGCATCCGGGTTTCCAACGGCTATGACCGGGCAGGCCGTCAAGTGCTGGTAAACCGCACCTATACGCCCCCGCCGGGAATGACCGGGAAGAAGCTGGAAAGAGAGCTGAAACGGCAAGCGGACGCATTCGAGCAGGAAGTGCGCAACGGCATTTCTCTTGAAGCGTCTATGAAGATGGATGATTTGATAGAGCGGTGGTTCACCGAGTACGCAGAAAAGAAGCTCAAGGCAAAGACCGTTTACAATTATCGGCGGCTCGTGCCGCGTATCTCCGCCGGGCTGGGTCAACTCAAGGTCTGCCAAGTCAAGCCCTCGCACCTCATGGCCTTTTACTCAAACCTAGAGGAACAGGGTGTGCGGGAAGATAGCACCTATACCGCAACACCTGCCCTGCTGGAACTGCTGCCACACGGCCAGCGGGGCGAGATTGCAAAGGCGGCAGGCATTGGGGAAGATACCATGCGGAACGTACACAGAGGCGCAAATGTGAGCCAGAACACGGCGGAAAAGGTTTCCCGGGTCGCTGGGCTTCCGCTTTCCAAAGCGTTCACAGAGCACACCAGAGAGGGCGGCAGGCTCAACGGAAACACAGTGCAGCACTATCACCGGATGTTGTCCAGCGTATTCACAAAGGCGGTACAGTGGGGGCTTGTGCCGGAAAACCCTTGCAAGCGGGCAGAAGCACCCAAAGCCGAAGAGATAGACGTGCAGGCCCTCGAAGAATTGGACGTTGCCCGGCTATTGCAAGCCTTGCAGGATGCGCCAACACAATTCAGTGTCATTACGCAGCTTGCCTTGTTTACGGGCGCACGGCGCGGCGAGATTTGCGGCCTGCGCTGGTCTGACGTGGATTTGGACGCGGGTACAATTTCCATTGAACGCACCTTGCAATACATCCCTGGCAAAGGCACGGTGTTCACCTCGCCTAAAACAAAACGCTCCCGGCGGTGCATCAAGATGGGCACAGACTGTGTGCAGCTCCTACAGGAATACCGCAAACATCAAAAGGCGGAACGGTTTAAAATCGGTTCCGAGTGGGTGCGCAAGGTAGAAATAGAGGGTAAGACGGTGGAAAATGACCTGTTGTTTACCAAATGGAACGGCGCACCCATCGACCCCAAGACGGTAACAACGTGGTTCCCGGGCTTTCTGGCCGCGCATGACCTGCCGCCTGTACACTTCCACAGTCTGCGGCATACCAACGCCAGCTTGTTGATAGCCGCCCACGTTCCCGTTACGGCGGTTTCTGGCCGTCTGGGCCACGCCAAGACAAGTACCACCACCGATATTTACGCCGGGTTCATCCGTTCGGCGGATGCAGCAGCGGCGGACGCGCTAACGGATGTATTCACTCGGATTCGGGAAGAGAACCACGCATAACCCGGAAACAAAAATACAGACCACGGGGGGCGGGGATAATTCCGCCGGGTCTGTGGGCTGCTTCTTTTTCTGTTCATTGTTGGGTGTCCTCTGGAAAGTGCCTTATTTGTGCCTTATTCACCAAAAAAGCCCGGAAACAAGAATGTGCGACCGAGCACAAAAACAACGATAATTCCATGCAAAAATGAACGACGAAAAGCAGCCGAATCCTAGAGCGGCCATTCTTTTAATCAGAGGGCCAGGGATTCGAGTTCCCTCGAGCGCACCAAAATCCCACGAGGAATCGTAAGATTCCTCGTGGGATTTTTCGTTTTCTGGGGCTCTGCACACTTTTGCACACCGGCGGGATGATATGTACCCCTAATACTGGACACACAGTATTAGGGGTACATATCAGTAAGATCGCAGTGAGCGGGGGCGCTTTTTTGTGAATAAGAGGTCGATTTTATCGCAAATCAAATACAGACTATGGGTATATAAGGGTCAGCACGCGGGAACAGCATGAAGCGCGCAATATGCCTGTGAGCAGCTTTTATTATGACGGAAAATTTTAAGATCTCGGAGGTTGATGAAATCTTCGATGTCCACTCTGTAAAAATTTCCATAAAACGCCAAAAAGCCTTCGGATAAGTCATACCCATACAAGAAAGTTTGAACTTTTCGTGAATTTTCTGTGTTTCGTCCATGGACAGGTGGGAACGGTTCTGCTACAATGGGAGCTGTTCTTTCCGCCGGTTCCCACGCGGCTGTTTTTATTTTTGCTATAACACAGGAGGAACTTTCATGTTAGAAAAGATCTTTCACCTGAAAGAAAACCACACCGATGTCAAGACCGAACTCATGGCGGGTGTCACCACCTTTATGACGATGGCCTACATCCTTGCGGTCAATCCCAGCATCCTGTCCGCTTCGGGCATGGATGCCAATGCGGTCCTGATCGCAACTTCGCTGGCATCTTTCATCGGCACTGCCCTGATGGCTCTGCTGGCCAACTATCCGTTCGCTCTGGCTCCCGGCATGGGCCTGAACGCCTACTTCTCCTACACGGTCGTCCTGACCATGGGTTACAGCTGGCAGCTGGCCCTGATGGCCGTTTTTGTGGAGGGCATCATCTTCATCGTGCTGAGCCTGACCAATGTGCGTGAGGCCATCTTCAATGCCATCCCCATGACCCTGAAGAGCGCTGTCAGCGTGGGCATCGGCCTGTTCGTTGCTTTCGTCGGCCTTCAGAACGCAAAGCTGATCGTGAACAGCGATTCCACCCTTGTCACCTATCAGCACTTTAAGGGTGAGACCTTCCACAGCATCGGCGTGGGTGCGATCCTCACTCTGGTGGGCGTGCTTATCACCGCCGTCCTGCTGGTCAAAAAAGTCAAGGGCGGCATCCTGTACGGCATCCTCATCACCTGGGTGCTGGGCATCCTCTGCGAGCTGACCGGCATCTACATCCCCAACCCCGATGCCGGCATGTACAGTGTCATCCCCACCAGCTTCATCAGCTTCGATTTCTCTGCTCTGGGCAAGACCTTTGGTCAGGTGTTCAAGACCGATTTCTCCGGCGTGGGCGTCCTGAACTTCTTCGCCGTTATGTTCTCCTTCCTCTTCGTTGACCTGTTTGATACCCTGGGCACCCTGATCGGTGTTGCTTCCAAGGCCGACATGCTGGATGAGGAGGGCAAGCTGCCCAATATCAAGGGCGCGCTGATGGCCGACTCCATCGCCACCTGCGCCGGTGCCGTGCTGGGCACCACCACCACCACCACCTTCGTCGAGAGCGCTTCCGGCGTGACCGAGGGCGGCCGCACCGGCCTGACCTCCATGACCACCGGTGTGCTGTTCCTGCTGGCTGTGGTGTTCAGCCCCCTGTTCCTGACCATCCCCAGCTTTGCGACCGCTCCGGCCCTGATCATCGTTGGCTTCTACATGATGGGTTCTGCCCTGAAGATCGAGTTCGACGATCCTGCTGAGGGCATTCCTGCGTTCCTGACCATCCTGGCAATGCCCACTGCATACAGCATCTCTGAGGGCATCGCCATTGGTGTCATCTCCTGGACCCTGCTGAATGTCATCACCGGCAAGGCCAAGGAGAAGAAGATCAGCCCCCTGATGTATGTGCTGACCATTCTGTTCATCCTGAAATACATCCTGCTGTAACAGGTATTTGCGGCAAACAGAAAGCCCCGGCTCCGGCCGGGGCTTTCGTGCGTTTATTGGTTCTTGCGCGGGTGTGGCGGGCAGGGTCCCGGTCTCTCACTGAAATCAGGATCCGCCTGCGCCATCGCAAGCCAACGTTTATATCGTTTGCAACATTCGTTGGATTGCATATCGCAAATATGCTGTTTCTGATAGATGTAAAGCGGCTGTCCTTGCGATTGAAGCCGTTGCTGTCATCGTGAGCAGCCACAAGGTTGCCATTGCCGAAGCAGATGAAACGAACGTACAGCAAGCCTTGCACAGCCTGCTTATTCTTCCGCTCGATGCACAAACGGTCTTCGGCGGTGACGATGGACTTGATGTTCCGGGTTTCGGGCAAAGCCACCATGTTCAGGTCGTCATCGACCATGACCAGCTTGTACTCCAGATTTGCACTGGCAAAGCGGTTCGTTTCGATGCGGACGATGGATTCGGAGTGAGAGGCTTCCCCGAACAGCTTCTTCAGCAGCAAGCCGATGCGGGACTTACCTTCGCCGCCCTTGCCGGTCATGACCAGCATCTTCTGCGCCTTGGTAGACGGGATCAGAAGATAGCCGAGATATTCCTGCAAGGTCAGAATGTCCTCCGGGATGAGCAGACCGTCCAGAAATTCCAGCCACTTGGTCGGTGCAGGGGCATCGGGCTGGTATTCCACGGGGAGCCGGTTCAGGCAGAGTTCCTTTTCCGGCACAAAGCCCCGCTCGTCCAGAAAGTAGGTTCCGTTCTGGAGATGGATGCGGTCAAGCTGGGGTTTCCATTCAGGGGTATAGGTTTCGATACGGAGTGCGTCCAGAACCTGCTTTTCCTTCTTGGCAAGGTTGTCGAGCACAAAGTCACGGAGGTCGCTGTGGACTTCGTAGAGCAGTGCGTCCTCGTCCACCTCGCCGTTCTGGTCGAACAGCTTCTGTTTCAGGCACATCATGGGGTGCTTCTCTAAAAGGTACTGGCAGTAAGCGGTTTCACGCACTTTGCCCTTGCTGTCTACCCAAGGGCATTCGCATTCTTCCTCTTCTTCCAGTTCGTCCTCATCACGCCAATCGTCGTTCCTCTTTTTCCAGTCGCTCATGCAATCCCTCCCAATACTTCCGTAGCTCGTTTTCGGTCTGCGGGTCCGGGAGCACCGAACAGTCCAGATAATATTCAACGATGTCAAGGTTCTTTATCGCTTCAAGAAAGCAGGGGTGAAGTTCTTCTGTGGGTGACTGCGGTGCGTATCGGACCCGCCAACGCTGCAGACAGCGGTAATAGTCCAGCAGCTGCTGCCGGACGGTGGGCGGTCTGCGGGGAGCAAGCCGCACCTTGCCGTCGGCAAGTGCCATGCCGAAGTCCTCCTTCAACTTTTCCACAGCCTTATAGGGAGAAAGTTGAAAAAGTCTGCCGACAAAATCGATCACATCGCCATCCGCCTGACAGGCGAAACAGTGGAAACGGCTGTCCACCTTCATGCTGGGGTGTTTATCCCCGTGGAAGGGGCAGCACATCATGCCGTTCCGGTTTACGGCGAAACCGTATAGCTCCGCTGCCTGCCAGGTCGAGATGGCGTTTTTTACGTCCGAAAAGACAGAGGTGCTACCCTCCGTCCCAATGGGCGGGGTACAGGCGAAAGGACGAAGCCCGGTGAGGGGCGTGGGTGAGGTTGGGTTTATTCACACATCGATCCGTCAGAGTGTTGTTCATTTGACCTCCTGCTGCGGTACGGCGTGGCTGCGCTCTTCCTTGCGGAAGAAGGCTTCCACGTTCTGTTGTGCGGTGCGGAGTTCACGCAGTTCGATCTGCGCTTTCTTGTAGCGGGTGTAGAACCCGTTTTTCTCCGAGGAAAGGGTCTGGTATTCGGCATCCAGCTTTTTGAGGTCCGGCAGTGTCCTGAGCCCGTTGGCCTTGAAATAGGCGCAAGCGGCCTCGTACACAGCAAACTCTGCACGGTGCTGCTCCTTGAACTTGGCGGGGTTCCGCACAGTCTGGAGCTTCTGTGCAAGAGGCTTGTACTGCCGATAGACCACAAGATGCCCGCGCAGCTCCTTGAGGGAGACCATGCGGGCATCCATGTCTTTGACCACCGCCAGTGCATCGTCGTGCTGGGTTTGCAGTTCGGCAATGCGCTGGTGCAGGGCATCTTCGCTGAGCAGCTTCTTCTCCTGCAGGAGACACAAGGTCTGCGACCAGCGTTTGAGGTTGAACTTTTTCGCCCAACGCTCATAGCCGATGCCCTTGCCCGCAGCAACGTTCGCCTGAATGTCAACCAGTTTCCTGATCTTATCCGGCTTCTTCTCGCTGCTGGGCTGGATGATGGCGGCAAGCTGGATGTTCTGGGAGAGGGCGGTCAGCACCTGCTCTTTTTCCAGCTTCTTGCTCAGTTTCTTGGCGGTGATGAACTTTGTCCGACCGGGCGGGCAGTAGCTCAACCGGCCTCGGCTCTCCTTCACGGCGATGCCGTGTTCCTGCATGAGCAATGCAGAAAATTCCTCGAAGGTGGTGGTCTTGTTCAGCACAGCGTAGATCTGCTTTCGCAGCTTGTCCAGCTCGGTCTGGTAGACGGTCTGGGTGGGCTGCTGCCCTTCGGCGGCAAGTTTGGCGTTGGCATGGGTGCTCTTTCCCAGCAGCGCATGACCGTTTGCAAAAAACGCTTCTTTGGGCGTGTGGCACTTGCCGCAATAGAGCAGGCCATCTTTGCTGTAATAATCCGCTGTACTGTCGGGCATACTAGAAACAGGCTGCCCCGGAATTTTTTCGATCGTCTTTATAGGCTTTCTCCTTCCGCAAAGGTGTAGGCCGGGATACCCGGCGCGGTCCTTCTCTCTGTTTTCTGCCGTTTTGCCCAGATGCGCAGGGTAGCGGCATGGTCGGCATACTTCTTGCCGGTCGATTGGATATAGGCGGATAGCTGTTCGATCAGGCCGTCCAGACCTGCAAAGTCCGCTTTGAGCCGCTGGTATTCTTTCTCCGTCAAAAAGACATTCTGGTATTCTCCAAACGATAAACAGGAGCTATTTGTTCTTATCAGGTGGTTCTCTTTCAGGTGGTTCTTATTACGTTGGTTAGGTGTGCATTTTTGCGCAATCATACCGGGAAGCCAACAAGATGCCCCAACAGTTCCGTCGTGCAGCGTGGACCGACCTGACTGTGGAGGTGTATCTGTGATGCTTCTGGGAAGCGTCCCTATGTTAAACGCAATTCACCTCATACATGAGCAAACAAATAAGGCCCACCGCCAAAATTGACGGTGAGCCTTATTTTATGCTCGATTTTTAACGATAATTCGCTACAAAGTCCTTATGCTCTCGGGTTTTTAATAGCAGCCTGAGCGGGTGCCAAAATTACAGAGCGTTCGGAGTAACGATGATACGTTATTTTATCAAATCCCCTGCCGAAGAACAAACATTGTCACACCTATGTACTCATCCCAAATGTCCTGAGCCTGCATGTCGGCAATGATTTCTTCCACTCTTTCCGGGGATAATTCATTATCCTCCTCCAGAACCATCAGCATATCCTCTGCCGCTTCATACGCATCCTTCCGCTTCTTCACGAGTTCTGTCGTGGTATCTGCCAGCATGGCTCCATCATTTTTGATACTGCCGTTCAGTCCAAGATGATACCACAAGTCTCCACGAAGCGTATTCCGGATTTTAGCGGTTGCATAGCTTTCCGAGAAATCAATCCGTCCATCCGAATAGTATATAATATTTTCCATCATCCGCTCATTGCGTGGGTCAACTTTAATAGACGCATCATGTTTCTTAGCATCGCAACAGCAGATTCTATGTACTCCCTTCACGGTCTCTTTTTGGCCGCCGTAGCACGAAGCGAACAGATTTTCGTATTGGAGAGCCTTTTCCTTGCTCTTACTCAGAGGATACCAATGCTCTATCACTGTGCTTTCCGCTGTATTCTCTATGCGGGACATACAATATACGCACAGTCCGTGTTGTTCTTTTATAAGAGCATCTCTGAGTTGGTCCTTATTGAGCTTGTCAAAAAATTCCTCTCTCAGTATTCTGGCCTGTTCCTTATTGGGTTCTTCTGGTATGTCATTCCATTCAGGTTTTGCTTTTTGGAGATCAAAGTCTTTCTGAATATCTTCTGGACATGAACTCTTTTTAACGTAGATCATTTCAGTTCCAGTTCTTTCTCATCCGCATTTTCGCTTCTGCGCGCTTCACTTCTGTATTATCTTCGCCAAAAAGTTCTTTCATCCCATCCAGTGCCTTTTGCGAATTTTGCTTATCTCTCTGGTAGAATGCATCTTCAAATTCTTTCTTTCGTTGCCAAAGCTCCTGCGGAATGCCAGAGCTTCCCTGCTTGTACGCCACAACATCATCAATCGAGTAGGCATACGCTCCGCTGAGCTCTTCTACGCCATTTTGCCCTATGGACAATAGCTTTGCATCCCTAAAGGACGAAATAATGATTGGCGAATGCGTTGCTGCGATAAACTGAGCTTTCGGGAAAGAGCTGTGCAATGCGTCCAGAATCTTCCATTGCCATCTCGGATGAAGGTGCATATCGATTTCGTCAATCAATACGATTCCCTCAGCCTGACTGTAATCAGACATTTCCGGGTTCAGTAGCGCAATACGGAACGAAATCTCCATCAGCATCCACAGAAGAGATTGATAGCCTGCACTCAGATAATTGACCAGCATCGTTTTTCCATTTTCGGTATAGGTGATATCCTCAAAATCGCGCGTATACTCCACCAGCGGAATCTCATCCAGGTCATTCATCTTCTGCATAAAGGTGCCGACCGCTTTTTTGAACGCCTCATATTCAGCAATCGGCATTCCTTTTTTATATTCTGCCATTGCCATCTTAAAGGCCCAGTCTGTAAGAGCCTTTCGATCAAGCGTCGCATTCAAGCAGTCCATATAACCACATCTGCGGTCATTTAACTTGTTCTTTCCCACTGAACTCGTAGATGCTTTTTGCGTATCTACAACACGCGATGTGCTGAAATAACAAATCACTGGAAGAATTTCCGTCTGAGAATTAAGAAGCTCTCTGCCCGCAGCCGCAAGTTCCTTGCCTGCATACTTTGTACGAGTAGCATTCGTTTCATCCTCTCTGGATATTTCACTCGAATACTCAACTCCACCAAGCTCAACCGTGCTTTTGATCGTTGTTGGTGTATAGTACATCCGATGCTGGGAAGCATCACCAACAAGGCTACTGGTAAAACGGACATCCTTTTGGGTAATTCCCTTTTTCGTGATGTCATTCATCCGACTGAAGTAAGTCTGAACCGAAAGTGCCAATGCCTCCAATACCGTCGTTTTGCCAACGCCGTTGTCGCCAATCAGCAGATTAACACCCGAAGAAAAATTCAAGCTCATTTTTTCAATGCTCTTGAAATTTTGGATTTCTGTACGTTTAAAATGCATCTTTCAGCCTTCTTTCCTCCGAATGGCAACAAGTCTTTTCAGCCGTCATGTGCTTTATTCTCTTTATTTTACCATAGCAACCGAAAAACATCAATCTCAGAATTTCATTTCAATTCGTCAAAAAACTCATTTCTAGCTATCACACAAACTGAAATGCAATCGGCATCAGTTCTTCCATGCTGTGCACCACATCACCGGTGTTCAGGGCTTTCACATCCACCGGGAATTTTTTCTTACCGAAATCCATGAGATGCCGCAGGTTGATGGTCAAATCTTTCTTTTTCGCCAGTTTCAGAATGAACGGAGCGCACTTATCGCAGCAGGTGGATGCATTGAATACCTTTTCCGGGTCGTTTGCCATCAGCAACAGCGTTTTCGTACCGCCGGACAATTTTTCCGGCGAGATGACCCCCAGAACCGGGCTTTCCACCGCATGAGGGCCTTTGACATCGGACTTATCAATTTTCTTGATGACCTCTTTGGCAAAGTCCGAAGTCAGCCATTCATCTTCGTAGGTATAGTTAAAATAGACCGAAGTATTGTAGACTGCCTCCGGCATATCTCCAAAGTAGATGTTCAGCATGGTATCACCTCGCAGATGTGAGTCACTTGCTATTATTGTACCTTCTTTCCACTCACAAAACAAGACACAAAATGCCCGCTGGCTCTTGATAAAGAAAACCAGACCTGTCTGATCGGACGAAAACCGCCCCAAATGTCGAAACTGGATTTATTGCAGTCTGTAATGATTTTTTCATTCGGCATAATGAATTTGAAGGGCGGAGATCGAAAATACACTACCTTTGATCAAATCGCCCTATAAGAAATCCCAAAAAGCAGTTTATTATCATCCTATTAGATTTCGATCTATGGATAACAGTGTCATAAATCACCAGATAGAATGCTATGCGTTTTTATAGTAGTTGTTCCTCCTGATCAATTTCTATTTGATTCACAACATCCTGATAAATCACAAAATGAGGTGTTTTTTATGACAATGGCAAAGAAGCTCCCACTTTTAGCACCTTCCATTCATACGTTTGAAGTGAATGGAACGTATACCGATTGCGAAGCGAAACGCACAGTATTTATGGCAATTCAAAAAATGGTATCCGCTGAAAAATACTATCGGATTCCGTATCATGGCTCCTCGAAAAAAGGCTACTCTTATAAAAGAAAAGATGGTGGTTTGACCATCACATTGGCAGATTATCCAGAGTTTAAGAAGCGATACATAACGTTATCTGGTGTGAACCTTGCTCGGATCGCAGGTAATCCGTCTCGTTTAAGTTTAACAGATTTGTCGCCAGAAGGTTTGGCCATGCAAGAGCAGGCATTTCTGGATGAATTGGATCAGCTTGGACTCCTTAAAATTGAGGATTCTGTTAAATGGAAAATGCATCGGTTGGATATTACACAAGACTTCTATGTAAAATGCGATCCCGCGCTGATAGTAAAAATCATTCGCTATGCAGGAAGCGTTGACCCGTACAGAAAAGGGCGCGCACTGCACTATAACCAGCACAATGAGATCCGAAGCTGTAAATTTGAAAAAACGTGGTACGATTTTGCACTCTATGACAAGCATCAGCAGCTCTTGAATTGTGAAAAGGAGAGCTATCCGATTTCTCCAGACGATCTGGAACACTCAAAAAATCTGGTTCGATATGAAATTCAATTAAAGCGCCCCAGTCTGAAAGAATTTGAGCACGATAAGTTGGAATCGAAATCTTCAAAGTTCCAGTTTGGAAATCATGCGCTGTTTCATTATTTTGATAAAATCAGTGATGATATTCCGTTCTTTCTATATCGGTATGCCGTCGATTATTTTGGTAAGCATTCGTGGTATAACGTTCCAACTGCCCTGAAAGCCGTACAAATGAGCAACCTTGATGACGATACCAAAGAACTTGTTGCTGCGTATATCGCAGCGCAGGATGAGCCGGAACTGACTGATAAGATACATCATAAAAAGAAAATCGCAAAGGCTTTGGAAAAATTAGAGATCAACGACGTGATCATCCCTTGCCGCATCCTGAACGATCGTCAATGCGGCAGATTTCCATGTCCGCCCTTATGCACAAAGGTACAAGGGCTTTGATTGGATAAAAACGTTCCGTGCAATGCAACACGAAAATTCACCAGAATCACAAGAATGGAGTTGATTTTTAATGCTAGACAACTATCCCGATGTCCTGAGCTTCCGGCAGGTCATGGAAATTACGCATGTTGGCAGAAATCTACTGCTTCGTCTTCTGAACAGCGGCGAAATTCCCGCCTTCAAGATGGGAAAACTCTGGAAGGTTTACAAACAAGACCTGATCCAGTATATGAGCCAATGTCAGTAAACCATATCCTTCGTTTGGGGCGAAAAGAATCCCGTTGGACTCCGCAGCAGGAATCCAGCGGGATTCATCCCTACCTATTTTTCAACGCAGTTCTGTTTTCACAAGATGGCCCGTATACTTTTATGTTTTTACCAGATCTGCAGTTCGGCACCGTTGGCTTCGGCAGTTTGGATTACCTCATCCACATAAGGAGCGGCTTCACGATCCGTTGCCGTATCTACATAAATCTGATCTTCCATGGAGAGTATCACATCATGAAACGCCTGACTCATTGGAGCAGGATCGTAATAAGAGGTGATCTCATCGTAAAAGCTCATATATTTCACAAAGTCATACAGTGCCGTGGCGTTGCCGTATCTTCCGGTATCCTCATAAATATCCGTATACATGGCGTTGAGCCATGCCGTCCGGAAATAGGGGCCATAGCTGAGGAAATATTCCTTGATTTCTTCGGTCAGTTCGTCATAATGATTATACTCTACCGAGATTTCCCCTGCCAGCTTTGAATAGGTATCCATTCCATTTGTACTGGTGACCTGTTCATCAAAGCGTGTCGCAGCGGGGAAAACATCATCTGCATCATAAGCATCCGCTGTTTCGGTATAAGGCACACTTTCTGTAACACTCGTGCTTACCGCTTCACTCTCCGGCGCTGCCTCGCTGGAGGCTGAATCCGTAAGGGCTTCATCCAGTGCATTTTCCAGTTCATCGAATGCACTGTCCAGCGCATTGCTGCTGGCAAGGCCGTGAGATTCCCGGTAGCTGTCGTTCAGAGCCGAGATCACTCCAAGCTGCTCCAAGGTATTCATGGTATCGCCGTTCCATGTCATCCGGTCGATGCCAAAGGTTTTATCGTTGTTCAGCTTAAAATAAATGCTGATTTCGATTTTCTCACCGGTCTGCGTATTCTGCCCGATGCCGGTATAGCTGACATAGGTCACGCCGTTCTGCTCGTAGTTGTCCCATTTGCCGTCCGCAAAGAAGTCATCCAGCACTTCTCCCACGGTAGCTTCCGACGGGAACACATTCAGATAGCTGTCCGAGATACCTTTGGAGCGGGCACTATCCGAATAGAGCGTGGTACAGAGCACATACGCCGCGAATGCAACAAATGCTGCTGTAATCGCCAGTTCAATGACCAGAGGCATCTTATGTGCGCCGAACAGCTTCCGGACTGCCTCCTTTTCTTCTTCCACCTGCTCCGCAGAGATTTTTTCAGGGTATAGGATGGCGATCACCTGCGACAACAGAACACTGCTGAACACCGCATACAGGTATTCTTTCTTACTGCTTTTGGACGGTTTGGTCAGGATGGTCATTTTCAGGCCATCGGCTGTGTTTTTCAGCTGATAGGTACCACGCTTTTTGCTGTAAAAGGTCATGGCATCCGCAGTATCCGTCACCTGTTCAACGTCCGGGTTTGCAAATCCACGGCGAATGTGGTCTACGGCTTCTTCCCAGCTCATTCCTTCCGGTAAGGGCAGCTGGCCTCTGTCATGCTCCGGGCCGTATACTTTTTTGTAGACATCATCCCGAAAGCCGAAGTAGATCACTGCGGCGATCAGAAGCCCCAAAAGGACCGACACTGCTCCGGCACCGGTTGCAACACCTGTCACCACGCCAACAACGAACCCCAGCAGCAACCAGATCTTTAAGGCATCCAGCGCAATGCTTCTGCGGGCAGATGCGGTAAACAGCGGATGAAAGCCGCTCAGATTTTTGGATTTTCCTTTGGCTTTTTTAGCTTCTGCACTGCCATCATAGATTTCAAATAGCTCTTTCATGTTTTTTCCTCCCATCTCAATGGATGCGTAACCTTTTCCGTTCGGAATGATTCAAATGAATCATTTTGATGCTTTTATTATAAAGCGTTGATTGGACACCAATATTGTCCATCTGGCAAACTTCCATTGGGATTTTTCTATATAGCCTTACATAGAAAAACCGCCCCGGTTTCCTGTAACGGAAACCGAGGCGGTTCGTTTACTTTATGGGTGCTTTTTCAGGCGCTCAACACCTACCAACTAGCGTTCAGTTTTTTGAAGTTTTAGTCATATCTGTATTTAGAGGACTTTCCGTACACCTTCCGGAGCGATTTTTTCAGGCTGACCACCGTTTCTTTGATGATCTTTGCTTCATCGGCAGAGCAATCCGCAAGCTGTTCGGTCATCCAGCTGTCGAACACCGGCTTTGCTTTTTTGATCTCGATGCAAAGCAGCTCATCCGCAGAGCAGTCCAGTGCGTTGATGATGTCGATCAGCGTTTTCAGGCTGGGCACGGAGTTTCCTGTTTCGATATGGCTGATGTGCGTGACCACCACGCCGACCTCATTGGCCAGCTGTTCCTGCGTCATGCCCTTTGCAAGGCGGCAGGCACGGATGCGTTTTCCGATGTCGGCGTAGTCCACCATAGTACAAGTACCCTCCGTTTTGTGAAGTGATACTTGTATTGTATGTGCAATCGACCGGGATTGTAATAACCTGAAAGTGCAGTGGACTTTTTACTCTTTATCGTTTCTCTTTTTTGTCATCACAGATTCGGGAAATACTCATTCTGCGCCAGATATTCCTGATCCAGCCCATAGATCACTGCTATTGCAGTGCTCTCAAAGCTCCAGTAGCCGTAATAGACATCGTGGGAGCTGTTCAGTGTGCCATACCAGGAGCTTTCTTTATTCCGGTTATACCAGCCGCTCAGATAGCACAGCAGTGCCTTTTCCTTACCTCGTTTTTCCTGTGCGGTCAGAACATCTTCCATGTCCTCATATACAGCTGGGAAACGATACTCTCCTTCCCATATGGCCGTTCCCGATACGGCAAAGGAGCACAAGCCCCTCAGCAGTCGGTCGCTTTCAAACATTTTGGAAAATCTCTCTGCCACTTTCTGAAAGGCTTCCTGACACTCAAGCATCACTGAGAACGACGCCATCCTCAGCGCATCCTCATAAGTCAATGTCGTCATCCTCTGTGCAGTGCCGCAGCAGTTCTGAAACAATGCTGCCAGAGCAGTTTTATTCGCCCCCTTCGAAAAAGATGCCACCAGAAGGTTCATCTGATAAAGGAACAAGCTGCCACTGATCCGCTGTGCTTTTGCTTCATCATCGCACTGCACCAGTTTTTCTGTCTTCTTCTGGATGCGCTCCTCTTCATATGCGATATAAGTATCAAAATAGGCTTCTGTTTTTCTGGTATCACGCATCTATACTCCTTCTTTCTGTTGTAATCAATACTGCCTCACCGCTATTATCACACCGTTCAACTCGAACGCGTTCGCCGCATTTTTCGCCGTCTTCGTCCACCGGGTGCGTATCAGTGTATGTACTGCCCTCTCCATCTGTTTCGGGGTCATAATGATACACTTCCGTTGTAATATTCTCCGAGGCTTCTTCATACGCGTTCCGAATCTCGTCTGCCTTTTCCTTGCCGACCGCCTCATCCAGCCGCTTGTCTATCCAGGATTCCGACATCTGCTTGCCATCTTGCGTATCCGACAATGTTGCCGTGCCGAATTTTGCATCTGCAATCACGAATTTCCCATCTTTTTCGTAGACGCCGTCGATGCCCTGGTGTCCCTTATCGTCCAGTGAAGTCACCTGATCATGCAGTGGTCTATACCCCATGCTGACATAGTAGCGATCCATCATCATCTCGCAAAGGTTACCTTTTTCTGCCGTTGTCAGCTGTTCTCCTCTTGCAAGTCGCTCAAACGCTTCCTTGATCGCAGCCTTCTGCATTTCGTTCTTCACTTCGTCCACATCGTTTATCTGGACTTCTTTCTTCTCTGTGTATCCCTCCAGAGATGCCAGGACTGACGAATTCATCTTTTCTGTATGACCCTCAAGCGACGCCAGAACAGACGAATCCATCTTCTCTGCGCGGCCTTCCAGTGATTCCAGAACAGAAGAGGGCATTCTTTCGGCACGGCCTTCCTGCGGGTTTGTCAGACCGTTTTTTTCCGTTCCTTCTATTCCATCCTGATGACCGCTCACTTCGTGAAACAAGCCATTCATAATAGTTTTCCTCCGTGCTTCAAGAAGCTTTTTTTCAGCTCTCCTATCTTTTCTTCCGATATGTCTATTTTCAACTCGCGGTAATTATTGACAAACATCGTCATCAGGTTATTCAGCAGCCATTCTGCGGTCCGCCGTTCCATGTCGTATTGGCTTTCCAACCGGTTCAGCACCGCCTCGCGGGGTTTTGCACCGGAAGCCTCTGCTCTGGCGTATATGGTCGCATACCGCAGTCCGCCAAAGAATTTTTCAACGACCTTCTCAAGTTCCGCTTTTTCGACTTTCTGGTCCTCGAACACTTTCTGGATCGTCTGACAGCCATCCGCCCCCAGAATCGCTTCCCGGCGCTTGAGCCATTCCTTCAGCTGTTCTATCTCATTGCTGTCGCGGAGAACGACCGTATTGCCAGACGCCAGCTGACGGAACACAAATCCTGTATCCACCGTTCTTCCAGATTGCGCTGGCTTACGATACATCGCCGTCGGTTCCGGATATTTTTCCATCTGGCAGAGGACTGCCTCCGGCCAGTCGTTCTGGTAGACCGCAGCCACGCCAATCGGCAGCTTTGCCAGTTCACTGATCTGGTCTTCCTTCAGGCCCGCCGAACGCCCTACCAGCACACGGTCTTCCTCATCCGGCAAGCGCAGAATGATTTTTGTGTTCGTATTGCGGATGACCGAAGCATCCAGCAGGCCGGGTGCCTGATCTGCAATGATGAAGCCTTCGCCGTAGGTACGCAGCTCAGCGATAGCATTCGCCAGCATCTCCACGGACTTTCCCTGCAGATTTGCCCCTTCCTGCGCCTGTTCGAAGGAGGTGCGGCGCAGAAGGTTATGGGCTTCTTCCAGCACCGTCACATGACGGAGCGGGCTGTTCATCACACCGCTGCACATCCGATATTCCTGCAGTTTTGTGACCAGAACACCCATCAGCAGTGCCTTCGTCTCCATAGAGCTTACACGGCTCAGATCCACGATCACATTCTGGTCGAACAGTTCAGCGTCTTCCATTACATCTTCTGCGCAGAGTACACTGCCATAGATACCGTTGGTCAAAGACTTCACACGGGTATACAGCGCACCGATGTAATCACTCTTTGTATCCTTTGAGTAGCCTGATTCTTCAATAACTGTCGGAAGTATATCCATCAGATCATAAAATGTGGGATACACATTTTTGGCATTCTCCGAGCGTCGGAGATCCCAGCCCGCTTTCTGATAGATGCGTTCGATTGCATCCTTCAGCACTGCGGGCATCGCCGCATACATGGGCCAACAGGCATTGAAGATCTCCGTCAGGCGGTCGATGTGTTCCAACACATGGATCTCTTTCGGAAAAGCGAACGGATTGATTTTCAGAAGCGGTGTCAGAGCCGGGTTTGTTCCATACACCGCCGCACGGTTGCCGAATATATGTTTGTATTCGCCTTTTGCCGGTTCTATTACCAGAAATGCCGCTCTTCCATTCTTCGTAATATCATCCAGCAGATTATAAACTGCATTCGACTTACCGGTGCCGGTAGAACCGGTAACAAAGGTATGAGACGCCATCGCGTTCCGGCTCAGCCTCACTTCGCTGGACGGCTCTGGTCTGCCCATATGATAGATTTTTCCGAGGTGCAGCAGTTCCTGCTCAGGTTCTGCCATCCGGGGAAGATTCCGCCCGAATTCCGCCATTTCCCGCACAGTGACACCCGCCACAGAGCGATACGGTACATTGCACTGGATGGACAGTTCTTTGGTATTCACCATCGTGGTAAGCCCCACGTCTGTCATTGCGCTGAAATTGCTGAGGTATTCCGGGTCATAGAAACGCGGATGTCTCAACCGACGCAAATAGTCATTGATCTTGCTGACGTTATCGTCCCTGAACCATGTATTCATGCTGGAGCTTTCCAGAGACGTGTTCTCACCATTGATAATGCCCTTATACGCGCTGGCTGTCACGACCGAATTTTCCCTGCTCGGCGAGAGGAAGTAGGCTGCACTAGACCATACGCCGTAATTCTCGCAGTCCTTGATGCGCTTGAGCTGTTCTTCGATCAAGTCGAGCATGACCTGAATGGATTTGTTGGCATAGCGCACCGTAGCTGTCGTCGAATCTGAGGCCGTAGTCCCCTGCTGTGTTCCGGTCTGATGCGTACTGCTCGTGCTTTCCTGTTTTCCTGTCTGATAGCTTTTCTGCCAGTTTTCAGAAGTCGTATCTGTATAGCCTGTTGTATGTGCAGTCGAAATATTCGCACCGCCATTGACGCCAAGTGTAGCGGATATGGTATCGATCACACTTTTGGCCGATAAGTAGCCAAGTTTTAACCACTCAGGACCCGCCGTACCACTTTTTGTCCTTGTTTTTCCGGTCGCATGGCTGTTACCTTGTGAACCAAATGCGCCCATGCTCAGGCCGAGGGTGTTGGTACGGCTTTCGCTCCGGGCCGAGCTCGTTCCTTTGCCGAAGCTCTGGGTCTTGGAAACGCTCGTTCCGATAGTCTCTGTCACACCGTCCATCTCTGAAACCGACATCGACTTTGCATCCGATTTACCGATGGAAAGCTCTGTCTGCGACAACGGATAAAGCTCACTGTACAGTTCCTCGTAACCCTGCTTGGTCCAAGCGATCTGATCCTTGTTTACCGGATCTGAGATGATAAGGATCGCATACTCCGTTCCCTGCATGGTATCGATGACCTTCTCGATGCCCTGCGTGAATTTTTCGTTCTCTGCATCTTCATCTTTCAGCGCCGGGATGCTGGTCAGGGCTGTTACCGCATTCGATCCGTCTTCCGGCATGATGCGGCCAAGCAGCGCATCCACTTTGCCCTGTCCCTCCACCGCTTTGAGTTTGCTGCCAGGGAAGTTGCCGTAAAATGTCCTCTCAAATGCCTCTGCGATCTGACGATTCATCTCGCAGCCATCCGGCGTTCTCACGCCAAGATAAAACTCCACACCGGTTTTGGTGCTGGTCAACAGCATGATAACCGACAGTTCCAGACTGTGCATTGCACTGTAGACATTATTGAGCCGTTCCAGTACCTTTTCGTTCTTGTTCAGCACGACTTCCGTCAGCTGATAAAATCTCACGCAGTCTTCTGTGCTCTGCTCTTTTACAGAGCGAGGGAGATTGCTCACATTGTAGGAATCAATGTTATCCAGATAGTATTTCTTCACAAAGGATTCTGCCAGCAGCAGCCCGGCTTCGGGATTTTTCTGTTCACCAGTCTTCATCAATTCTTCCAGAGAGGCTTGTCCATCCCACTGTGTCATAATGCTCCTCCTTACTGGATCTGCCGTTCCAGATCACCCAGATTCGACTCAATGCTGCTCAGCTTTTTATTGACATCCTCAAGCTCACAGATCTTGTTTTTGCGTTCCTGCTCGCTCGATTTTGCGGCCTCCAGCAGCGCATCCATCGTATGCTGCTCACTGTCGATCTCTTTCTGCATCGCTTCCGGTATCTTAGCCAGATTCTCTTCCACCTTCGCAAGCAGTGCGTCAACATACTTCTGCACCGCCTGCTTTTCGTTATCCCGCATCTGTTTCACGATGCCCTTGCTCAGCATCCCTTTATATTTATCTTCCAGCGCTTTGCCGCCGGTAGCCACCTGTACAAGGCCGCTTCCGATGAGCGCAACCGTTGCGACCATTGTATACACTTCCACCGTAAGGGGAGCAAATGCCAGTGCGAACAGGCCGCCCCATGTAAGAGCCGAGCGTTTGACCACCGAGCCCATACCCATTGTGCCGCCGATGATTCCGTAGATGATTCCGTAGGTCGGTCCGAACGCAGCAGTACCTACCGCAGTCGCCGCCAGACGCTCCCAGACCGAGATGTCGCGCGGTTTCTTCACGCCGCTCATACTGTAACGGAAGCTGTCAAGCTGTACATAGAACTGCTCGATCTGTCGTCCCATATCCTGAGAAAGCCCTTCCATATAGCTTTCCATATAGGCAGTCAGCTCTTCTTTGCTCCATTTGTTCATTTCTCCCTGGATGAACGCCTGCAGCGAATCCACGACCTCTTCTTCCAGCTTCTGCTTCCGCTCCTTCTGGGTGAAGGGGTTGATTGTCATCTTATTTTCCAGTTGCAGGCCCTTGACGAAATCGGGGACACCTTTGATGACACGTTCATACTGGAGCTCCATCTTTCTCTGCAGTTCGCGTCTCAGTTCTTTCTTTGCATTCTCGATCTGCCCTTCCACGAGCTTCTTGTTCTGGAAGGCTAGATCCAGCCTCGGCTTTTCTTCTTCCACCTTTTTCTGCATCTGGACCACATCCTGATCCAGGCCCTGCTTGAAGCTCTCCACTTTTTCGGTGCGCAGCTTGTTGATGTATGCCTTCGTAGGCCGAATGCCCATCATCAGCTTTTCTCTGCCGCGGTCATTCCGCAGATAATCAGAGAGTGCCGCTTCCAGTTCCGGCAGGCCGGTGTCGTTCAATGCTGCCTGGTCGTGCTCAGTCTTTGCCTTCAGAGCCATTCCAGAACTCACAAAGAAAATGCCTTTTTCGCCCAGTGCCGTAAGCGGTGCAAATTTCTTCTGGTTCATTCTCTTAAGACGGGGCTGCTCATCCTCCGGTACCTGATCGATGGCATTGAAAATGAAAAAGATGTCTTCATGTCCGCGTGCCCGGATCTCATTTTCGATAAATTCCATCTCGGTCTTGCTTCCGACTGCCGGGCAGCGCAGAACAAAGAGTATCGCATCTGCCTGCTGCAGATAGTCCTGCGTGACTTTGGTGCGGACGCTGTTCTCATTCAGACCCGGCGAGTCGATGAGCTCGACGCCATCGCGGCAGAGCGGAATGGGGTACTGCAGAACCACCTTGCTGTACGGCGTTCCCTTCACGGCATCGGACTGCTCTTTACCCAAATCCTCCTCCGAGATGGCCACATACTGCTCCAGCTCATCCGCATTGATGCTCATCGGCGGAATCTCTTCCTGATTCTGATATTTCAGGATATGCTGCTGGGCGCATTTCGGCACCGAATGCAGGTCTGTCGGCATCTCTTTTTTATCCTTGAAGTAAAGAGTTGCCTGCTCATCCCTGCCGTAGACGACCTCATTGATGACCGCCGTGCAGGGAGTCGAATAAGAAGGCAGGATCTTTTTCCCCATCAGTGCATTGATAAAGGTGCTCTTGCCGCGCTTGAATTCACCGATAACAAGTACTTTGAAGTTATCCTTTTCCAGTCTGTCCTTTACATCCAGTACTTCCTGCACATCAAGATCATTCAATCCCATTCCATGCAGGCGGTCCAGCTCATGCGCCACGCCCTGCAGTGCCTGCATGATCTGTGCTCGTTTGATTTTTACATCTTCATAACTCGTGATCGGCATTTCATATTCCTCCTCAGCAATTTTCAACAGCCTTCAGCAGCGATTCTGCCTTTTTCAGTGCTTTTTCTGCCGTCACCTGCGGCCGCTGCCGTTTTATCGTTTCTCTTTCTTCGTTCAGAGACTTCACCCCGGAGCTGTAGCGGGCATCCATCTCTTCCATTGCACGGTCGGCCGTCAGATCGCGGATCTGCCGCAGTGCTTCTTTCAGGATCTCTATTACCTTCTGATTCTGCTCTTTTTCCTTGCCCGGCAGCGCTTTCTCCGCCAGTGCCACAGCGACCATGCCGATGACCAGAACCAGCGCTGTCGCCTTACCAACACTCTCACCCAGCATCTTTGCCGCTGCAGCGATGGCGATCTGCGAGCTTGTCGCTGTTTCCGGATACTCCGTCGCGCCCTTTGCAAAGGCATCCAATGCGGCGCTGATAGCCTTCATCACACTAAATACGCCAGCGGCAGCACCTGCTGCGCCCACCGGGAGCACGACCTTCTGCCTGCTGTAGTTTTTCTGGCCGGGGATCTCCGGCGTATTTCTCGGGTCGATGGTCAGGCGGAAGTCTGCCTCCTGCAGCTGGCAGTTCCCCAGCTGAGTGTTCAGCCAGCTCATATCCTTCTGGACGATGCCGGATGCTGCGGCTTCCACAGACTTTGCAATTTCGTCCAGCCCTCTGTTCCACTGTTTTTCCAGTTCACGACACCATTTTTCTTTATTCTCTGCATGGCGGTAGCTGCTGATGATGTCCTTCTCCATCTTCGCAAAACCAGCCTTGACCGCGTTCTGCACCTGCTCCTTTGCCTCGTTATTTTTCTTTCGGAATTCCACAGCGGTCGTATCCAGTGCGATCAGCTTCTCGTCCCGATGCCGCTCCCATGTCTTCTGCTGTTCCATACGGCGCAGCTCCGACTCAGCCTGATTTTTCTTTGTAATATCGTATTCTTTCTGCAGCTGCTCTTTCAGGAATGCCAGCACTGCGTCGGCCGACAGTGCTTCTGCGCCGCGCACAGTTTCAAGCCAGTTTTCCACCAGCGAGAAGATCTGTTCGGTTTCGACCAGCAGGTTTGCTTCCTCAGGAAGCATTTCTTTCTTCCCGCCGATTTTCCACTCCACACCCGGAAACTGCCCTTCCAGTTTGCCCCGTGCATAATCGATGATATTCTTGTATTCTGCCGGACGGATCAGATCCATTTTGCCAATCCATACCAGAATGCGCTTTGCACTGCTGTACTTGCAGAAATATTTGATAAAGCTGCATTCCGTAATGCTCAGCAACTGCTCCGCACTCATGACAAGGATCACACCATCGCAGCCCCACAGCGTGTTCATCGCAAGGAAATCCTCATCTGTCCGGAATTTTCCGAGACCTGGATGCTCCGTAATGGAAACGTTCAGCTTCTTCAATCGTTCGTTCGGGATACGGACAGTGAGACGCGCGTTGTCATCTGCTGCATCTGCCAGCTGCACTCCTTCCAGCGGCTGCTGTTCTCCATCCAAAAGCTGTTCCTTCTCGCCATATTCCAGCGTGATCGTGCAATCCGTCGGCACAATATCTGTAGGCAGCAGCTTCTCGCCCAGCAGTTTATTGAGGAATGTGCTCTTGCCTCGCAACAGTTCTCCCACGACCGCAATGCGGCAGTGACCATCCTCTCTTTCGTCATATGGCGCAAGCCACTCCGCATAGGTCGTTTTTCCTTCCTCCTGCAGAGTCTTCCGTAGCGTTTTCAGGTCTTTCATGCTTCCGTACCTCCTAATTGCTCCATATAGTTTTTCAGTTTTTTCAAAATTTCTTCAGCCTGTTTCTGTTGGGCTGTATTATCGCGTATCGCCTGATTCTTCAGTTCCGTGCAGGCCCGGATAGCCGGTTCATTTTTCTCAATCCAGTTCTGCAGTGCAGCGTTCTTTCTCGCCTCTATGACGTTTTCTCCCTGTTTCAGTGTTTTTTCCAGCGCCATCCCAAGCTCTGCCTGCAGTTCGTTATTCAGCGTCTGCAGCCTGCTCTTGCAGATACTTTTCTGTTTCTCGGTGGGGTTGAAAAAAAACGCTTTCAGTCCTCGGAAGAACCCACTTGTAGTCTCATCGACCTCGCCCTCAATACCTGTGAGCCGCCGCTCTATCTTGTCGCGGGCATCGGCAGAAGCGACCTCCAGCACTCTTCGCCAATAAAGATCCTCCATGTCGCAGACATCCACATTCATCAAAGGACACTCCCGATACTGCTGTGTTGCCGCCGCTAGCAGCTCTTTTCTCTCCTTTTCTGCACTTCTCTGCATCTCCTGAGCTGCCTGCTCGAACAGCCCGCAAACCTCACCGGTGATTCGTTGTCCGCAGTATCTCTTTTCTCGCAGATACGCAGTCAGCGCACTTTGATTCGCGCAGTTGTCAAGCCCTCTGTCGATTTCCTGAAATACCGCTTCTACGATGTCAATGCAGTTGCTTATGTACCCTTTGATTTTCTTTTCCCGCCAAGTTCTTTGCTCCTTTATCTTACTGCAGCAGCTCTCTTTGAACTGCTCCAGCGGCATCAGTTTTTCCCGCTGCATATCCAGAGCTGCCTGCTTCCTGCTCTCGATTTCCTTCTGCACGCTGCGCTCAATATCCCGGCTGGCGCGGCTGCAGATACGGCGGAGATTTTTTTCTGCGAATGCAGTACGGGACCGCTTCAAAATCTCTCGGATACGTTCGTAACCCTCATCGTAAAGTTTCAGCAGCTCGTCCCGGTCATCCGGGCTCATTTTATCAAACAGGCCGGATTTTTTCACTTTTGGATCCACTTCTTCCAAATGAAGCAGCGTCGGCATCGGAACAAGCGTTACCTCCTCTATACCCAGTCCTTTTTCAAGACGCCTCTTCATCACTCGCAGCAGCCGGGGCAGTTCTGACAAGTCACTCATCATCTCCACTTTTGTCACAACAAAAATGCAGTTTTCGAGTTGATCTTTCAGTTCCGTTCCCAGATACTCAAGCAGGGATTCAGAGACCGGGGCATCGTGCGGAATGACCACAACGAACGCATCACAAAGGTTTTCAATGGCCTCTTTCGTCACTCTGCTGTGCCGCGGGTTCTGCGATTCCGTACCTGGCGTATCCACAATCGCCACATCTTGCATTCCAAAGGTTTGCGAAATGGACAAAGTTGCATACTCCACATCCACCCCTAGCTCCTCTGTGCTGCTGAGCTTACGGAAGAGTTCCCGCATTGCTCTGCGGTCTGCTCCCCGGACTTTTCCTGTTTTGCCCATAATGAGCCGGTAAAGCCAAGTTAGGATGCCAGAAGGCCGCTTTACATCGTATTTCTGGCAGAGCGCCACTCTGTCAGTCTCATACCGCATTACTGTTCCATCCGTATAGGAGATCTCAAGATCTTCCTTTTCCGAATGCTTCAGGATAGACGCGGTCACTGTTGTACCCTGTATGGCATCGGTCGGCAGGATGCTCCGTCCCAGCATTGCATTGATAAATGTGGACTTCCCGCTGGAAAATGAGCCGATAATGCCCAGATAGAGATTAGGGTCGGTCAGTTTTTTCTCGATGGATACCACATCTTTTTCCAGAAGCTTCCGCTCCTGTTCCGGCCAGTCTTTATATTGCCGTAAAACAGTTTTTATGTATTCCAGATATTCCGCATAATTTCCAAAGGCTTTTTCTTCCATACCTGCCTCCTGCATTTTCACTGTTTTGGGTGGCCCATCCCCTGCTTTATGCCACGAACAGCACCTTCACATAGTCTCCCTGACTTCGTATCCACATCTGGATGCCCGTGCCAAACACCTCGGCTTCCACGATCCAGCCCTTTTCCGTCACCTGCAAAACCTTTGCAGTGGGCAGTCGGTCGAGAACGGATTCCAGACTTGGCCCGGTATACTCAAACCGGATGGTCTGCAACTCGCCGCCATACATAAACTGGATGCGCTTGCGCATCTCGCCCTCCTGAAAGCGGTCGGTATAGCGCTGAGCAAAGTGCCTGTCGAGGGTCTTATAGCTCTGAATGCGGTCGATGCGGTAAATGGTGGGGGAGTTATCCTGCGGGTTCTGGAAGTGCTTATCCTTATCGATGCCCTCAATAAACGCAGCCAGATAGAAATAATACTCGCTGAACAGGATGCCCACCGGCTCAATGGTGCGCACACGAGTCTCGCCATCGTGGGTGCGGCAGTAGGTAATTTCCATAACATTGTGATTTTCTACTGCCGTACCGATTTCCCATAGGCTTTCAATAAATTTCCGGCCATGCTGCGGCTCGACATAGTGAAAGCGTTCGTTGCTGATGAGGTCTTTGACCTGATTCAGTCGGTCCAGCGGTGTGCAAGCCCAGATCAGTTTGTCCAGAATCGGGAACATCTCCTCCTTGACCATGGATCGGCTCTCCAGCAGGATCTTGCACACTGCCAGAATTTCGCTGCTGGTGAGGAAGCGTGAAAGCGTGTCATCCAGCAGATAGCCGCCCTTTGCGGAGTTGTATAAGATCTCTCGGCGCGGCTCGCTGTCTGCAAAATGATTGCGCAGGGTGTCAAGATCGCGTTGGATGGTTTTCTCACTGACACCGAAGCGGTCAGCCGTCTGCTGTTTGTTCAGCACACCACCCTGTACCAGCACCTGCTGGATATAGAGTATACGGTCCAATCTACTATTACGCACAGTTCATTCTCCTTCTCTGCTCATTGTAACACAACACAACTATCGCTGCAATTCTTTGTGTGAAGTTTTGTCGTTTCACGGAATTACAAAAAAATTTTTGTCTCTTTTGCACAACCCCAGTATACAAAAAAAGATGGACAGACTGCCTGTCCATCTTCTAAAAAGTCAAGGTAAACTATTCTTAAATTGCCAACCTCTTTTGAAGCGATAGGCACTGTTCATCAGTTCATCTGTGATGGTGTAAAGCGCCTGGCGTGGCGAACCATATCCGCCAATCAGCCCAATCACAATTGTAAGATTCAGCACAAATGCAATGCTCAACAGCACCATCAAAAATTTTTTCATACGCTCTTCTCCTTCTGTCTTATGATTCCGTCACTTTTCTGCCCTCATTATACGGATTTGGCTGGACGGTATGGTTGTCCATCCTACACAAGCCACAAAAAAGGAACACGGCATTCTCGTTTTGAATGTCCCGTGTTCCTTCTGTCCGCTTTTGCAGCACTTCTTCTACATAGAAGTCAATCCTTCATTTCAGCGTTCTCCCGAATCTGACGCTTATATTTATAATAGGTATTCCGGGCAAGACCTGTGAGCTTCATGCACTCGGCATCATCAAGTGTACCGCCAAAGGTCTTGCAGTGGGTGCGGATGATCTGCTTAGCATCTCTGGCTTTCTTCGTTTCAAAGCCAACACCCTTTTTGCGACCAACCTGCTTGCCGTTCAGCCGGGCGGTCAAAAGGCCCTCACGGGTGCGCTGGTGCAGATCGGCAACTTCTTTTTCGGACTGTTCAAAGGTCAGCTTGATCTGCTCTTTTGCCAAGGCCATCAGATACTCGTTGATGCCCTTCAAGATGAAGTCCACATTTGTCCCTGTCATGGCAATGCTGCCGGACAAAGCCTTTTTATAGGTCTCGGTGTCGATGTGATGCTCTTTCAAAAACACCAGCCGGATGCCTTTGTGGTAAAGGTCTTCGTACAGAGCAAACCCCTCTTCTGCATTTCTGGACATCCGGGACACCGAATCGAACACCACCGTATCCCCTGCTTTCAGAACCCGGTAGAGCTTCAGCCATTCCGGGCGAAAGATGGATGTGCCGGTGTAGGCTTCCTGCACGATATGGGCAGTCGGGTACTCGGCCTTGATGTTGCGGATCTGACGGTCAATGCTCTGCTTTGCCGTAGAGATTCGGCAATAGCCATAGATGTTCATGCGTCTCCTTTCTGGCTCAAAGATAACGAGCGACATTTTTAAGACTGTGTTTTGCACCTTGAAATGGTCTGAAAACGGCTGATTTTGATACAAAACTGTCCACACGGCATCTTTAAGACAGTTTTTGGTGGCCGTAGACAGTCATAAAATCAGAAATGGTAGTGCACGGTTTGTGATTGGCGGTGTCCTCGCCATCCAAAGGAGCATAATTCCAGTCGGTTTCCTCGTCAATATATCGCCGCCCATCATCTGGCAGTTCCAGCGGTTCCGCAAGAATGATGGTGCCCCAGTGGTTGACCATCACAAAGGGCGCGATCTCACAAGGGATGCCCCGGCACTCGTCATCATGCCGAACATCGTAGGCGTACAGACCATCCGGAATGGTATCTCTCTTGATGCGGATGCTGGTGAACAGCGC
>OBLI01000724.1_pt1 | contig 34381 bp, 28 predicted proteins | sample 1519701 | NCBI WGS metagenome assembly OBLI01 (sample SAMEA3663005, study PRJEB22513) | pig gut metagenome | biome: pig gut; feature: pig-associated habitat; material: faeces | place: France | collected 2012 | reverse complement strand
TCCCAACCTTGTTTTTGCGTATATGACTTATGAACAGTCTCTTGAATTTGTAAAGCAGCCAGCCAAGACAGCAGGTTTCTTGAAATACTATACCGACAAGACCAAGCCCATTGAGCCAGACACCCAGCTCAATCCGCCTATCACTATCCCTGATGACAGGATGAAGTCATTCATCAACGTTGTGGAAACAAAGAATGAGCATATTATGGCAGCATCGAAAGACCGTTGCCATTTCAAGAGCGGTGATTTCTTTAAAGTGGTATGTGGCGACTTCAAGGGCGTTGTCGGCCAGGTTGTCAGGGCGGCAGGTCAGCAACGCATTGCTGTAGAGTTGAACGGCATAGGATATGTGCTTACAGCCTACATTCCCAGTGATTTTATGGAGAAAATTGAAGATGACTTGATAGAATAGGGATAGTTGCCCACTCCTCTACACTGTTGACGGAATATAATAAATACGAAAAAGACAGCATTATGATACACAACAAACAGATACTCACAGGTCTCGACCATAGTCAGTACGAGCATCCGTTGGACAGAGCCGCCTTGGAGAAACTGGAAAGCATCCCGTTCCTTACCACGGCTTGCAAATGGGTGACATCCAACTTCATCGAGCGAGTATATAACATTCAATATACGGGTAGCAACCTGAAGGTCACGAAAGGAAACTATCCCAAGATATATGAGTATCTTGTGGAAGCCTGTCGAATTCTCGACCTGCAGCAAGTACCTGAACTGTATATCACTTGGGGCTATGACATCAATGCCTGTACCATTGGAGCTGAGAATCCGATAATCGTTCTCAACTCCGGTTTGATTGACCTTTGTGACGATGACGAGATACTCTTCATCATAGGGCACGAGGTGGGGCACATCAAGTCACAGCATATGTTGTATCACCTTATGGCACAAGTAATTAACTGGGGAATAGATACAATCCCCGGTGGAAGTCTGGTTGCCAGCGGCTTGCAGTTTGCCCTTTACTATTGGAGCCGAATGTCGGAGTTCACAGCCGACCGTGCCGGTCTGATGTGCTGTCAAGACAACGATGCCATGACACGAGCCTTCATTAAGATGGCAGGTCTCCCCATCAAGGAGTTCAACAACATCCGTCCAGAAACCTTCATCCAACAGGCACGCGACTTCAAGATGCTCGACTATGAGGGAATGAACAAGGTAGTCAAGTTCCTCTCCATTGCCGATGAGACCCATCCATGGACAGTGATGCGCTCGGCCGAGCTGTTGAAGTGGATTGACAGCGGAGAATATGGACGTTTCGTAACACGCCGTTATCTCAGATAGCCCATGAGAAAGAGATTGCATAATATCGACTTCGCTTCTGTCATGCATCCCGATGACAAGAAGAAGGTAGAATGGCTAAACAGTCTGAAGGTGCCCTACCTGTCAAAGTGGGACTTCATACGTGAGATAGCCAAGCACCCGCTTGACCATGACTTGAAGACGTGGTATGAGATATTCAAGGCAGATGTGGAGTACTATACCTTCAAGGATTTCCTCGCTGCCACCACCAGCAAATATCAGGAGGCATACAACGAGGTGGAGAACCAAGGTGAAGGTATAAACATTACAGCCGAAAGCCTGCCGCAGATGTATGCACAGCTCACCGAAGCTTGTGCCATCCTTGGCATTGAGGACATTCCAGCCTACTCCACCGATTGGTATTACGGACCTTACCATTTCTCCAATGGCGAGAAGCACCGCCGTATCGTCATGATGTCGGGCAGTGCCGACCTTTTCACCGAGGGGGAAATGATGTTCACACTTGGACATGAACTGGGCCATTTTGCTGCAGGGCACAAACCGTACCATATGCTCATCATGTCCTTCTACCTGCCTTTCATGTCCGACCCGACTTTCAAGGCATGGGCTTCGCTTGTCAAACTTCCTCTGTTTGAATGGTATCGCAAGTCCGACTATACAGCCGACCGCATTGGTCTGCTCTGCTGTCAGGACATCAACGTGGCACTCAGTACGATGATTAAGAAAGCCGGACTTCCGAGGAAGTATTACGACCAGATAAACATAGAGGGCTTCATCCAGCAAGCACGGGACTTCAACGAGAACTACACTGGCACGCTCAATGTCATAGTAAAGAACCTCACAATCCGTTCCGCTGAGTTCCCTTGGTTGGTTGACCGTGCCGCCAAGCTCCTCGACTGGTACGAGCATGGGAATTATAATCAGATAGTAAACAGTTAAAATATAGCATTGTATGAATACACAGACCATTGCACTTCCTGCAAACGATAATATCCTTGCCATTCTCAACTTCAACAAGATTACGAATGATCTGAAGAGAGAAGCAGTCAAGGCCATGGGCATGGCAGCTTGTCAAGCCCGCTGCCTCAGTTGTGGACATTGCTCAGCTCAACGATGCGGTAACAGATAAGTAAAGATGAACATCACGACGTTCCATAATAACAGCTATTCATATTTACGGCAGACCAACGAAATCGTTCAGGGAGTCGTAGATGACAGCCGTTATGCCTGGACGTTTACGCCTCCAAGCGAATTTTCTTCGATGCCAGAGGTATATATGTTCATCATTGCCATTACAGAGCAGTGCAATCTCCGCTGCACCTATTGCTGTTACTCGGGCGAATATGAGGGCAACCACACGCACAGCAGCCGAACACTCTCCGAGGACGACATTCAAGCCATCTACGACTTCATCGACAAGACGGCAAAGACAAAGCCCATACGCATTTCGTTCTATGGAGGCGAGCCACTCGTCAACTATCCTCTCGTTCAGTATGCCATACAGTTAGGACAACAACGATGGGAAGACGATGTGACCTTCTCTGTTTCCACCAATGGCACGCTGTTGACAGAAGAACGCATTGATTGGTTGGTAAACAATGGTGTGGAGCTTGCAATCTCCATTGACGGCACACAGCCATTCCATGATGCACACAGAGTGGATGCCAAAGGCAATGGCTCATACACCAAGGTACGGAATGCTTTGGCGTATCTGCATAGCAACACATTCAATCAATACCCCAAAGTCGTATTGATGATGACATTGCCGTCAGTTTCTACGCTGATACCAATTGCGCAAGCATGGCATGAGGACGAAGTGTTGCAGCATTATGCACCCACCCACATCAGCGGACTGACCCCGAACTTCTCACAAGGAGTGGAAAAAGAAGAATGGGAAGCACTGAAGACACAATACATCCAAATTCTAGATGTTTACGAGCTGTATCCCGAATGGTCGGTACTTCAGACATTCTTTGAAGAGATTGTCTCTTATTGGAAGAACAGACCAGTGTTTGAAGTCTCAGAAAGTACACCACTCTCCACTTGTATGCCCGTTAACACCAAACTCTACATCGATGCCAATCTCCAGTTGGCAGTATGTGAGAAGTTCAACGACCGCTTCCGCATTGGTAGCATCAACGATGGCATTGACTGGCAGAAAGCCAATGAGATGACCAAGGAGTATTACCGCAAGCGTGAGAGCCGATGCACCTATTGCCCGGCAGTCAGAATGTGTAATATGTGCCTGACCTCTATTGCATACACAGATGAGCAATGGGATACCCTTTGTCACAACGAAAGGCTTAACCATCAGTTGCACATGTTCCTGTTCTGCGAAATGGCAGAGCGCGGTATGCTCACAAAACCTTCCGTCCCCACATTGCAGTCTGAGCATTGCTTGCTGAATGAGATAGAGGAAAACGACATAACAGCACTGAGAACCATATTCTCAGATGCTGACACCCATCGATACCTTCCCGACCTCTGTGACATTGCCCAAACGGACGATGGCATCAAACAGATACTGAAGTCCTTCCGCACTTACCTGTCAAAGAACAAAGGCATCCTTTGGGGAATCTGGAAGCACGACACCCTTATCGGTTTCGTTGCCACAATGGACTTGTCAACCAATCCAACCATCTTCTTCGCCATGCACCCGAAGTACAGAAATCAAGGATACATGCAAGAAAGCGTGAGATTGGCCACTCAATATATATGTGACTCAAAGCTCACCAACGAACTTCATACTGAAGTGAATGTGAATAATATCGCTTCTCAAAAGGTCTTAGAGCGTTGTGAGTATAAAGTCAAGGAAGAACAGTCGCTCAAGTTTTTGTACTGCTATCAGAACTATAACACAGAGTTACAAACTTCCTGAACACAGATATGAAGATGACAGTGTAAATAAGTGTGCATAATTGTAATACATATCAAAAACACTTAATTTTGCATCAATAACGAGAAATAACAATACTTTTATAATACATTAGTTATTAATTTTTTTAATAAATCAACTATGAATGCAAGTGATTTAGTGGAGAACTGGCTCAAAGACCAGGGTTTCCGTTGTGAAAGAGACAGTGATGGAGATCTTCTTTTCCGTTACGAAGGTGTAAATCTTTTCTGTTGTAAAGATGATAGTGACAAACAGTTTTTGCGTATTCTTATGCCTAATATTTATAAGGTAGATGGTGATCGTACAAGGGTGCTTGAAGCTATCAATACAATCGCACGCGACATAAAAGCGATTAAGGCATTCCTTGTGAATGATAGCCTTTGGCTCGTAATAGAGATGTTTGTTGATTCTACGCCCGACATAGAAGATTTTATAGAGCGGTGCTTGGATATTCTCATTGCAGGTCGACAGAAAATTGCAAAAGAAATTCTTGGATAAACAATATTGTAAAAATAAATTCATTTAAATTATGAAAGCATGTGATTTAGTGGAGAACTGGCTCAAAGACCAGGGCTTCCGTTGTGAAAGAGACGGAGATGGCGATGTTCGTTTTCGCTATCAAGGAGTGGGTATGTTTTGTTGTAAGGACAACGATGATCGTTTCTTGCGTATTATTATGCCCAGCATATATGATGTTGATGGTGACCGTGAAAATGTTCTTGAAGCCATCAATACAATTTCTCGAGACATCAAAGCTATTAAAGCTTTTTTAGTAGAGGACAGTCTTTGGCTTTCAATTGAAATGTACATTGATTCAACTCCAGACATCGAGGATTTTATTGAACGCTGTTTAGATATTATGATAGCAGGAAGAAATCGAATCGCAAAAGAGATTCTTGGATAATGTTATTTGATTGGTTATTGAGTGACGGAATCTATCCGTCACTCAAAAATAAAAAAATATGGCAGCATTATCAATAAATGAAAAGATTGGGAATTATTGGGTCAAATCAATTATAAAATCCAATTCTTATACTGAGACATATCGAGTAGAAGATGCGGATTCTCATCCCTATTTCTTAAAATTGTTTCTCTTAAAAAATCTTCCCTCTCAGTTATTAAATGATAAAACAAAGGTTGTAAAAGAGATTGAGTATTCTTCTCGTTTGAACCACAGAAATATAGTTAGTTTCATAGAACATGGAGATATATCAAGAGAGGAAGGAGATTTTCAGTATTACATCACTAATTATTTTTGCGGTGCTGTCCTTTCTGATTATGTGAGCAGTTGCGGTACTTTATACGAAGAAGAAGCCTTGAAGATTTTCCGAAACATTTTATCGGGATTGCAATATTTGCATAGTCAATCCCCAGCTCTCATGCATAATGATATCGACCCGAGTAATATAATGATATCAGAGTCAAGTGAGGAAGCTGTTATTATTGATTTGGGGCATATTTCAGAAAGATGTACGGGTCTTGTGCACTTTGATACTTCAGACTTAGATATATTGTACCATGCAAATGAGACTGCTTCTGGAATATTTGACGAACAAAGTGATTTGTTCTCTGTTTGTAGTGTTCTCTATTATATGCTGACATCTAAAGCACCTTGGCAAACGGATATAGAAGGGACAACCTATAAAGAGCGCTTTAAAGCATTATGGCAGTATCGAAAGAATACGAAAGTGGACATTGATTCCATTAGTTGCAGTCCAAAATGTAAAAGCATTCTTAGAAGGGGACTAGAATTAAAAAATACAGACAGATATGGTTCCATAGCTGAGGCTTTGCGTGATTTGGATGAATCAAATCCAAACACTTCGCCTAAAGATTCATCTTCAGAGAGTCCTCAACCATTCTCTTCTTCTCACGAGCAGAGACAGCAGAGCCCAAATTATGTAGAATTTCCTATAAAGAAGGGTATAGGTAAGGGTTTCGAGGAGATAGCTGGTATGAGTGAGCTTAAGGATTCTTTGAACAAGCAAATCGTCTTCGTGATTAAAAACAAGGAAATTGCCGAGGAATATAAAATAACTCCCCCGAATGGTATGCTACTCTATGGACCTCCAGGATGCGGAAAGACATTTTTTGCAGAAAAATTTGCCGAGGAGACGGGGTTCTGCTATCTTTTGATTAAATCTTCTGATCTTGCCAGTTCATATGTTCATGGTAGCCAAGAAAAAATACGTCAACTATTTGATCAAGCTGAGAAGAACGCCCCAATAGTAGTCTGTTTTGATGAATTTGATGCGTTAGTACCTGATCGCTCATGGAACAATGTATCGTCTGAGGAGGTGAATGAATTTCTTTCGCAGATGAACAACTGTGCCAAACGGGGAATATTTGTTGTTGCGACAAGTAACCGCCCTGACAAGATAGATCCTGCAGTACTTCGTACTGGACGTATTGACAAAATGGTATATGTGCCCCTTCCTGATTATGATGCACGAAAAGAGATGTTTACTTTGTATCTCAAAGGAAGACCTGTTGAAGATGAAATTAAGGTGGATGAGTTGGCAAAACAGACAGAAGGCTATATTGCAAGTGATATTGCTTATATTGTAAACGACTCTGCAATGGTAGCAGCATACACGCGAACAAAAATATCACACGATTTGCTTCTTACTTCAATCTCCAACACCCATCCTTCAGTGCGCTCTGAAAGTATAAAACAATATGACGAGATTAAGAAGAAAATGGAAGATACAAATAGACGCAATCTCACAGATAGCTCTAAAATTGTTACTTGGTAATCCTATTAATTTAGCACAATGGAAGATTCTATAAAAGATATATTTTGCCCCAACATAGTTGAGGAAAGACAGTTAAATGCCACAGTACTTGATGTGTATTCACGTCTTATGATGGATCGCATCATATTTCTGGGTGGTGAGGTTAATGCAGACAAGATGGATACAATTGTTGCTCAAATGTTGTTTCTAGAGTCAATTAATCACGAGCCAATAAATCTGTTTATCAACTCCGGTGGAGGTGAATGTTATTCTGGCCTTGAACTGGTATCCGTGATGCGCTATATTCAATCTCCTGTCTATACCACCGTTTTAGGGCTTGCAGCTTCCATGGGTGCTGTAATAGCTAGTAGTGGGGAGAAAGGACATAGAAAGGCATTCCCATATTCTAGATTCATGGTTCATCAGCCAAGTTCTGGCGTTGGATATTCCACCTTTCGAGACCAGCAAATTCATCTAAAAGAGATGGAAAGTTTGAAATATGATTTATACGAAGTCCTTTCACAAAATAGCGGGCAGTCTATCGATGAAATAGAGCGTCTTTGTGATCGTGATAATTGGATGAAGCCGCAAGAAGCAATTAAGCTCGGTTTCTTGGATGAAATTGTGGCTCGGAATGAAATATAGGGTAGGCAATCTTTATTGACAAATAAAAAGTCAGAATCTTTTATGGAGATTATTTGTGATTATAGTGACTATCTATCTATTCTTCAAAGCGGTAAGACATCGTGTGTTTTTGGCGGAGAGACTAGTGTATTAAATGTTATTTTGTGCGAAGGAGACAATTTGCCTATAGGTCAGTTTTACGTATGGGACACATTATGCGATAGCGGAGCAGTCGCTTTATTAAAGGTTGAATACAATGGTGATTCTTTGCGTATCATAGAGGGTATATTAATGGAGAATACCTTGATGGATATCACAAGAGGCTTTGGCATAAATAACCTTGATGTGGCAATAAGATGGTGGAATTTGTGCTATTTCCGTAACAAAGGAGGAAAGGTTAAATACGATTCTTATTACGAAATTTTTTATGCTGCAAATGAGATTGAAAAAAAACTGCCAGATTTACATAAAGCACTTGAAATATGGATTGAAGAATCATTTGTGGGTGTTGAAGGATTGATTTATGTCTTGGGTGATTTGGCTAATTGTAATCCCATTATTTATCTGTTACAACAAAGGGGTCTTGATGTTAAAACCATATCAATAGAACAATCAGATAGCGTGTCAAATTATAATAAGCGTATGTTGCAATTGAGACAACAATTATCTGTTCCTTATAGTGGTACTGATGTTGTTAAGGTGAGTTTCTTCACATCTGATAGTGTGGGAAGTAGTCTGGCAGAATGTCGCCTTTCATATTTGATTACTATTCCTATCGACGTGATAAGTATAAACGATAACGCTATCGGGAGTTTTTCGTATAAAGATATCCTTCCAAATGAAGAGTTCTGTTGTGACTATTCCTGCTGTGGCCATGACTATAGTTATGTGGAAATGGAGTTGTTCGCTGATTTGCACGGTAACACAACTCTAAAAACAACCAATTCTAAGGCAGAGTCAAAATACACTATCATAAACATGTTCAATTATACAAATTTGCAAAAACATGGAGAATCTAATCAGTAGTTTACAAGATACGGCAGTTTATCTAAAAAAACAAGAGGAGAACTTAGCATCTACAATTAATGCTTTGTTAGAAAATGAAGATAAACTTAGGTCTTATATAATACTCTATATGCTTGCGAGCAAATCAAAAGATGCTTTAGAAAAAATGAAGGGTGTATTACCTGATATCGAAAAACGGTTGCTAGAAGATGTAGATGATGTTTGTAAGCAGGCAAGGGATGTGCTTGATGGAGAAGAGATTCGTGCGAAATGGATTAAAGACATTATGGATGGCTTAGGTAAATTATGTGGAGATACAGACTTGCATACTCGCGAGAAAGAACTCCATAGTCAGATGGAAACAATGGAAGCTGCATTGAAGTCATTGGTTAAGAAGCGGAACGAGATACCATTGGATCAATTGGATAAGGAATAATTATTCGATGAAGTTAAGGGTTGGCTATATTAAGGCAGGCACTAGGGCATTAGGCCCAGGAAATCGCTTTGTTATATGGACGCAAGGGTGTCTCCGAAAATGCAAAGGATGCGCTTCTCCCGAACATCAGCCTCTTGACGGTGGCTATTTGGTTGACACAAAAGAATTGAGTGACCAAATATGTTCTTGTCGTTCAATTGACGGAATAACCATCTCTGGTGGAGAGCCCTTCTTGCAGGCTCAAGCATTAACTAATTTATTGAATGGAGTAAGCAAAGTGAGGCCTGAACTTACAGTTCTTGTCTTTACGGGAAACAAATTAGAAGAATTAACAGACCTCGATAGCAAAGCATTCCTAGAAAAAATTGATTTGCTCATCGATGGGGAGTATATTCCAGAACTCAATGATGGTAAAGGGTTAAGGGGATCTTGCAATCAAAGATTTCATTTCCTTACAGAAAGATTGGCCAATTACCGATATGAATTTGAAAATGGTGAAAGAAAAGCCGAAATATATTGGACTGATAAAAAAAGACAAAGAATGGTCAAAATCGGAGTACCCAGTCCTTATAAGTCATTTTCAAGCAGCCATAATCATTAATACAAATAAATAATAGCATTTCAATATGGAAGAATGGCATTATTCAACAGATCATATGCGACAAATATATGACGAATGGAAACAAACCATGCTTGAATGGTTGATTTCTGAATCACATGAGTTAGAAGTAGTTACTCATTATGACGACTGGAAAAATGATGAGCAAGCTCGTCGGATGAAAGAAGATATTGAGCGGCTTCTTAGAGAAGAAAATGCAGAAAATAATCAAAGGACACGAGAGTGGATAAATCCCGAGTCTTATGAAGTAGGGAAAGACCCTCATTATGACGACTGGAAAAATGATGAGCAAGCTCGTCGGATGAAAGAAGATATTGAGCGGCTTCTTAGAGAAGAAAATGCAGAAAAGAAGTAATCAACAACGCTTTGAGTATGGCAAAAAAGAAAAAGACAAGAGGGGTTATTGATGATTTAATTGCTGCATATGAGGCAGCAGAAAATAATCAAAGGACACGAGAGTGGATAAATCCCGAGTCTTATGAAGTAGGGAAAGACCCTCATTATGACGACTGGAAAAATGATGAGCAAGGTCGTCGAATGAAGAGAGACATTGTTCGACTTCAGAGTGAGGAAAAAGAGAATTATCCAAGAATTATTGAAGCACAATACGCATATATCCAATTACTAGAAGAATATTTGGCCAAAGATGATGTGTATATGAATGCCTTAAGGGCATTCTATGAGCAGCAATTACAAGATTTTAAGAAAAAGTATGATGAAATAGAAAAGCGTTTCAGTGACATAGAGAAACAGACAGCAGAACTTGTTAAAGAAGTCAACAAGAACACTGAACGTATTGACAATCTGATAAAAGAGTTGAATGCGGAAAAGGCTCGTGTAGGCGAATTGACACGAAAAGCTTGTGACGAAGTTGTTGAGCGATATAATATCATAGTTAGAGGGCGTATCTGCTCTAAGTTTTGTTATTATAAACTTAGAGGTCTGGAACGTATTATTTCAAAATTTAACGAGCCTAAACTCACTGTTGATGCATTGTATGCTTTAGCTGTTGACGCATTGGGAAGTATTGCCGAGATAGAAAGTCAATCAGAGTTGGAATGGAAGAAGTTTCATCCAATATATGAGCCTTTTAAATCCGAAGTATCTGAATTTGTAGAAACATTAGAGAGATATAAAAAAATCAAACTTGATGATTGGAACGATGAAATCATTGATCTTGATTTTTGGACAGACAATAGTTTTTCAAATCTTGTTGAGAATGCAAAACAACTCTATCGACGGGTCTCGAATGGGGAATTTGCGCAGGATTATGTGTTGTCTGATATAAAAATTGACAAAGACTTAATAATTCAACTAAAAGAAAGTTTGAATGAACTAATAGTTGATGGTAAAAATAGGGCATCACATGCTTTTCGCCGCCAGGAATTGGCTTTAAGCGCTGAGGTTTGTTTGGAAGACAATCATTGTTTTGCGACTTCAATCTGTCAATTTGAAGAAAGTGACCAACGCAGAGCGTTTGTTGTTGAGGCAGAATGCAATATAGATGAAGTAAGAATAACATTAGTTTTTACTCCTGGAGGGCGAGATGAAGAGGCATGGTGCTTTATTCAGCATAATCAATATATAGATCCTAATAAATATGAAACCTTGGTAAATGAAATAATCTTATCCCTTAAAGATAAATGTGGTATTATTTGTATTCAGAATGATGATTCTGTTGTCGATTTTGAATACAATGATGAGATATTAACCATAGAAGGAAGACTTATTGAAACAATTAATAATGTAATATATAACCCAAATAACTTAAGATTATGAGTATAGTCGGAACAAGCTATCATGACCCTCAGGAATGGAAGGCTGACAAAAAAGAAGTTTCCCGTTGTCAAGAATCCATACAATGTCAGGAAAGAGCAATGCTTAGAGCAGAAACATTTGGCAGTGTTCTCCGCCAAAATATTGACAGAATGGAAGAAAGGCTTGAAATGAAAAAACAAGATTTCTTGCATGAAAATGCTTCTGTGTTGGGTATTGTGAACAGTCTCACTGTTAGAATGGATGAAGTGGTCAAATTACAAGCCCAAATAATCCAGCAGAATAATAATGTTGCCGAATTAATCCAGCAATTGATTGATCAAAAAAGAGCGACAGATCAAAGTGGTATTGATTGGTATAATGAAGCTGCTGCTCAATTTGTGCTAATGGAATATAATCGTGAATATCTCAAGTTTGCAGAAATAGATATGAATAATCTACGGGCTCGAATTGAACAAGGAAAAACAGTAGATTGGACTTCTGCTGCTATGCAAGTTCAAGCAGAAAGGTTGTTAAGTGATGTTTATCTGATAGGTCTTAAGGTTGTAGAACGTAGAAGTCAATATGAAGAATGCCAGCAGAAATGTGTGCAACAGGCAATGAGCATTCTTGAACAGGCTTCTGAGTTTAGAAGCAATGGAGTATTATATGGATACCATATCGGCCAAGATGTGGATTATTGGACAAGTAATGCCTTGAGAAGTGTTGAACAAGAAGTCCAAAAAATCTTGGATAAAATCACAGAAAAGGTTAACGATTCAACTTTTCAGACAAGTGAGTTGAATGCTATGTTGGCAGGACTGAAGGAACTGGCTCTGGAAAAAGATAAGATTATTGATTGCGCAATGGAAAATGCCCGTCGTTCAGAAAGAGTTCAGGCAGAAGTCCGTCATGCTGCTGAATTACTTATTGACCGCCATGATTTCAAATTAGTAGGTGCTAATTATGAGTTGGGTGATGAACGTAGGCCATTTATTGCCAGAATGCGACGTGACACAGATGGAATGGAGGTTGAATTTGTATGTGGGTTTGACAGTACGACAGGGCAATATAAACTCGCACATTCGATGAATTCTTTAGCCTATAGCGATCAAAATGTTAGGGATGCGATAGAGAAAGATCTGACTCAATCACTGATTGATGCCGGATTACAGATAACAAGTAACCAGACTTGTGGTGCTAAAGATTTGATAGCATATGACGAAGAGAATCCTAGGGTTGATGCACAGACAAATGCTCAATTAAATGTTTCTCCGCTGGGATATGGCAGATAATATAAGATTATTCTATGAATCGTTTTGAAGGTTTGCAAATTAATGAGAGGCCTGTTTCATTGGCCCTGTTTCATTACGAAGATCATTTCTATGATACCGCTTTGAGGCAATATGACTTCAAAGAGGCTCTACACTTGTATCTAAAAAGAAAGGGTTATGATACTATAATATTCTTTAGCACTAATAAGGGTATCCACTCTTTTGAGGAAGAAATGTTGGCATCTTTTTTGAATGTCCAAGGTGATCAGCCTAAAGTCCATCCTAAGCAATCAATCATGCCAAGGGTAGGACGTGGTACTGGCCGTTTCGATTTGCAACCTCACTCTTCATGTGACAATAAGAAGAAAGATGCCTTGGTTTATCAAGATAAGGATGGCTTTTGGGTTGACAAACGCAGTCCAAAACGTGATGCTCAGATGAAGCAAATAATCTTCAATTTACTAACTAGACAGAGTTGTATTGTCATAATAGAACCATCATATGGTTCAGAAGAGTTCATAAGAGATCAAATCACATATCTGAATGATGTTATTGGTTGTCTGGAAAGTGAAAAAGTAAAAAGAAATAACAATCATTTTATTTTATTAGCAAAAACAACTATCTATACAGGGTATAACTTGCCCACAAATATCGATCCTTCTGTTCCTGGGAAAGATCATGTAAAAAGTAATTTCTGGAATAACCCATACTTGTTGGGGCAATTTTTTAACAGCTCAAAAGAAGAGAAAGGTAATAATATACTTTACTCTTTGAAGAATGTTGATAAGCCTTTTGGTCCAGTTTGGGTTCTTCCTAGTCCAACGTCTGACGATTGTAAGAATGCATTTCAATATTGGCGTATTGTTAATGGTATGAAATGGTCTATTCGCTGGTGTCATATAGGCGATATAATGTCGCAAATATCTCATGTCAGAGGAAAGAATGATGATGAACAGCCAAAAACTCTTAATGAATGGGAGAAGATTTTTTGCGGCATGAATAGTGTTTCATATAGTGCTTTTGATAAAAAATACGGAATAAAGGATAGAAATGGAGAGGAAGCCAGGAAAAAATTGGCCAATATGCAGGGTATTGATAGGATCCGTAATCAGTTTGAAGTATTATGTGAACGTTTGGCTATAGAAAGGAATAATCCAGAAACAGAGTTTCGCCCACATATGGCGTTTTTGGGAAGTCCAGGTACGGGAAAGACAACAGTGGCTAGGCGATTTGCAGAAATCCTAAAGGATAAAGGTTTATTAAGTGTAGGTCATTTGGTTGAGGTAAGCCCAGCAGATTTTATTGGTGAGTATGTTGGCCAAACACGCCCTAAGGCATCTAAAGTTTGTGAGAGTGCAATAGGAGGTGTCTTGTTTATTGATGAAGCCTATGGCCTCCACAAAAAGTCAGATTCTCAATCTAACGGAAATACCTTTGGCGATGAGGCTATTGATATGATAATTCAATATATGGAAAACTACAAAAATGATCTCATCGTTATCTTTGCTGGTTATGATGAAGAAACAAGATATATGATTGATCATGGAAATAGTGGTACGAAGAGCAGAATTGATAAAGATTTGGGATATTATTTTTTTAAGCCATATTCTCCAGAAGTCTTATTTAACATTGTTATGTTTAAACTTTCAGAAGAGGGGTGGCAAACTACTAGTGATTTCCAAACTTCAATGCGGAATATCATACTAATCGAACATTCTTTGGGCCAGACGGAGAATTCCAATGCACGATATGCAGAACAAATAGCAGGAGAATTATTGTCGAGTTATAAGGATAAAAAGGAGAAGATGGGTTTTACCTTAGACAAGATACACATACCAGAGAAAAGACGAAGATTAATTGACCCTTCTCTTTTGGACGAATCTATAGTTTTTGATGAAATTGATAAACTTGTTGGTCAAAATCATTTAAAGAACTCATTAAGGGATCTTTACGATAATTGTGTCGTTCAAATGACGCAAGCAGGTTTAATACCAGGGTATATTCCTCAACTTCCTCAATTAGGATTTGTTATTATGGGGCCTTCAGGTACGGGCAAAACCACATTTGCCCATGCCATAGCAAATATTTTATACTATTTAGGCTTGATGCCTGGTGATAATAGTAGTTATTTTACAACCACAACAGGAGTTGATATACTACAAAAAAGATATACTGCAGAAGTGCTATTACAAGAGAATCTTGGGAAAACATTGTTTATTGATGAAGCGTATGGTTTACTGGCTTCTCCCAATTTTGTAAACGATTTTGTGGGAGAAATGCAAAAACCCAAATTCAAAAACAAACTTTGTGTTATTTTAGCTGGATACGAAGATGATATTAAAAGGCTTATGAGTCAAAATCAAGGTCTTCCAAATCGCTTTCCCGAAGATGGTAGGTTTATTCTGTCGAATTATACTGATGAAGATTTGGCAGAAATGTTATTCCGAAGGCAAAATAATAGAATTCGGCTTTCTGAAGAGTGTCGCCCTCTGGCTATAGATTATTTTTCTAAAGAGAGACAAAAGAAAGCAGTGGCAAATGATCCTAGCAAACCATTTGGCAATGCTCGAGAGGTTGATGCTTTATTGGGCAAACTGAAAACTTCTTCTAATAAAAGATACCTTCGAGCTTCTGAAGAGCAACAGGCTGATCCTATATTTGCCAGCCTTATTCTTCCAGAAGATTTTCCCAACTATAATACTTCTTTAGCATAATAAATTATCCTGTTGGTTAGATGTGGTTAAAGATTAATTTGTATAGCACAAAAAGAAATACAATTTTATGAAAACGCTATTTTGTGTAACGGTGTGATTTTAATTATGGATGAAAAGATAAAGATACATCACGATAGGATTATTAATAAGAAGCACTCTGATGCAGATAAGTTGATTTCTTATAAAAAGGAGTTTTCAACTGCATATGATTTTATTATTAATAGCGTTGGTGATATTCCTTCCAAAGAAAACCTGACTGGTGTTTCAGAAATCATCTTATCCCTGCAAAAGCATGCTGACGGCGGTTTGGCTGGAGTTGTCAATTCTTTGCAACAACAAACCAATAGGGGTTTGTGTGAATTGCTCGATTCGATAAAATTGAAAAAACAAAAGATAAATAGGACAGTGAGAATAGGTGAAGGAATAAAAGACTCTTATGTTCACTCGACCCCCAAGGATGACTATCCAACAGTTGCAAGATTACTTGGCGAAGTCATTTCTGATTTTTTGGTTGGTTTATCAAAGAATGAAAACAATTTGATAGTCCAAAACATAGCCACAAGTATATCCAGCTGTTTTGAGAATATTGAATCTATACGGTTGCCTTCTTCACGATCTCTTCTAAATATTTTGGAATTACTGTCTTCACCGATCGCAAAAGATAATTGTAAAGCAAGTAATGATAAAATCCATCAATTAAAAATAGATAATAATGAAACAAATTGAATGTCCCATATGTCATGAGATGCATGATGAAAATGAAGCATGCCCTCGTTGCTCTTTTGAGTTCCATCAAATTTTTACTCCATCTAATCATTTTCAAGAGATAGAACAGAAGAGGATATCTTCTCATACAAAATGGTGGGAGATGTTACTTGAACAAAAGATTGACCGTTCTGAATATGATGAAAAAGTGAAAGAACTAAATGTAGCCAATGCTCGCATTGTAGAATTGGAACAAGAATTGAAGAGGGGTAAAAAACCTGTCGCTTTTTTAATCTCAGAGCAAAAGACCGTTTATTGTCTATATGATGGGCAAAACACTTTTGGAAGTGCGAAAACATGTTCTGATTGTGAGCAACATCAGAAGATAATCCTCCCTGGAGTTTCTCTAAGACCTGTTCATTTTTCGATTACTATCACATCAGAAGAGAATCGCAAGCACTGTGTAATTAATGAAAGCGTTGCGGAATCAACGACGTTGTTTGTCAATAGCATCACTAATGCAGTAGCGGCGGACACATTATTAAACGATGGTGATGAAATCATCATTTCTGTTAATCAAAAAGGATGTAAAATCAAGTTTAGGATTAATATCAATAAATAATGGAAATAGATAAAAGGGGAATGTGTTTCTTCAAGAAATTGTGGGAACGAATAAAGCGGTTGTTTGCCAGAAAACAACGCCCTGTTCCATTACTCCTTGTCACCGAGGAACCAATTGAAAACATGAATCAACTGATAAAATCATTGATTCACGTGGAGTCCATGTTGTGTCAATCTGCTTGTGTGGCAGAAGACAGATATCCCAATGATGCTGAACATTTGATGAAAATAATCAAAAACCAGCATGTGGGTGTAGAATCTGTTTTAAAAAGAATGGGGGTGGAATGTAAAAGGAGTGAAGATGGGGACGAATTCTCTCCAGAATACATGGAAGCCAGTGAGAACTATGTTTTGACAAATGACAAAACGAAGGATGAAAAAGTGGCTGTAAGCGAGGCTCCAGGTTTTTGGAAAGATGACAAAGTTTTGACGTTTGAAAAGGTTAGATTGTATAATTATCAAGCATAAAGAATATGGCTGTATATGGTATAGACTTTGGAACATGCAACTCATGTATCGCTGTTGCAGAAGATGATGGGACATTAGCAGTCGTTCCATCTTCTCGAAATGAAACAACGATACCGTCGGTTGTGATGTTCAATTTAAAAAAGAATGGTAAACCAGTGGTTGGGACAACCGCAAAAAACGGTTTTAGTAAGCCTAACCCCAGAAATGTAGTGACATTTGCCAAAACAGAGTTGGATAATGAACTAACTAAGGAAGAATACCAGATTACGGATACTGAAATCAGAAAGTTGTCACCAATTGAACCAGTTGCATGCATCTTATATGAGTTGATATCTCATAGTAACCACTTCAGAGGAACGCAAGGTTTGCCTATTTCGAATAATGCTGTAATAACAGTTCCTGCAGTCTGTTCTGATATACAACGAGAAAAGACCAAAATCGCAGCAGAACTTGCCGGGATAAACGTATTGAAAGTCATTTCTGAACCCACTGCTGCCGCTATCAGTTACAATATCCAGGATGGTGAAACTGTGATGGTGTTTGACTTGGGCGGAGGAACACTTGATGTCAGTATAGTCCAATGTTCTAACAATCGTGATTACAGAGTACTCGCAACAGAAGGTGACCCAGAATTAGGTGGTCGTTGTTGGGACAAGGTCTTGATGCAACTTTGTTATGAAAATGCGAGTCTAACGTTTTCAGATAGCTTAGCAACAGCTAAGCGTCTAATAGAATTTGAAAAGTTTAAGATAGACCTATGTGAAGCAGGGAATGTTGACGTGACTTTTGTGGACGAAGATGGTATTCAGCAATTACAGGAAATCAGTATAGAGGAATTCGAGCAGAGTTCTCAACATTTAATAGAACGTGCATTAAAGGTAGTTGACCTTGCAATTAATAGTGTTCCTAATATAAGAATCAATAGGGTTTGTTTGGCTGGTGGTTCGTCTAAAATGCCTGCAATTAAGCAAAATTTGCAGCAACATTTACCTGGTATCGTTGTGGAAGTTTGTGATCCAGATATGGCAATAGCAAAAGGCGCGGCAAAATATGCGTACTCTTTAATTGGTGATTCAAATAAAGAAGATATTAGTATAGATGAGCGCGGACATGCATATGGTATTGTGACAACAGACAATAACGGTTGTCAGATTGTCGAAAATATTATTATGAAAAATGACACATTGGAGATTTCTGGACGAACTTTTGTGCGTTACATGCCAACCACAAGTAAGCATCTATCTATTACAGTTGTAGAGAACAGCATTGATCGGAAACGTTTTGAATATAGAGGTCAAAAGGCATTTTTTAGTGGTGATGTTCTATTCCCACAGAGTGTGGAGATTGGCCAACGGATTGATTTTATTCTTTCAAGAGATTCTGATGGAATCGTTCATTTAAATGTTGCGTGTTCTGGTAAAAATAGCAATTTTGAATTCGCCACAAAAGTAAATGAAGTTTCAGAAACTGTTCAGAATAATGTAAAAGCATTAATTGATAAAATGAAAAATAATTAAAAAAATTAAGTTATGGAACATAAAGAAATTTCAGCCATCGTTGTTGATTTTGGCTCGACTAATTCGGGATGTTGTCGTGTCTGCTCACATGATGCAGAAGGTAATTTGGTTTTTTCCAATCCTGAATTCTTGCAAAACATTGGCAGTTATGCGAAGGACAATACTTGGTTTTATGTTGAGCCCTCTTTTTTGGAGCGTATACGTACTGACTATGACACATTAACCGATGATGACTTCCGCATTGAGTCTCGGATAATGCCCAATACGGACAATCCAAATATTATCTGGGGACGTGAGGCAATAAAAAGGCACAGTAACAAAATTTCAGAGGAGCACTGGGTGAGTTTTAAGCGTTTCAAAATGATGCTATATTATGGCAATGAGAATTATGCTGGCCTAGATTTCCCTCTTTTACTCATAATTAAAACATTCCTGCGAGTCATGAAAATAGAGTGTTTAGAGTTGGAGTCGAAACGCTTGGGAAGAAACGTGAAAGCAGAAGAAATTTTATGGGGAGTAACAATTCCATCTATATGGACTGATGAGAACAAACGAGTAATGGTGAGCCTTGCTCACGAGGTGTTCACACCACAGACACGTATCCTCTCTGAACCAGAAGGTCCACTTGTATATAGTCTGTTAATGTCTAGTTCTCAGGGGAGAGTTGAATATCAGGACAATCGTATAACATTCGTTGCTGATATGGGAGGTGGAACCACTGATATTTGTTTGATGAAAGAGTGTTTGAAAAATGATGGTTCATGGCAGGTAGAGATGGTGGCTAACACAGATGGCCAGGCTGCTGGTGGTAATGATATTGACAATGACTTTATATTATTTTTGCTCCGTAAAATATCAAAAGAACGAGTTAGCGATAGCGGTGTAAGCTATGACAGTCTTAGCGACGAAGACCTCTTCGATTTGCTCTTTGCTGGATTTCAGGCTAACGTAGGTGATTTTATAGAGTTTGAGAATAATTGGTTTTTGTTGAAAAATCGACCAGATTTACTTAATCTTACAGACTGTCCGTTTACATTTACGAAAGATTATCGCAAATGGCTTATGGCAAATGGTCATAAAGCAGTGGCCAATGTTGTAGGTGAATATCTGGTTGATGGGTGTTCCTTCTCCGCTGAGGAATTCAAGAAAAAGATTTATGCACCGACATTCAACAAGATTTGCGCTAAAATCCGTGAGATCTTACAAGCAAACAAGGGCAATGTGAGCATAGACAGAGTGGTTCTTGCAGGTGGAATGTCATGTGATGAGCTTATTAATTCTATAGTTAGAAATGCCATTAAGGATACTCTTGGAGGTTCTTCTATGATAGCAGATATGGGACCACTAATGAAAGGCGGTGCCATAGCTGCAGGCGCTTGCTATCTACTTATAAATGAAGATTTTGTGGTTCGCTTGGCAAAACGATATTTCTTCTATAATTTCTCGACAAGCACTGTTACATCTGTTTTAGTTAGTCAGTATGAAGAGCTAGGAAAGAGATTAAGAATTGGTGATATTAGTACATTGATGGATGATGAGGATCAATATGCTATTAGAGGATCGATAGGAAATTATAGTGTGCTTGGACCAATTACAATTAAGGACATGTTAGTCAAAAAATTTATTGACCCTGACTTAAGTTCAAGAGAAGAGCAGACAAGCCTTAAAATGACCTTCTACTCGTCAGACGATATAGTGATTTATGCTAATGACGATAATCCAAAACTTAAAGTAGAGGCAATCGCAGAATTTGAATGTAAGCCTGAGACGCGTTATGAACTCGAAGTGGATTTCAATGAGGCTCAGATATCGAATGCTTTACGATATGTTTTGCGCGAATATGACACGAAAGAGGTTGTTTCAGAGGGTTATCTTAATAATGCAATAAAACAAGGTTAATACAAGAAGATTATGAAAAATCAGTTTTTTTGTTATCTCATTTTGTTGATTGTCTTAGGAACATTATTACCAGCCCATGGACAGGATTCTGCGTCATTTACGCCACCACAGATAGTAAAAGAGATTGTAATCAAAGAGACTAAAGTGAAGATTATAAGAGACACTATAGTAATACAACCGGACAGTGCCCTTATCACCTCGCTTCAGGCTTTGAATGACAAAGTAGTTGCGATAGGAAAGCAACAAGAATTGACATTAACTCAACAGACAGTTTATAAAGATAAAACTGATGGACATATGCTGGTGTTGAAATGGTTAATTGGCATTACAATTCTACTTACTCTTGCTGTATTAATGTGCTTATGTTATCTCGTTATACATACTATAAAAATCAATAAAGGTCATGAAGTTAAAACAGCTCAAAATGTTAACCCTAAGATTCCTGAAGAAGGAAATCATGAACAGATTGACCCCATTGTGTCAGACCTCCCGAAACCGATAAAACCTTCTTTAGAAGCTTACAATACTAGTGTATATGAGTTTACAGTTATTAATGACCATGTGGCCAACCTAAGAAAAAGAGATACAAAACCTTTGGTGATGGCTATGTATCGTTTTCTTTCTTTACAATCAGTAGATAAAACTGCTATTCTATCACAAATACGTTCTGCAAATATTTCAGAAGATGTAATGGAACAGTTTGTGGCTTTGGTTTCAAGAATAGAAGCATTCTTAACTCAGAAAAAACCTATTATTGACGCTTGGCTTTATTATGAACCTAAAGACGATGTCGTTAGCTATGAATTGGCTATACGTATGCCAGAGGGATTGATATTTGATGAGAGTCTTGACGAAGATGTATTAGGTGATAATATCGATGGGCAACAAATCACTATGGTTCACAAGATGGGATTTTACTTTCCTGGTAATACGATAAAACCATATCGAGCAAAGAGTGTTGTTTCTGCATAATATATTATTCCACTTGTTGGCGGATTAAGTATAATGACCTAATTCCGCCAACAAATATGGCAAAGTCTTTAGATATAGACTATTAGGTGAAATTTAGATAGAATATAAGGGAATGGCACAGAAAAACAATATTTGGAATTGGTTTAAGTCCTCCAAGGACGAGACAACAGATTACAGCCACCCTCTCTCCATAGAGTTAGAACGGCAGATTGGCGAGCAGATATACAATGCCTTGCAGGGCAACATTGTAGAGGAGATGCTGCGTGAGATAAAGACCTCATCGAGTAGCGATGCCTATTGGCGAAGCAATATGGAAGGTCATAGCCTGAAAGTAGAAAAAGAGTTGCTACCCGACTTCTATCAGTTGTGCCATGAGGTAAAAGAGAAGTTGGGTGTCAAAGATAAAGTGGACTTCTACATCACAGGTGATTCATCAGTGAATGCGTTTTCCGTTGCGGCGGAGAGTGAAGGAGAACCGCATATCGTAAACATAAACTCTGCCCTCTTCGATTTGATGACGACCGATGAGTTGCGGTTTGTTGTCGGGCACGAGCTTGGACACCTGCTTAATAAAGATACGGCATTGGCACGTCTGATTCAGTTTGTGTTTCCACCAAATGCAGAAGTGCCAGTAACCTTGCAATATAAAATAAGATTGCATGAGCAGTTGGCGGAACTGGTGGCTGACCGTTATGGCTATATGGCCGTGGAGAACCTTGATGTGTGCGTGACCGCATTCTTCAAGATGGCTTCCGGTCTTGACTTGGTGAAAATGAACGTGAGCATTGAGGCATTGCTTGCAGACAATAACCGCAGGTTGGAGTATTTCCTGAAAGACAAAGGTATGAGTAGAGCTTCACACCCAGTCAATCCAATCCGTGTGCAAGCCCTCAACCTGTTTGCCAAGTCGAAATCGAAAGAGGATTTGGATAAGGGTATGGAAGAACTGATAGCCATCTTACTGAAAGTGGGTGACTGCGAGCAGGACGAATATACGGCAAAGTTCATCGCTTCCGCCGGTCTTATTGTTGCGAATGCGGATGACAACATTGCGAAAGATGAGATAGACCTCATTATTTCTCAGTTGGCATCGTTGAAAATATTCCCTCGACAGTTCTTGGACGAGATAGCACAGGGCGACGTGATGGAGACATTCAATGATGCGGTGACAAACCTGCTTCGGATCAATCCGGGTATGAGGGACGGAATGCTTCGCTATATGATAGCTATTGTCATGTCAGACAAGATTATAGCCAAGGACGAAGTAGAACTGCTATATAATTTTGGTGAAAGTATTGGGCTAAGCAAAATCGAAGTTGCCAATGCGATTGCGGAATCCATCCAGCAAAGCTATGTGCCGAGCTTGGATGCAATTTGTTGATTTGTAATGAACATAGAAATAAGAGACGCAAAGATAGAGGATGTCGAGATAGTAGCATGGACTGTCTTGACAGCATTGGACATGGAGACGGATGAAATGAAGAAATTCATCGACTCTTGTTCGGATGAAAGTACCATGTATTCATGGAAAAACTCCATCGTTGCACTTGTAGATGGTGTGGCTGTTGGAAGCCTTATAGCTTATGACGGACGGAGATACCAGCAACTGAGGCATCATACATGGGATAGTCTTTGGGACGATATGGACAAAGACTATTTGAGTAAGGTGGAAGCAGAAGCACGTGATGGCGAGTTCTATCTCGACTCAATGGCCATACGTCCGGAATATAGAGGTATGGGTATCGGCAGGATGCTGATAGAATATGCCATCGAAAAGGGCAAGAGATTAGGCTGCGCCTATTCATCGCTTTTGGTGGACAAGGATAAGCCCAAACTGGAGTCATACTATCAGGCCATGGGCTTCGAACGATTTGGTGAAATGGAATTTTTTGGTCACGATTATTATAGAATGAGATATGCTAAGTAATATAGATCTTGATTGGTCTTGGATAATAGAATCATTTGGTATTATTGGTTTATTATTCTTTGCCTATATATGGATTTTCAAGCCTGTTGAGAAAGACAGATGGATGTATGGTAATAAACCATTGGTGATGGTTGCAATCATTTCTGCATTTGTTTGCTGTTTTGCATTATCATTATGCCTTGTAGGAGAGTTTTTTAACAGTGACAAAATCGTACATTGGCGTGATGATGATGGTCTGGGAAAAGAAGCTATAGAACATTGGTGGGCGGTAATCAGTCAATTTACAGACCCTGGTAATTTACCCTCCGCATATGGAAAGGGGCGAGTAATCGCATTTATAAGTGCAGTCTCTGGCATCGCATGTTTGTCAGGTCTGTTGGTTTCTTCTATCGTTAATTATCTGTCTCGTCGTTCTCTAAAATGGAAACAAGGCATGATACATTACAACCGTTGTTTTAAGGATTATGTGGTTATCATCGGATGCAATGAACAGACGGCAAATATTGTCAAACTCTCGCTTAAACGAAAAGATGTCAAATATATATTGATACAAACAAGGCAGGATGTTGAGAAAATGCGAATGAGGCTTGACCTTGACCTTGATAAGAATGAAGAAGATAGACTTGTATTTTATTTTGCAGAGCGAACATCTCGCGAAGACATAGAGGCTCTGCATTTAGAGAAAGCAAAAGAAATCTATATCTTGGGTGAAGATGTACATGCTGACAATGAAGAAGATCACGATGTATTCAATATCAGCTGTTTGGAGAACATTTCCGAATACTTTAAGCATGTCATATTAAAAGACAAGAAGAAGGTTCATGTAAGCCTTGAATATCAAAGTACATTTACGGCTTTCAAGTCAACACATATATACAAAAGTTTAGACAAGAATGTCGAATTCCTCCCATTCAATATACATGCAATTTGGGCGAAGAAAATTCTTGTTGATAACTTTGCTATAGTTCCTGTTGGCAAAAAAGGCGAGGTTAAGGTTCAGAATTACATACCAATCGATTCCTACGATGGAATAAAAGCCGATGATGACAAAACGATTCATCTTGTAATAGTAGGTATGAACCAAATGGGTACAGCTCTTGGAGTCCAAACGGCTTTGCTTGCCCATTTCCCCAATGCTCATAGAAACAAGAATCTAAGGACAACAATTACCTTCATTGACGATCAGGCAAAGAAAGAAGGTGAATACTTTAGAGGAAGATTTGCCACAATGTTTGACTTGTGTCGTTATAGAGTGGTTGAGATAGGTAAAGATATTTGTGGCAAGAAAGAATGGTATGACCCTTTGAGTCAAGATGGCGACGGCAGATATAAACATCTTGGTGAGAACGGGAACTTCATGGACATTGAGTGGGAGTTTATTCAAGGCAATGTGGCTTCTGATGAAATCAGGAAGTATTTGGTAGATGTTGCACAGGACAAAAACAAGATTACGACAGTTGCAATATGCTTCAATCACCCACAGCGTTCAATAGCTGCAGCATTATATCTGCCTGAAATGGTATATCGCAGGGCATTGCAGATATTGGTTTATCAACAGAACAGCTTTGACTTGGCCAATAAAGTGGCTGATGGAGAAAAAGTATGGAAGCGTTATGAAAAGCTTCGCCCGTTCGGAATGATAGAAGGAAGCTACACAGAAGATGCATTCGATAATTCTATGGCTAAAATCCTTCACTTCCTTTATGCTAACAACAAAATTGGGATAAGGAATCATGGCGATAATCAACAGGTAATATATCAATATCAGGAAATAGAAGATATAAGCTCATACGAAGAAATAGATTTTGATTTCGCACGGAAGATTAACAATCTGTGGAACCAACAGGGCATAGTCGATAAACTTTCCAATATAGATATGGTGGATAGTATTCCGATGAAGTTACGTTCATTGGGAACAACTATAGATGACATTAGTGACTTTACATCCGAGTTGAAAAAAGGGAACAATCTGGAACTAATGGCAAAGGCTGAACATACCCGATGGCTAACTGAAAGAGTTACCATGAATTTTAGGCCATTGGATAATGTTGAAGCTGAATGGTTGCTATTTACGAATAAGGACTTGGATGAAAAAAAACGCAAGAAGGAAAAGAAGTTCAGAAAAGAGAAAAGCCGTGCTCATCTTGATATTTGCTCAAACACTACATTGAATGAGATAGATCCAGGTGTACACTATAATGACATTGATGTAGTTTGCTATATACCACAGCTATTGAAATACAGAGAGTGGATAAATGTTATGAGACTGGCTGACGAAAAGTCCCGCCACTCCATAGCTGGCAAGTTGCTTGGCGATTTTGTCATTTCCAAAGGTGATGGCGGCAACCATTTCGCATTCAAACTAATCGAAAACGGCGACAAGAAATTTTGGATGATGGAAACTGCTGTCTCTCAGCAACAATGGGAAAGCATCATGGGCAATAATCCTGCACAGGATAATGGAACTGACAAAGGACAGGATGACGAAAGTCTAAAAGAGAAGAAATATGTTGGTAGCAATCTACCTGTTATCAATGTTTCTAAAAATGACATTGAAGATTTCCTGAAGGTTCTCAGAAAGATGACAGGACTCCGTTTTGATTTGCCTACTAAAGAAGAATGGGAATATGTGGCGAGATGCACAGCGGAAGAAATAACTGAGAAAACACGCATTGAGGATGCTTTCCGAATAAACAAAGGGAAAGAAGGGAAAAAAGACAGAAAAGGACCATGGCTGGTTGACGACAACAAAGATTTGCAGAGAAACAGCTTGGGTGTATATAATATGATGGGTAATGTTTGGGAATGGACAAAAGAGTCCCCTGAGGATAATCCCAGTTGCTATTTCTTCTGCGGTGGTAGTTGGCGTTTCCGTAAGCTACATAGCGACATAAAAGGCAACTATTGGTATTCGTTCTGGAAGCCAATTCTAAAATCTGATGATATTGGTTTCAGAATGGTATGGCGATTTGACATGCGTAATATTGAAGCTGACAAAGAGCGAGAGGTTGTAGATTTATTAGATAAGGTGGCAACCAATCCAATTGATGAACAAAAGACGATGTCTGCAAATGATATTGTTAAGCTCACGGGTATGATACCTGTGGAAACTGGTTATTTCCTTATGGGAACTGAGAACAATGATACAATTGGCAAGTACAAGAACCCGCTTTTCCCGGAAAATTGGATAGACGAGAATGCAGATGAAGAAGAAACTCCCCATCATTTCGTAAAAATCAATAAGTTCTATATCTCAGCGACACCTGTAACTCAAAAATTATGGAATGCCGTAATGGGTATTGAGGCAAAAATGAACCCAAGTGATAACTTAGGAGACAATAAGCCACAAACCAATATCAGTTGGGATATGATAAAATACCAATTCCTGCCTAAGCTGGAAGAACTGACAAAGTTGAAATTCAGGCTTCCGACAGAAGCTGAATGGGAATACGTTGCCAAAGGTGGACATAAAACTAAAATATGTAAGGAGTTATCAAAGATATTCGATAACGAAAGCATGACAGTTGATGAGAAACAATTAGCAGCATATAAATATTTAGCAGAAGAAGGTCATAAGTATTCCATGTACAGCGGTACGGATGATGCAATGGATTTAGATTTATATATTCATTCAGCTACCGCAGGAGTAAAAGACAGAATGCCTAATGAACTTGGCGTTTATGACATGTCTGGCAATATCTGGGAATGGTGTGAGGACTATTATCAGACCGATTTCTATAATGATTGCATTGAAGGTAAGGGAGATATTGCACAACAAGGCAAACAGGATGAGTATAGGACTAAAGGTTACATAACTGACCCTGTATGCAAGGATGAATCTTACGCAGCTCACACATTTAGAGGTGGTAGCTTCAGATTTGATGCCAAAAGTTGTAGAAATACGAGCGTGAATTTCTGGATTGATACAGATACAGACGATGACTTAGGTTTCCGTTTGGCTTTAGATAGTTGTTATGCGGAGGAACTGAATAAGTTAAAGCAAGAATGAATTGGTTGATACTCATATTGGCTGCATTCTTTGAGATTGGATGGCCTGTAGGCTTCAAGATGTCTAGCCTGCATCCTGAGAAATTCGGGTTGTATATCGCTCTTGGCTCATTGAGCATGTTGTTGAGTGGAGTCTTATTTTACTTTGCACAAAAAACAATTCCAATTGGTACTGCCTACATCGTATGGACGGGACTTGGTGCCATAGGGACTTTTGTGATAGGGATATGGCTCTTCGGAGATACATTCTCCGCATTGAAGATGTTCTTTGCCCTTCTGATACTCGTTGGTATTGTTGGCATGGAGGTTTGTAGCAGATAACAGATGTTGGAAAGAGTACAAAGAATCGCCTTGGCTCGCATATTGTCAGACCTCATTGAGGCTGACTTTATCGTAGAAGAAAAAGAGATGGACTTCTTTGAGGATACTATCTCTAAGGATGGTTTCAACATAAGTGAATCCATGCTTGTAGAAGCCAAGAGGATGGATTTTGCGAAAGCCATGTCTATTCTCAAAGAACTGGATGGAGAGACAAGAAAAGAACTTGTAGAGACCTTGAAACACCTCTCTTTGTCAGATGGAACGTGTGTGCCGTTGGAAGCTGTCTTAATATATTGCGTTATCATGGCTTTGACAGAAAATGCTAATGTCTTTTCTGTGCCGTCTGAGGGTATCAACATGGAGAACATGACCGCTGTATATGTAGAAAACACAGAAGGAACAGATATAGATGCTGCCATTCGCAACCAACTAAAACAGATTGAGGAAGAGTTTGCCAATGCAGGCTTTGACTTCATCTATATACCCAGTGTTGTGGATGATTTTAGGGCGTTGGGTAAGAAATATCTGCATAAGGTGGTGAAATACATGATACCATCTGCATCTACTCTTCGCATAGATGAGATTTGCTATAGTCTGTGCAATCTGAGTACCTCACGCTTTTGCAGAGACTTGTTATACAAGAAGATTGGTGTAAATCTTATTGATTCCAATCCCTCACTACTCATAAAAATCAACGAGTCGGACATCATTGACTCCTTTGGTGATGATGATGCGGAACGGACAAGATTCAGCAATTTCCTACAGATTGAGTTGACCGATGATGTGATAAACACCATACATCGGTTGGTGAACACCTATAGAGAAATGATCAATGCCGATATTGTGGCAAAGAGACGGTCGAGAAGCAACAAGTTTCTATATTTTGGCTTTCATCGTTCGCTCTTTGACTTGATAGCATACGGTAAAGAGAAAAAAGATTGCCGGCTTGTATTTGATTTCTCAACGCATACGGCAAAGGTATATTTTGAGTCTATGGATTGTGATGAGAGATTCATACTAAAACTCAATCCCCAAGAGGCCGCCTTATATATGATGATAGTCCGGAAATCGTTGGAAGGTAATGGACTCGACTGGCGTGAACATATTTCAAAGGCAGAAAAGAAAAAGTTGTTAGGTGAATACAATAATATTTACAGCTATATAGGAAAAGGCAATATCGTGAATGAATATAAAGACAGAACGCAAACCCATCATATCAAGACAAGAATCAAGGTGATGTCGGGATTGGCAAATGCGGAAATGTTCATTCCTGAGCACGTAAAATGTGGTTTGATGTCTTTCTATAGGATAAAAGCCCCAAAAGAGTATGTTACTTTCATTCTCCCCAAAGGGGAATCCTCGTTTCCAACGTTGTAATTTTCGTCTAAGATGACAAGAGTATTGTAATTTTGCATTCAAAGAAATAGAAAATTGAAAATAGAATGCGAAAAAGAAGATCATTTTTACATCAGTGTCTTTATGACAATTCTGAACAAGTAACTAATGGGAAAGGTAAGAATCTGATACCGCCCCCAGAGAGAGAATCCTTATGGAAAGCCTATCTGGAAAAATTTAAGGACCCACTGATAATTGTATTATTGGTGGTATTCTTTTTTTCAGTGATAGTCTCCCTGTATGAAGTCTTCTATATGGGGCAAGGCAAGAACATCCTATTCGAGCCTATCGGTATATTGTCTGCCTTGCTGTTGGCTACAGGAGTAGGATTCATCTTTGAAGTAAAGGCGGAAAGGGAGTTTGAAGTTCTGAATACTGTAAAGGACAGAAGGCCTATCAAGGTGTTCCGTCGCTTTATGGAAAACGGGAAAGAGAAAATTAGGATAAGGGAAGTCAAGAAACACGATGTCTGCATAGGAGATTATGTATATTTAGAGAATGGCGACGAGATACCTGCCGATGGTTATTTGGACGAGACAAATGCCTTCATCGTGGATGAGTCCAACTTCACTGGTGAACCCTACGCCAGAAAATCTGCTTACGAAGAGGAGTTTGAGAAAGAAACGACCTTCCCCACCAATATGGTACTTCGAGGTTCTACCGTTATTGGTGGTACCGCCATATTCCATGTGGATAAAATAGGTATGGACACTATCGAGGGAAAGGGCGTAGCCAAAACCCAAGAAGGAAGAGAAGTGGAGACACCGCTCAACCAACAGTTGGACAAACTGGGCAGCATGATTTCCAAGCTCAGTTTCATTATTGCCATCCTGATTGTCATCGGAAGAATGGTCTATTTCTTCTTCTTTGACGGAAATGCAGCAAACAACCATTCATGGTTAGAGATAGCCGAGTTTGCTCTCGGTTCAATCATGCTTGCCGTTACCTTGATTGTGGTAGCCGTTCCTGAAGGATTGCCCATGAGTGTTACTGTCAGTCTTGCCCTCAGCATGAGAAGGATGCTGAAAGAGAACAACCTTGTCAGAAAGCTCCACGCGTGTGAGACGATGGGAGCAACGACTGTTATTTGTACCGACAAGACAGGCACTTTGACCCAAAACAAGATGACGGTTGTAGATTATGATTTCTATGGAGAGGATGCTGAGAAAAGGATTCAAAGGAACATTGCCATTAACTCAACGGCAGAAATATCGCTTGATGACAATGGAAAGGAAAAGCCATTGGGCAATCCGACAGAAGGCGCATTGTTGGCTTGGCAGAAGACAAAAGGCATCAACTATGAAGAACAGCGTCACCTATATGAGATTGGTCATGGTGAGCCATTCTCGACAGAGAAGAAATATATGAAGATGGAGTTTGAAGCCAAGACTGGTGTAGAACTTGCCAAAGAAGAGCGTCATGTCAGATATGTAAAAGGTGCGCCAGAGATTGTTCTGGAAATGTGTGATGTAATTGCCGGTAATACAGACAAGAATCATGTCCTCGAAAAATTGTCAGAATATCAGGACAAAGCAATGCGTACATTGGCTTTTGCTTCACAATATGAGAGCGATGGAAATTGGAGTCCCTTGACATTTGACGGTATTGTAGGCATAGCCGACCCTGTGCGTGACGAGGTGAAGGATGCCATAACAGAATGTACGCAGAAGGCTGGGGTCAGAGTGATTATTGTGACAGGTGACACCCAAGGCACTGCTAATGAGATAGGCAGGCAGATTGGACTTTTGGAGAGAAACGAGAAACAACAAACGGTGACTGGTGATGTCTTCGAGATGATGTCGGATGAGGAAGCAATGAAATTGATAGCCAATCCGGACTTTAAGATTATTTCACGTGCCCGTCCTGATGACAAAGCCAGATTGGTGACTTTGCTTCAGAAACAGAACCAAGTTGTTGCTGTTACGGGTGACGGAACAAATGATGCTCCGGCTCTCAGCAAAGCACAGGTTGGTCTCTCTATGGGCGATGGTACATCAAGAGCCAAGGAGGCAAGCGATATTACAATTTTGGACAACTCCTTCAGTAGTATCGTAAGGGCCATTATTTGGGGACGCTCTTTGTATCTGAATATACAAAGGTTCATTCTCTTCCAAATGACGATCAACATCTGTGCCTGTCTCATTGTGCTTATAGGTGCTTTTACAGGTCTTGACTCTCCGTTGAATGTGACGCAGATGTTGTGGGTGAACCTTATCATGGACACATTTGCCGCAATGGCTCTCTCTTCATTGCCTGCCAACAAACGTGTGTTGAATGACAAACCGCGTGACCCCAACAGCCATATAATAAATAAAGGTATGGGAACTCAGATTGTCGGTGTCGGAATATTGTTCTTTATAATCTTAGTCGGCATGTGGCAGTTGTTATGGCATTGTGACATACATGAGGTTTCTGAATTGTTTAAAAGCGAAAAGTTAACCCTGTTTGCCACAGGCATTTTCGACCTCAGCAAGACAAAGCAACATCTAAGTCCGTATGAGTTGAGTGTGTTCTTCACCTTCTTTGTACTCCTTCAATTCTGGAATCTGTTTAATGCGAAGTATTTCAAGACCTCACGCAGTTTGATACAGGATATATGCGGTGTGTTCAAGAAGGACGAGGAAGTGAAGACATCTTTTAGCCCAAGTTTTATATATATAGCATTGGTAATTTTGGTGGGACAAATAATTATTGTCACTTTCGGGAGAGAAATGTTCAGTGTGTCTCCTCTTTCTATAAGAGACTGGGGATGGCTACTGCTAATCACATCGCCTGTGCTCGTCATTGCAGATATAAAACGATTTATAATAAACAGAATTAAAACATAGAAGATATGGACAGTCGCATTAAAGATTTGGGGAAAGACCAGCGCATAGCTTTGGCTCGCATAGTCTATGACCTTATTATGCAGACAAGATTATCGACGATGAAGAAGTGGTCAAGTTTGCCAAACTGTTTGGTGAGGAGAACAACCGTATTCTCTTCCACCAGGCACAAGAACTGACGTTTGCAAAGGCAATCAAATTGTTGACGCAACCCTCGGATGACAACAACGACAATGAAGTCATCAGAAAAGTTCATGCCGACCAACGGCGAAGACAAGCAGAAAAGGCAGCAAACATTGTCAGTGAGACTGCAAGCAGTGATGGCTTCTGTGCTCCAGCGGAGGCTATCTTGCTGTTGGCAATAGACTATTTCCTCAAAAAGAACAATGCGACATACACCAAATATGATATTCAGTCATTCAAACTTACTGACATCTTCATAGGTAAACGCTTTGTGTTGTATGTTGACAACAATGCAAGCAGCAAAAGCCTTGAAGTAGAGCAAAACTACGACTTGATTGTCAATCTGCTCGCAAGCATTGGCTTCCAGTTTATCTATATCCCTAAGATTGTAGAACAATATAAGAAAAAGGGATTGGAGATGTTCAAAGCTATGTCTATGTATATCTTCCCCGATATACCAGAAGACAAGGTGGAGGATGTCTATAACAACATCATGCAGATGGACACCAAGAGTTTCGTTAAAGACTACTTGAATGAAAAGCTGGGCTTTGACATCATTTGTGCCCGTCCCTCTTTGATGGTGATGCTTGGCCGTTCGAGTGTCATTGGCAAGAATATATCTGATAAGGGTCTCGTCTATGAGACAAATGCCAACTTCTTAAAAATCAATATTGGAGAGGAAAAGGTGGTCAACGTAGTGGGAGATTTGATACATGACTTCAATAAGTTTGTAACCTTTAACTTCCACATTGATTTTAATCCTGCGAAGGATAAGTTGTTGTACCATGGCATTCATAAAGCCTTCTTTAGGATGGTGGCGTTGGCAAAAAACAATCCACAACAGTACAACATCAATATAAGCACGAATCTACGTGCTGTGTTTATCAATGACTACAAGTTGCCACTGGCTATGGGCAAGACGGCCATCTATATTATGATATTGTGCAGATCTTTCTTTGGTGACAAGAAAGGATTGCCTATGAAAAAGGTCTTCAACACTCTGAATTCTGAAGAACAAGATAGGCTTCAAGAACAATATGAATGGATTTGCTCACATCTGTCCAATTGTCAAACGATAACACATCGCAGTCCCCTCTATCCTAACGTAGTGAATAGAATATCTGAAATAAGGAATGCTATTGAGGATGTCGTTGGCAGCAGACTGATTGGAGAAATCCAGATTGGCACTGGTGATTACATCACTACCATTGTCTCACCTGACAGAGTATCAGTCAATGGAGTACCCATAAAAGAACATCCCGATTGGGGAACTTTCATGTAAGTTCATCCAAGAAATAGTCAAAATCAGGGAGTGAGTACATTAAGTTACACACTTCCTGATTTTGCATTTAACAAATGTCGTGTAAGTGAATGTGCACCTATTGTCTGTAGCAGAAAACCATGTAATTTTGCAGTACAGAAAACAAAAAGAATAACAATTTAAAACGAAAGTATTATGAGACCTCCTGACTTCGTCATCGTGTCACCCAAAAATCTTCGTCAAAGAGTTTAGCTATTTTCTGATGTCTTGCCATTAACATTGTTTGGGTGTAAACCTCCTTGTTCAGAGGTAGCTTAATTTGTATTGTCGTGATTGTCTTTGCCAATGCAAGCACCTTGTCCACGCTCATCTTAATCTCTGAGACTTTCAGCATGCGCTCCAGTTCCTTGTATACTTTCAAAGCCACAAAGCAGATGCATATATGGGCTTCGATGCGTTTGCGTGTAAAGTGAAACATGGGGCGTATTTCTATCTTTGATTTGGCTATACGGAAGGCCCGTTCTACATGCCAAAGATTGTGATATGCTGTGTATACATCCTGTATTGGTATATCCGTATTGGTGAGATATCCTTTTAGGCCGTCCCATTTGGAGTCGTCGGCAATACGGTCATAATTGATGGCGACTTTCACCTCACCATCCATGGATAAGAACTTATTGTAACCTCTCTTGTTGATGTTACCTTTCGTAAGCGCGCCATGCTTGTAAGCCTTTTCCAACCTGCGTATTCCCTTCTCCCGGTTATAGGCATCTTTCTTTGCACGGTCATCTGTATAGCCGACCAGGAGACGGCGTCCGCCTCCTTTGTCATATTCTACCATCTGGCAGTCGCGCTTGGGCTGTTCCAGTATCCAGTTCTTGACTCCCTGACTTTCATTCTTTATCTTCGCACCTATTATATACTTGTAGCCGTGCGCCTC
>OBLI01000723.1_pt1 | contig 34443 bp, 32 predicted proteins | sample 1519701 | NCBI WGS metagenome assembly OBLI01 (sample SAMEA3663005, study PRJEB22513) | pig gut metagenome | biome: pig gut; feature: pig-associated habitat; material: faeces | place: France | collected 2012 | reverse complement strand
GCATAAGCATTTGCTCAGTCTCGTCACTATAATCAGGCCGCTGTGCATAAGCGTCCATGCAGAATGATAATGCTGCAATCAGAATTGCGATAAATAACTTTTTCATATACAATCAATTAAGTTTCATATCCAAGTCCTGCGGATCGGCAGGAGTGAAGCACGACAGCTCTTCAATCACAGGCCCTGATTCTTCGCAGGGAAGCTCTCGCTCCCGTCCTCACCATAGCGGCCATCCTTGGCCTCCATAATGACAGTGGGCTCCAGGGCCACTATCGTATGCCAGCACCCGGCCGGCACCACGCAGCCGTAACTTCCATCCGCCGGGTCCATCAGGAGACGCTCCGTCTCCCTGCCCTCCCCGTCATAGAAAATCTCCTCCGCCTTCCCGCAGAGCAGCACTATGCTCTCATTGCTGTTCGGATGCCTGTGAATCGGCACCACCGTCCCCGGCTGCAAGGCATTCAGCATCCTCTGGCTCGCATCCGACTCAGAGGAACGCAAGTCGAAATTCTGCCTCAAGCGCGGATTGGCAGCGGCCTGGGTCAGGAGATTGGAAATCAGGGAGTTGTCGATTTTGATCATGATAACTATTTCTTAAGCGAGGCGAGATATTCCTCATGGAGGTGATAATACTTCTTTTTGAACAGAACATAAGCAACGGCCAGCAGGACAAAGGCCAATGCCAGATAAATCCAATGCCAGGCCACAAGAGACAGCCCGGAAGCAGAGGCAAGAACAGGGCAAAGGTACATGAAGCCCAGTGACACTACAAGCTGCATAAACATATAAATGCAGCTAACCAGCGGATGCGACATCTTCAACTCATTGGCCATCAGCTGATAAGCATGCTTGCGATGGGCCTCGCCGAGATTCTCGTGAAGCAGGATTCTATGACAGATGGTCAGACATCCGTCCACTCCGTAAACAAGCAGGAAAATCAGCCAGGTTATGTCCCCTGTCCTGACTATAAGCATTCCGATGGCAAATAGAAGAATGAAGGCAATCCCAACGCTCCCCACATCCCCGGCAAAGCACTTTGCCTTCCCGCGAGGACGGAAATTGAAGAAAGTGAAGACCAGGACGCTCAGCAATGAAACTGCCAGGAACGACTCCGACATAAAGTCCTCACGTGCGTTCATAAGCAGAAGAGGAAGAAGCACAGCGAATGAGTAGCCCGCAGTGATTCCGTTAATGCCGTCCATGAAGTTGTAAATGTTGGTCGCACCGACACAGACAATCAGAGCAGCCAGGACGAAGACAATACTGACCAGCAGATTGCTGTCCCCGAACATCCCTTCTCCCCTGGCCGAAACAAAGAGTTGCAGAATCAGCAAGCCCATCGCAACAAATTGAACCACAAGACGTACCGAATCCGGCAGCGACCGGATGTCATCCACGAAGGAAATCCCCGCAGCCAGCACTGCCGCCAGCAGAAACCACGGATAGACCTCCCGCATCTCTCCGAAACAGCCACACAGAACCGCTGCCGCCCAGACCAGAATCCCGAGCAGAAAAATAATCCCCCCACCGCGAAGGACAATGGAGGAATGTGAGGAACGTTCGTTCGGCCTGTCAATGATGTTGAAATGATCCGCAACCCGGAAATACGCCTGTTCCAGGGCCAGCAGAATCAGGAAAATGATTCCGTAAGATAATAATGTATTCATATTTCAAGATTAATTTTCAAAGACCGATTTTTGGAATAGCAATGATTATTCATATATCGTTTTTACTTCAACGAGGATTGTTTTCTTTCAATCTCTTCTCGTATTTTGCCATTCAATCTAATGTATAGATTTATAGAATTCAACTCGTTTTGCGAATCAGATAAAGACTGTAAATGTTTTGTTAGCATATCAGAATCAAGACCTTCCTTTGACTCTGGAACCTCAGATACGTCCTTTTCGATGTCTCTCAGCTGGTTTAGCATCGCCATTTCAGCGGTCAGTTTATTATCTATTTTCTCTTGGACATTTCCTTGATTATGAAATTCAATAGGTCTATAATCATTCGCCTTATACAACTCCCAGTAATTCCTTGCAATATCAGAGCCTTCAATGTTTTCAGTTTTACACTTATCAAGAAATGCCTCTACTGAGGCATCTGTTTTAAATATCTGTTTACAGAAGCCATCGCATGCAATACTATTCCAGTCCGGACTAGAAGAGACTCCGCCTAAGAAAACAAAGTTCTTAATATACCATTCTGGCTTTGAAATAAGATGATCTCGATAAGCTTTTGCACATTCATCATTCAAAATAATCTGTCTCGATCCTATTTCCATTCTATCGGCACAATTGTGAAGCCATCTCTTTAGCACCTCTTCGTCAATTTCACTATTTGTTGCCTCAATGAATGCTTGGAACAAATTTGTTTTTATATCATCATCTTGTATCAGTTCATTATCGTCATGCAACTCACCTGTGATATAATTCATGTGCATAGCTTGCAACATTGCATAAAGAGGGTCAATAGTTTTGTCCAATAGAATTTCAAGTACAAATCGCTTGTACTCATCTAAGTCCAATCCATATTTCTTATCATATCCATTAAGATTTTCTTTGAATATAACTCTTAAGAAAAGCCAATACGCCCTTGATTGAGGACTTTTAATAGCCACATAAGTCACCAAAAATACATATCTACGATAACAATCTCCATTTCGGAAGTTATCTATATCGAAACTATTGAGATAGGCAATAACATCTGCAGCAGTTTCTTCATTTGCCAGCCATTGGTTTAATTGTTTATAGACATCATTTTTGGATTGATAAAATAACCTCTTCATATCTCCTATGCGAAGAGATGCGTATATCCTATTAACGAAATAATTGTCAAAACTTTGTACTTCAAAAATATGGTGGTATGACTGACCTATCTGACCGTCTTGTCTAGGGAACAGTGTTTCTATGATATCCATTCCTTCAATCTGCTCTTGCTTGGGATCTTTTAGATAGTATATTCCATTATTTGAGAAGAGACCACCTATTTCGATATATTCCTTCTTATATAGTTTCTTGAAACTTTCTGGATATCGATATTTCAACAACTCAACAAGGATATATTCGCTGACAATCACATCACCTCTTACCTGCATATAGTCCATCACTACCTGATTTACAAACCTTTTTGCATCACGAAGTGTCGTAACATAATCTTGTAACATTCTCCTTCTTTTATTGACAACAGTAGCGATCAATGTTTTCTCTGACGAGTCAGCATCTATCATTGCGCACATATTATCAATAATAAATTGGGATATGTAAGTGTAAGGGCGAGATGGTATTTGGAACTCAAGACTAAAGAATTTATCTACGAAGCACGCATCCTCTGTTTTATAGGTATCTCCCAATGCTTTATTTACCTGTTTCTTGTCGTAAGCAGTTAGGAAAATAAGATTATTAAATGCAGCATTGCTATCTATCAGTTTCAGAACTTCCAATATTTCTTCTTTCGACAGACGATCAAAATCATCTATAACCACCAACACTCTTTTGAGCAGAGATTCGAATGCTTTGCCTATTATTTTCCTTAATTCAGCTTTATCCCAGATTCTGTAGAAATTAGACATCTTTTCTATGACACCACGATTGTCTATCAGCTGCAAGGATGCCATATAATCTTTTACAGTAGAACTGCAGCGACTGTCGTATTTAGATAGAATACATGACAATTGGGTGAAAAACTCTTCTTGGATAGAATGGTAGGACTTGCAGTCACGAGGATTAAACTGTACGAACTCAAAATCATCCCTATGGGCAGTTTTTACATGTTCTATGATCATATTCATAAATGAAGTCTTACCAGTACCCCATGGTGCTGTGATAGCGATGCTCCAGGTCCTATTTCTGTCCAAATTAAGAATATTAGTGGCAATTTTCTCAGCCTCTTCTTTCAGATCAAACACATCCTCGGCAACTGATTCTATCGGCCAATCATTTAACAATACAACTTGTGGAGGATTGGCACTATTATCTTTGGTATTTTTAGATCTTCTAATTTCATGTCTAATGTAGTTCGTTATAGCCAGAATAAAATATGCAATACCGATTATAAGAGCCAGATCAACATAACTTATACACCATAACCAACTTACATAGTCATACATACCAGATAGACGATATCTGCCAATAAGCAGGCTCAAAACCGTCACGACATAAACTATACGGCTATCATATACATACCCATTCCTGTACCTCCTACATAATATTCCGCCACTCATGGTGATTCCAATCAAGCCAGCAAACCACACGAACACATCAGAACGGAATTGACTAACAATCGGCATCATCGTCTTGTCATACCAACTAATGAAACCAGCCTCATACTCAGCCAGCATAAAGGCAAGTATTAATGTTATTAATGTGAACCAGTGTATGTGTTTCTGAAGAATATAGTTCCAGATAGAATGTATGTATTCTTTAATCTTGGATTTATTCATAATAGAATCTCTATTGGGATTGTCGTTTAATGTTTTCTATTTGACCGAGGCAGCCGACTGATCCCATCCATTTCTGCGTTCGGGTCACCACATTTTCGTTTCAGAAGGTCGCCAGCTGTGCTCTCTGCTCTATCCTATTCGGAATACTCTCTCTGCAGTCTTTGCTCCGGAAGTGGTTCATCTGCTGGCGGTACATCCTCCGGAACATCAATGCCACTTCCCCCTCAGGTGTGAAGTATGACTTGCGTCCAAATTTCGGTCTAAGGCTCTTACTGACGAGTCCGAAGTTCTCTGCCATTTTATGGAGCGGAAGCAGCTTCTTCATCCTACCCAATTCACTTTTTTTAAACGTTGACCGATAGAGGTCATAAAAATCGAACTCCGAGAATCCAATATTTGGTGCTAGATATTCTGCGTACTTCTTTTCTTTCCATTGACAATTACTTCTCCTTCTCAGGACAGATTGCGATTAGACTGTTAATGGGATTGTAATTTAATACTCCCAGTACTCTTCATACTTTGAGCAATAGTCCTTTGTGACCTGGACCAGGGGATGATGATATAGCGAGAGTTTCATTGCCAGGTTATCATCAAAGATGTGCTGGCGGTAGTATGGGTCGTAGTTCGTGAATCCAGCAAAGAATCTTGGGGAGGTCAACAGTTTATTGTCATAACTACTCTTACTCCCATGGTGCGGAATCTGAAGGAGGGCAAGTGTGGAATCTTTACCAAGACACCGGTCTATTATCTGCTCAATTCTATACCAGACGAAGGTTTCGTTTGACGAAGTATCACCAGTGTACAGACAAGATCCAGAATAGATCCTATTATATTGACACCACCAATGTTCACAACGGCAACTACTCATCCTTATTGAGTCCACGAAACAACACTTTTCTGCCTCTTTCGGGTAAGACATTACCAGCATAGAATTCAGATTGATAGCCGTTCCACCGGATGGTTTCTTTCCCAAACTTCTGTATATCTGTTTTAGCTCTCTTATTCTACCAAGTAAATAATCTTTATCTGTCAGTCTTCTATAATCCAAACCTTTGTTTCTTAGCTTTTCCCTAAATTCCTCTATCAGTTCATTGAACTGCACGTTAAATGGAACATAATACCAAACCAGATCCTGAACCGGCAAATTCAGCTGCAGAAGCGAACCGCTGGAAATGGTGTCACTTTCAATTTCCTCAATAATGATAGGGTCGTTGTTATGAGTCAGTTCTCCAACCTCATCCCCATCAAATTTTACCCTTATTACCCTTCTTGTACCACCTCGCGAAATATCATCAAGCGACAAAACATAATTATAGTTAAAAATATAAGGCGTAATTCCAAGCCATTTCTCCGCGGCAAGCATTGGAATAAAAATCTTGGTTCCAGACAAGTGTCCCTTGTCATTAAGGGCTTTAACAAAGTTTATATGATCGTCATCAAAGTGAGACAAAAACAAAACATCTATCTTCTTTTTGTCGTGAAAAACGTTTCGAATACTACGTCCCATTTGTGCCTTAATGCCTCCACTCTTTGAGCCACAATCATACACAACATTGTACAGTAGTTTCTCTGCATCATCGCTATAGAACTGTTCTGTAAAGAAAGCACCTTGTCCTACGGGATGGAATGCACGCTTCACATAAACTTTAGTACTCATAATCAGTTTTCTACTTTTCAAAACTCTTTATTGTCTCCCTAAGCCCGTCCCGAGCCCGGACCGGCATCCTGTCGATGCCGAGCGCAGCCTTGATCTTGGCATTGCTCACCACATAGTTCTCAGTAAGTTTCTGCATGCGGAGAGGGTTCAGAGGAAGATGGAGCCACCCGCCTACTTTGGCAACACCGTTCATCAGGCCCTTCGGCAGACGCCAGATATGAGCCTTCTTTCCCATTGCCTCGCAGATAACGGCAATCAGTTCGTTGGTCGAGAGGGCTTCGTCGTCTCCCATATGGTAGATTCCGGAAGGGGCCGACTTGGTCAGAAGGCCGTCAATCACCACGCAGAGATTTCCGACAGAAGTAAACGAACGACGGTTCTCGAATGCCCCCAACGGCCAAGGAATGCCCTTCTTCACAACGCCATAGAGCAGATTGAGATTGCCCTTGTTGCCCGGCCCATGAATCATGCAGGGACGCATTATGTACACCTGCTTGCCCGGAACAATGCTGTCGCTGTCATCGAAATTATGGAACGGACGTGCCATAGCCTCAGGAGCAAAATGTTCGATAATATAGTTTTCCGCCTTGATCTTGCTCTCTCCATAAGGGCCCACCGGAGTCGGAACACATTCCTCCGTCAGAATATCGCCTGGCACATAATCCGCAGCACTCTTGACCGTGGAGAAGAAAATGAACCTGGAGGCCTTCGGCTGCGCAAGATACCAGTCAAAAATCCTCTGAGTCAATCCGGTATTGACCTTGAAATAAACATCCGCCGCACTCTTGTTACGAGTATCGTGAGCCTTGCCGGCAAGATGTATGACAGCATCAATCTCCGGGAAATCAGGAGATTCAAGATCATCCCAGGAAAAAGTCCTGGCCACGCCCTCCTTTTCCGGAGCGACGATATCAAGCCCGTAAATCGTATTGTCCGGGGACAAATGCTTCACAAGATTGGAGCCCACGAAGCCGTGGACTCCGGTTATCAGGATATTCATATATTAATTGATTAAAAATCAGGTCGTTATACCCAACTCTGTTACTGAAATTCTTATAAAATCATTTCTTAGAGGCTTTAGCTCTTTTCCTCTCATCGAAATACATCTTAGGCATAGCGAGCAGAAAATTGCCCACCCGTTTCAGCTGCTTCTTCGGTTCCTTGAAAATCCTCTCCAACCAAATGAAACGCAGTCCGCCGATTTCTGTCTTGTTGTTATGCAAATCGCCGGTATAGAAATTAAATGCAGCTCCGATTCCGAAGAAAACCCCCTGCTCGATATAAGGAAAGATATTGGCAATGAAAGTTTCCTGCTTCGGAGCCCCGAGGCTCACCCAGACAATATCCGGCTTCAGCTCATTAATCTGCTTTGCAATAGCTGGATAATCAAACTCCTCAACAGATACAAAAGGCACGTCAACATGTGTCAAATCCAGATTCAGCCCCTTTTCGGCCACTTTTGCCTTAATCTGATCAACCTTTTTCTGAGTATTGCCGACAAGTACGTGTTTATACGGCTGCTCAATATAACGTTCAAACACCTCAGGCCCATTGAAAGCAGAATAATGAGTCCCGTAGATAGAATTGGCCATCTTCGAAATTGAACTGCCATCACAGGTGTTGATATTGGCGCCATTGACAATAGCCCTGTAATTCAAGTCCTTCTGCGCCATAGTAATGACGTTCGCGTCGACCACGCAAACGTACGCTTTCTGCTTCCTGGCAATGTAGTCCTCAATTGTCCGGCAAAATACTTTTGAGTCGAACTCAATGTGAATGTTGAAAATGTTCATTATTAAATATTTATGATTCTTTATAATTTTGGAGATGGCATCGATTGTTTCTTCGCTCTCACCGCATATCCAACATTTTGAAGAGTTCCTACAACCGCAACTCTGGTCCAACTGTCTCTCTAGTTACGAAAACTTTATGCTCCCGTTATTATTCTCAATATAGACAGAGTTGCTGCCATATTGATTAACAATATTACGTGTCGAAGACTCCAGTTTTCCTGAAGGCGAATTCACCTTTTCAGCAATTTCACCATCGGTGTGTATTCCTTTGAGAATTTCTTGGACAAGCATTTCAGCATCGTCCTCAATAAGCTTCTCATAGGTACCTGTAAACCTACGGCATAAAAAATCCCACAAATCGTCAAGATTACTTATAATCTCATCAATTTTTTGCAACTCGCCAAGGAGATACTTCGACGGTCCAGGGTCGCAAGCCAACTGTTTTGACTTCCGCATTAGCTCATTCTGCCAAAAATCTTTGACCAGCCTCAATCCATCACCATTCCGTGCAATTTCCCCCATATCAACAACTGGATATACCCTATTATTCACATTCCCCGCCTTGAAAATCCGAGTCATCTCATACATACAATCAAGAGAATTGAAGTATGAGGGAATAACAAACATAATCACCCTTTCCGAGAGACCAATTTCTTTCTCATAGTCATCAATACTGTCACGATACATAATGTCATATTCATCAATGGAAAAAGAAATCCCGTTCTTTGACAAACCATTTTTAATTGACTCAACGGCATCTTCATGCGCAGTATCGTGTTTATATGAAATATGAACTTTACTTAATCTCGCATCCATATACTATATTCATTCTCAATGATTAATCGTTATCCAACTTTTCCAGATAATTGGAAACATAATGTCTGTTTGAAGAATTCCTCATTATGTGGTCCATCATATCCATAGCAGATTCAAGTGTCGATTGATAATCCACATCATTAAATGACTTAATACCGTTATATGCCTGGATTAATACATCCACTATCTTGTCCAACTCATACGCCTCAAAAGAATGTGTTCCGGAAACCACTTCCTCAAGCCATATTAATGTCTGAACCGGGTCCTTTATTGCATAAGCTGCCAAAAAATCAATGAATTCCCTCAACGTATGCTTACTGGCCGGAGAAGCCACAAATGCATTTGCAAGTTGTTTTTGAACATCATCCCTCCACTTGTTCGCATTATAAAACAAATAGTCACATGCATCCCCAATCTCCTTACTGTCGAACTGTGATTCCAAAATGTGAAGGATGTATCCAACAGCATCATCCATCAAGTCATCCAGACCTGCAAAAAATCGCAACAACGACAGTCGTGCCTCCTGGCTTGAATCACACATCCTGTCCAAGAACAATTTGATACGTTCATCTCTTCCATTATGAGACCACGCAAGCCATAAAATAATCACTTGCTGAGGATAACAAGACGGACAATTGGATGCGTGTTCAAAAAACTCCATCAGGTCTTCAGCAGCATAATTCACAAAGTACACCAATGGATTATATGCATGAACTGCAAGAGCCATCAAACGAGGGTCAAAATCATGCATCAACTTTTTAAACAACACTACATTACGCTGACTATCAACACAATTCAACACTGCCATATTTATAAGAATAGCAGCTCGTGTATATACTGATGCTGAATCTGCAATAGCCTCAATCGTATCAAAAATACGATTTGTATCCTTCACCTTGCCTGCGCATTTGACAAGCATAAAACCAGCTTTTCCCCTAGCCTGATTGATTCCGGTTTCCCCCACATTCGTTCCTTCCGAGTGTATATCATCATCAAGTTCGTGAACATTTAGCAGGGCATCACACAACAAATCCAGCACAGCCTCTGGAACACTTCCCCCATTAAGAATATCATCAAGCGCAATCAATAATGACCTTATATCAAAGCCCCGGTGGCTGGAATTGACATCTCTGCCTACCGCATCAAGAATGCCTTCAAGCACCGTCATTGCATCATCTGTCCTCCCTGCATCCAATAGTCCACGCATGCCGGATAGAGGATATTGTATGAGCACTTTCTCATCCGACAGAATATCATTCAATAGCGGCATAAATCTATCCGGCTCTTTACCGACAATAGAGCGGAATAGATTGCACTGACCCGTCAAAGTAGGCCTGTCATCAGCCGAGCAGTGGTCGTCAGTATAAACAAGCATTGATTTATACCAGGCATCAAGGCTCATCTTAACCCCTTTACTTTCTTTCAGTGAACTCCACCCACAATAAACCGTGATGCTCGACGGCTTCACATTTTCAAGGCGCAAATGATTGAACTTACGATTAATACGAAGCCGCTCCTGATATGCGCTCCAAGATAATCGCTTAAGTTCATGTTGAGGAATCACTTCAAGCGCTTTCCCTTTATGTATATCTATATCGGACACTGGGTGTCCATATTCCAAACGCGAATACAGATCGTTCCTGTAATGACTCCTTTCCCATTTGTCATCAATGTCCAATATCCTGTCAATCAGAGATTTCTTCTCAGTTTCGTTCATCCATTCGAAACCTGCTTTCAAGGCTTCTACTGCCTGGTATTCGACCCAACAAGGTGCATTGCACAAAACCTGGCGATTAGTCAGCAGCTCAAAAATTGAGTCATGAAATACCTCAGGATGACAGGTAAACACAAGCAATGCTGCGAATACAAATCCGTCATACTTGCTCCAGCTCAATTCATTCAAGCGCAGAACTGTCTTCTTGTCTGTCGGCTCATCCAACAATAGATCAAGCAGAATATTAATTGCTCCTTGTTCAAAATTCGAGGTAATATCGTATGCCCTTTCCCGTTCGAATGAAAATAGCGAAGAGGTATTTAAAATATCTCCTTCAGACAGATTATAGGAGCTACGGCTATATAACAGATAAAGGATATCCACAAAAAGTTGAAATGCTTCATCTTTATGCCTCTTTATCATTTCACGATATAGATCCCACTCATTGGCATTTATACTAATTGGATGTAGAGCATCGCCAGTCTTGCTCTCCAATTGCAATCTGATGTTCTCCTTCAGTTCCCTGCAGACGAAGCCCGGATCGGTCGCCATTATACACCTTAGCAGATTGACATTTTCTAACGGCACCCGACTTCTCACCAACTTGTTATATACTGCTATAATACGTTCAGACCCACAATTCAACCTCGTATATGGAAACAGACTAGTTATGCAATCTCTATCCGCATCATCATTAAAGTCCATCTCGCGCTCCACGATGTCCAATACACTCTCTGGTGCAAAAAACATTGCCCTTCTAGACATCTGTATTGCCTTTTCCCTATAATACGGCGTTAATGCTTTCCAACCTCCTTTCTTGTCAATTTCCCGCCATATAGCATTAAACCAATCCCTGGAGTTAACAGAATCGAACACCAGCTCCATATAAGTCTCATCAGTAAACAGCTTTCTCTCAATCCAATTCAATTCATCCTGAAACGGATAATCGGTATAAACCATATTGCTGATTGCGAGAGATTTCAAATGAAATCGGAACACATCTTTCCGGTCTTGATCTTTCGCAAATATCAAACGGTCAATAGTTGCAAGATAATCTTTATGATTCTTTTCCCTCAAGAATGCCAAAATAATCTTTACAGATGACCTGATAAAGAACCCTTGATGCTGATTCTTCAGAACATCCAACAATTTCTTTCCGGATTCGATAAACCGGCGAGCATAGACATAGTCAAACAATGTCTGATGAAAGAATTGGATATGCCCATTGCCTGTTTTGAGAAGCAATCCATTTGTCAACAAATATTGAAGTTCCTGATTATGCTCAGTTTCGAATTCAAAGCTATGTACAGCTAACTCCTGCCGCTCATACATTTTAGACACAATATTGTCAAGCAGTGACAGAAGACGGCTTTTATCAACTGTCCGCACACTATTGTCCAAAATGTATTTTCTCCATAATTGGTGATATAACACATCTACAGACAACTGAGAGGGCAATTGTTCACTATTGTCGACCTTAAGGAAGAGATACAAATTGAGCGGATTCCCCAAAAACCTCAGCAGGCTGTCAGATACCCTTTGCTCTCTGTGATTTGCCGCCAAAATCATTTCCACCTGCGCCCTGGTGAAATCCTTTATTTCCCATTTATGTTTAATCTCCAAAGTATCCAGTAAAGGGTCATATTCCAAATCATACGGCCGGCATGAGATTACAACACGGACATTATGGATAGTATGAACATTCTTGATAAGATTCAGCAAGGAACGCAAAGGGGTGCGATTGGCTGACAACGACAAGGACAATGCATCAATCTGGTCAACAAGCAATACCACGCGTTGATATTTCCTTGCCATCTCCTCAATGACTGTCTGGATAGGTTTTGCCAAGTGCATTTTCCTGGCAAGATCATCTTCATCCACAAATGCGATTTGATCAGATTTCAAGCCGAGCACAAGATAGTCAGGCCGCGCCTGCAAAGCTTCAAGCACATCATGCATCACCACAGACTTCCCAGCACCCGCCTTTCCATAAACCAATGCCAAACGTGATGATCCTTCCTTCTCCGCTTCACGTGCTATCCACTCAACTACCTCATTAACCTCGTCTCTATGTATATGCGGTGTAATCGTTGCCGTATAATTTTTCAACTCGCTCGAAACTGTGCTGAAAGCAGAAGTTGGTTCTTCAATAAAGTTCCCACCGATAAATATTTGCCCTACGTTTCTTTCGACGTAGATAGAGTTATCGCCGAATTGATTAATTAAGTTGTTCATCTCGGAAATGATTGAGCCTATATTCTGTTCCTGAAAAGAAATATAAAGAAAATGGCTTCTCCACCTAACCAAGTTCCGCAGCAATATCAATAATCTTCTTCAGCCGACGGCCGCCAAGTTTGTAAATCTTCTGTATTTCCATCTGATTCCCGGCATCGACTTCCATTGCATGATAAGTCGGATTCTCCAGGTTCTCATTCCAGAAAATGACAATCTTGTCAGAATTTTTATCCTTGAAATAGAGTCGGCTTGAATCTTTTTTGGAAGAAACAGCTCTCTTGAGGAATTCAATGAGTTCCTCTTCGGGATATGTCAATGCTGATATGGGAACACCCCCTTTGCCGGCTTTCACTGTACGTCCATGCTTCTGATAATTGGTATCCAGCGCACGCTGCGGAATTCTGTTATCCACAAACCACAAGTAAAGATCTTTACAATCGCATTTCAAAACTTCAAGCATCAGACGGTTACCCTCAGAATCGCAAGAAACGATAGGACTGTCAGGCCGGGCCAAGGCATCCTTGTTGATCAGCACTTTCCCCGGCTCTTCACCCTCAACAAAAGCATTGACCAAGCCACTTTCTACAGCAGCGCCATTGATGGTCAGCGGCGTATTGCCTATCCCCCTCTGCTGTATACTCTCCGCATCATTGAAAAAGACAAGCAAATTCGACATCTGAGGCATTCCCGGATCTGAGGATTGGAGCAATCTCTTGAGATATTTGGCATCGTAAAGCATCTCAAAATTTTCCCCTTCGACCAAATCTATACTCTGCACAATCCGTCTCAAAATCGAAATAGTCTCCTCATTACCAATCCTCCCGACTTGTTTCAGGTAAGCGGCATCAGGACCCGCATCATCATCCCCAACACTTGGAATCAGCAAAAACAGTCTATTCATATTCCATCTCAAAAATCAAACAGCACTTCCAAATCAGCTTTCATCTGGTCAAAAAAGCCGGCTGGAGCATTGCGGATACGGCCATTTGAGGCAATCTCAAGTCTCACAGGATGCGAGTTCAAGTTTTCGTCCCGGTCGAAGTAATAGACAGACAAAAGATTACGGTCAGCCTGACATTCTTTCCAGTTCACCAATGCCCCGTTGACAATATGATCGCTATGAGTCTCAAGAATTATCTGCACACCGTGCATTCCAGCAATCGAAATCAGTTTCATCAACGCAGCCTGTCCAGAAGGATGAATATGAGCCTCGGGATTCTCAATCAGCAGAAGAGAGCCAGGGCGGGCCGACAGAACAGAAACCACAACTGAAAGTACGTAGGAAATACCAAAGCCAGTGTTTATGGCGCTGTGGTATGTCGTAACCTTGCCTGGAATCTCGTAACCGTAATTCAATTCATACAGAGAACCGCTCTGGTTAATCTGCAACTTCACCCCGTCCGAAATCTCTCCCATCCAAAGTTCAGTCTGCTGCTTCAGGCTCAAATCTTTAGATCCGGGATATGCCAGGGCAGGCACTATGATATTCTCGTTCCCAAACACATTCAAGAAATATGCAACATACTCTCCCCGACCAAGGTTCTTTGACAATTGCCTGTGCTTGTCCACTACACCGGTATTAGACTGATAAAGAGACTGCGGTCCCATCCTGAATGCGCTCAAGTACTGGAATTTGTCATTAAAAAGAGGTATTTGGTCCAGCCTCCCGGCAACCTCACCCAAATCCTCCCCTACATACTCCATCTCATTCTCATCCCCTACAGGATACTGATAAGCGAGAGAAAGATTATCCTCGTCGGTAACCAAGCCCAAACGCAACAAATTCCCTTCACTGGCGACATTCCTATTGACAAGACTGGCTGAACCTACAGCAAAGAAAGAATCGCCATCCAGATAAAGAGTCCTCATCGAAGGCCTCTTCTGAAACGACTCCCGAAGGATAAGCATTGACTGGAAGACAGAGGACTTGCCCATACCGTTAATACCAGTAAGGATTGTCAATCCGCCCAGTTCCAGGCTGGTATCAGCATGGTTCTTGAAATTGTGAATATTATACCGCTTTATCATACATTATCCATTTAGCACATCAGACACCAGTTTCTGCATTGCCATAAACCTGTAAATTACAGATTTTGAACTATTGGTGCCATTACTCAAATTCTTCCTTAGCGCTTCATCTTCAAACATCTCAGTATACTTGGCCACAAAGACAGTTTTTCTTTCCAGCAATTTATATCTCTCACTCTCAGACAATTGAGACACAGACCACATCATCGCTTCAAACAATGACAACGATATAGGATTGGACTTGATATCCACATTTCTACGGTCAGCATCAGTCAGCGGCTGTCTGAATGCGTCCGCTCCAAGAAGGGACTTGCACATTGAAAGAGACTCATTAAACGCATTCTCCATATTTCTCCATTCCTCATCGCTGGTAAACCTATTCATCTTTTCAAGAGCCTTGCCGATGAAGAAGTCCATATTACCGAGATAAGCATCATAACCCTGCATATAGAATGCAAAGAACCTTGAGACATAATCATAGTGAAGCAACCGCTTCCTGGAAACCTTCCCGTTAGTAGCTGCCGCGAAGGAAGGGCTTTCCGCAAGCCTCTTGACCAGATCCATTGAAGGTCCGTGAAACAGAGCGTTCCGGATTTCTGCAGGCGTAAGCTTCGTCCCTTCCGAATTGATACGCTGGAAAATAATGTACTTTGCCTCAGCAGACGATGCTCCGGAGATGATATTCAGAGTTACTGCGCGCATTGACATCTCCAATTGCTCAAAATACGAGAAGTCTTCATAGGATCTCTTGTCATGCGTCTTGTCAAGGAATTGCAAACCGGTCAGTTTCAGGCTGTTTTCCACCATAAACGAATTGATGGAACTCAATCTCTGAAGTCCATCAATGACAACCCATTTCTCCTTCTCAGCATCAATGAAAAAATAGAAACTCGGGAGAGGAAGGCCCAAAATCAATGATTCAATCAGCCTGCTCTTCTTGGCCGCCCCCCAAAGGTCCCCGTGACGCTGGAAATCAGGTTGCAAATCTATCATCCCATTCCTCAACATATCCGCCAGCTGTCCGACAGTCGTATTTTTCACCTCCACCTTCAGCGAAGACGGGTCGAAAGGCTTTTCAATGGGAGTATCAAACAATGATGCCATAAATATTCATACTAACTCCCACAAAAATAACTAATCTCTCCCACATTTTATGCTATCCGGAAGAATATTTAAATTATGGATTGTCGTTTAAAGTTTTCTATTTGACCGAAGCAGCAGACTGGTCCGCTCCGTTTCTGCTTTCACTGTCCGCAAGCTGCATCACGTTTGCCGTGTGTATGCCGAAGAAGATGTACAAGATTTCCGTCAACTTGCGTCCCAGTTTCGGCCTCATGCTCTTGCTGACAAGCCCGAAGTTCTCTGCCATCGCATGGAGCGGAAGCTGCTTCTTCATCCTGCCCAATTCGCTCTTTTCAAACGTCGACCTATAGCGATCATTAAAATCAACTCCAGGAATCCAAAATGTGGTGCTATTTCTGCAAAAATTCGTACTCTTGGCATGCAGATTTATTTTGCGATTCCTCCAAATTCAGCTTTGCACGGCCTGTTGGAGGAATTCTTTTTCTCCATATCAAAGATACAAAATATTTAACACATTAGCAATCAATTCGTTAGGAAAAGATTAACATTTCCCGACAGTCCCTAATCATTACGTTATAAAGATTTTCAAGGTTATTTAGTTCCTAGTTTTATTTTGCTAATCTTATTTAGGCACCATCCCAAAAAGATGGATGCTGTTATCAGAAGCACTAATCCTATCCACCAGTTTGGGGCCACCTTCATTACCGAAAAACGTCCGAAGGCGATTATGTGATGAACCAGATAAATTTCAAAACTGATTCCAGCAACAAAACTTACTACCTTATTGCTCTTTGCTTCATTTAACCCCATCATCGATAATCCGAACAGGGAGAATGCAGCTAACATGCAAATCAGTTTTGTTATCTCGTCTGGCATATTGTATGCTAATACTGCATATAGGCTTATGCCTACTACAAGCATAAATAAGACAACTTTCATCATTCTCCGTTTTTTCGCTACCCGTACAATATTTTCTGCTTCTATAAAACTTATGATGAATACCGACAGATACATAAACATATACCCGGGTAGTCCTCTTCTTCCAAGCAGAAACATCAAGGCGATTGATGCCAATATCACAAGACTATAAACGAACCACGATTGCCCCCCCCCAAGCCAATTTCAGCCTACTTACAATCACTACTCCAACATAGCAAATGGCAATCATTGTCATGAACCACAGATGGCCAAACCCATCCAATTTGTCAAACCAGGGCAAATAAGCAAAATGCATCACAACATCCTTCGCGCCTATCGAGTATCCTCCTACTGTAAAGCAGAAGGCAAACATCATTATCAGAAACGGATAATATGTACGGCTCAATTTGCCAAACCGGTGTTTTAGGAATCCGAGCCCATATTGTGGTCTTCCTTTCTTGTTCCATGCCAAACCCAATAACAATGCCGACATCATCAGGAACAGCACATTGAAAGTGCCACCCAACCAGCCAGCGAGCCAAATTGTAGCACGAAAGTTGAAACAGAAATGACACACAACAATGCCAAGTATCGCTATGGCTCTCAAATAGTCAAATGCTATGATTCTATTCATTTTAGTTGTTATACTTTTCCAAGTAAAAAATTTGATGTATCTTTATTTAGTGAAAGAAGTTTTACAATGCCAAACGAAACGATAGTCAACACAACGAAAGTGCTCACAATCAGCAGACAGTTTGGTATGTCCACCTATACCACTTATAAAAGAGCAATTATATCATCGTTCAAAAGCAGATGTACGGCATAGACTACTTATTCCGGACGATACCCGTTCAGCATTCCGGTGAAACCTGTTCACTTTTTTCTTAGACTCTTTCCTTTGTTATGAGTTGCTATCCATAACGTGGGCGATAGTATGAGAAAGAAATATTGATATCTTTGCATTGTCTAACAAAGGTGGCCGAGTATCACTGGAATCGGTGGCCTACTATCCGCCGGAATATCTAATCAGCTCCAAAAAACAAGCAAGCAACAAGTCCCATCGCAATGACTGCAGGAAATTTTCGGACCATTCTTCGCTTATACCAGTTTACAAAGTCCATCTTTCGACCCATAAACAATATAAAACCGGATACAAAGAAGAACAGAGCATCACCTATCCCCCACAGGTTGCCAATGCCGTGTACCTGCCATAGCAAATATCCATATGCGAATTAAGTACCAGTAAAGTAGCGATGACTTTCACAAAGTCCACTGCAACATCTCTTTTCTTTACAATTACTTCTGCCATTACTTTTCTACTATAATACTATCGTTATTTAAACAGGTTTATTATTGTTCTTAAGCACAAGCAGCCGACAGTAGGTAGAGCTTGATTGGTACTGTACGTTTATTCCAAAGAATAGGTCAGTGCATATCATCCATCTCATATTAGAACAATTACTTTATAATTCAGCGCATTGACACTGAGCCTCCATTTACCAATTCTTCATAGATCTCAGAGATTCTTCTAATCTTTCTTTCCCAACTTAGCTCTTGTTGTTTTGCTGTACAATTGTTCGAGCAAATGGATAATAGTTCTCTGTGCTCTTGGATGAAATCTAACTTCTCCGCAAACTGCTTAATTCCATCATCCAAAGTAGAAAGAGGCACTTTCCATCCAATTGAATCATCAACAACAAGTCCTTGTCCGCATGTATCAAAACATAAAATTGGCAGGTTGTTTGCGATAGCTTCATTAACCACGTGAGGGCCTCCTTCATAAACACTTGTAAAGAAAAACAAATCTTTCTTCTGCATCATTATTTGAACTTCAGAGTGTGGTATCCGTCCGTACCAAATGCAGACATCGTTTATCCCAAGTTTCTCAGCGAGGGAATGGTACATCTTGACCTCTTCGTCAGAACCTGCTCCTACAATATGCAATCTAAAGTTCCTATAGTCTTTAGTTCTAGCTAGTGATTCAAATGCAATCGATAATTTCTTTGTAGGAATAAACCTACCAACCCACAGTAGTTCAAGAGGTCTTCTAGAATCGTATTCGTGTAAATGTTCATCTCCAGGCAAAAGACCTGTCTCACTAATCACATCCACACTAACTCCATACTTTTCCTTGATTATATCCGCAGTTACTTTTAGTGCTGCTATCATTCTATCACTATTCTTGACAGCATCCCTTACAGGCGAATGTGATATCTGATAATGAGATATTGTATTTTTCAACATTTGCTTTAAGCGAATATGCAAAGGAAGATCTGTGAGGAAACGAGTTGGAATATCGCCCATACTGCCAATAGGCCCCCAAAGATGTTTCGGCCCAACAATTTTCCATAACAAGCCAGGCTCCCTGAAACCAATCATACTTAGTTGATGCGTGATGTCAATATGCACCTCTGAGCATATTTGTTTCGCAATTTTCAAGGTCTTTTCTTGCCACCTCCGATAATGGATATAGAATCTCCAATCACCTTGATTCCAACACATTCGTCTCACCTTTGGGCTAACGGGATTGAAATAGAAATGCATCCTATCCTTTAGTGGATGCGTCATGACAGCTTGTTCTATTTCAGTCTGCCACTCGCCTTCTGTTATTACATAGAGATTATGATACTTAGCCAATTCTGTTATCCACATCCAAGTCAACCCTTGCTCACTCCCATAATTAGGAGCAACTGCATATGCGTTAATCAAAACATTCAACATATCTTTGATATCAATTAGTTCTTTCCAACCACTCAATGTGTTTATTTTTTGCCTCTTCTGAATCGAATCGGTCTTTTATCTTTTTCGCAGGATTACCGCCCCAGATTTCACATGGAGGGATGTCTTTTGTCACAACCGATCCGGCTGCTACTATAGAGCCTTTCCCGATGCGGACGCCTGCCAGAATAATTGCCCCATGCCCAATCCATACATCATCTTCTACAATAGTTCTCGGATCCACGCCACGTTCTCCGTTCCAAATTGTCTGGCACGGAACATCAAAACTATGATCATGCTTTCCAGTAAAGATAACGCTGCTCGCCATTAGAATATTATTATGGAACTCTACCTCAGCCATAATGCGACAATATGGTCCAAATTGTACATTATTTCCAATCACTATCCCTTTACGTTCAAATGTCGTATGATGCATAACCCTTACAAAACCTTTGTATGCGACCCTTCCTCGCCACTTGATATGAAAGTAGTACCAAGAGCGCACTATACAAGCAATTCGTCGAATTCGCGCAACTGTTGGGGATATCCCAATACGAATATTTCTATCTTCCATAAGACTTGATTTTTTTGAATATACCTATCATCCTGACTCGGAAGAATACTCTATTGTCAAATCGTTTTTGTTTGCGTTCTGGTTTTAATGAGTCATTATACTTTAATGGCCATTTTATCGTTCCAACGCTTAGTCCGGCATAAGGATCAGTGCTACCTTTCTCATAATGTTCCCCACCATCTACCCCAATATTCAATGCCAGATTTATTCCAGGACATATCACTAACCCGTCATAATTCAAAATAGACAAAAACCAGCGCGTCGCCCAAGAATTGAAATTGGGAAGAGAACGGTATGCGCTCATAAAATAATGTTTCATCATAATCCCCCGAAACAGACCAAGCCGTTTGACAAGATAAGGTATGGAAAGTTTGGGAGCGGCGTTCATTTGCATATCCATCTTCTTCCAAGCTCTACGCCATGTAGCCCACCCCCAGCAGTGATAGCATTGAGCATAGACGTATGAATCATCAATGTCGGTACGGAGACTTTCATTTCGTGCAGATATTTCCATAACACGGTCCTCATCTTTATAACGAGGCAACAAGTCTTCACATAGTTTAAAGAAATCCTGACTTAAGATAATATCGTCTTCACAAATAATTCCTGACTCTTCATTCTCGAAGAACCAGCTAATTGCCCCGAACACTGCATTTGCGCAACCAAGGTTCTCATCCCTAAACAAAGTCTTAACCTCGCAAGGCCAATCCACTGCATCAAGCATAACCTTACGCGTAGCATCAACAGCCTCTTTCTCACCATTCTTGTTCGGACGAGGACCATCACATGCAAGATATAATCGTTCCGGTTGATACTCCCGGATTGCTTTCATCGCCTCAGACACATGATCAGCCCGGTTGAAAGCCAGAACTAAAACAGGTACTTTCATTATTTAATATCCAGTTTTCCAGCCTTTACCCAAATCTGAGGACAAAGACAACGTAAGTAAATAGAAAAATAGACCTTTACCGCTGAAAATAAGCCATAATGCTTATAGTTCAGATGAAATGATTCATCAGGCGGCATACCGTTGGGCCTCTTCAGACACTTCCAACGGGTGCTTAATGGCAATCTCGGGTCGCACCACTTGTCCGTTGCGGGATGGACATCACACTCGCCCAGAACCTCGCCACACTGAATCATCTTTATGCCGGCCTTGTTTGCCCGCATACCATAATCAAAATCGCCCTTTGAATGCGTGAAATAATGATCAAGATTACCCAAGACCTTAAACACTGCCATTGGAACGAGTACTATATTCCCATTGAAATGGCAGACTTCGACATCTTGCCCCTCACATCTTGGGATTGCGCCATCAGCACCACGCCCGCCATAAGTCTGAATCTCGTGGGTCGCAGTATCAACTGTCGATCCGACAATAATCGCCCGGTCTCCATACGCTTCTGACCTTTCCAACAATCTAGCCACTGCGCCATCCCTGAGGTCCGTATCATCATTTAGCCAAAGATAATAATCAAAATCATAATCCTTGGCAGCTACATTCCAGGCCTTGTACATTCCCCTGTTCCAGAACAGAGTGCCGTCACCTTGGATGATGTTCACCTTGCGTGGGAACTGCTCAAGGACCGCCTGGGCTGTGCCATCGGTACAGCCATCGTCTGTGAGATAGACCTTCAGTGCATATCCATCGGGGATTTCTTGTTTGAACAGTCGGTCCAAGCAAGTTAAAGTCTGTTTTTTACGATTGAAAACCGTTAGTAGTACTGCTATTCGCTTTGTCATAGATTTTTAATAAACTTTGCGGGATTACCTCCCCATATTTGATTGGCAGGAATGCTTTTAGTCACAACACTTCCAGCACCGACAATTGAATTTTCGCCGATAGTAACTCCTTTAAGAATGATTGAGTGCGCTCCTATAAAGACATTGTCACATAGGACAACGGGGGCACATTTCTTATTGGCCTGATCCTCGCCGCCAGCACGGATTATTGGATCAAGTGAATGAAAATCAGACGTAAACACGCACCCCCCCCACCGATTTTCACGTTATTCCCAATCTTAATGGAACAATGTGAAATAAGAGTAGCCTGACTGATTCCCACATTATCACCTATCTCAATAGAAGCTTCACGGTCGACAAACAATGTACATGGTTGCGGACATCCGATAGGATTGTGCCTGATTCCATTGTTCATAGCAAAGTTCTTCCCGATAGTGATGCCCTTCGCACCCATTGCAACCATAACATACGGAATTCCGCCTGTTCTGAAAGAAGAGAAGCTGACCCTATTCCCCTTGAAGATCAGCCACGTTACTATGTGATTCCATTTGGAGGAAATGGCGGAGATTATCTTACGCCATAGTTTGTTTATGTAAAAGAGTATCATGGTTTCATTGTTTCATTAGCAATAAAAGGGTCTAACTTCCACCACTCAGATGCCGTTAAACGTTCAATTTCGCTGTCAGATGTTCTATATCGGATGATTCTTGCCGGAACCCCTCCGACAATGGCGTATGGAGGAACATCCTTTGTAACCACAGCTCCAGAAGCTATCACTGCACCATTACCTACAGTTACTCCATCCATTATGGTCACCCTCGCTCCTATCCATACATCATTGCCAATGTTGATTGGCTTATACTCCACAAAGTCGGAATCCTTATTTACAACCTGAATATTAAAAGTATTATTCTTTCTATAAAACAAAGGAGATGTGGAGAAAGAATCCAACGGATGGGAACCAAGGCCACAGATAAACTCGTGGGAAATACTGCAATAATTCCCTATAGTGGAATTCTGGATAAGGGCATTGCGACATATGTAGGTATATGAGCCAATTGAACTGTGATTAATTATACAACCCGATAGAATATGGCTATTATGGCCAATTCTGACATCCTTGGTTGCACATACTCCATTGTCTATCTTAGCATTACGATAGCGGCGCTGCAGTTCAAAATTTCTCGCCTCATCATTTGCAATACGTAAAAAGGCCCTGAAAAAGCCTGGCATTAGAAATATCAATCTTTTGAGATTCATATGTTAAAATTTGGAGATAGTCACTACTACTTTAACGCATTTTTTATCCTGCGAAGAACATTCTTTATATCTTTCCATAGATTGATTCTCCAATCGAGATATGTCCTATATAAATAGAAATCTGTATTTATCCGATTGTTCTTATATGATGGGGCTAATGCCTTAATTGTAGTGTCATACAAAAAGATTTCGTGACCCTCAAGGTTCTGCAACACATTCATCTCCCAAGGTTTGAAATCAAGTCCGAACGATCTTACGATATGATATGGGAGTTGTTGTCTTGTTAGCCAATATCGTCTATTCATCCTATTCTTTTTCTGGCCAAACAGGTCTATGCACAATTCCTCTTCAGAAAGATTCAAATGTTTGTAAATAGCCTCCGCTTCAAAAAAACCATCATAAGTAATTGTCGGATTGAGCTTAAAAACTCGTTTTTCTCCAAACATCATCATTGACTGAGTATGTGTTCGTTTTTTTACCGCATGGGTACCAACATCACAAAAGCAAGTAGAATATGACGCATACGGATAAACGAATTTTTTGTCTTGTTCAATACAATAACGAATATGATACTTAAGCCAGGACGTATGTTTCCATGCACAAACCGATTCAGGCAAATGTGGCAGCATCGAGAATTCATCATTATGCGTTTCATACCAAGTCTTGAACGCAAACCACTGATTGCGCATCCATACTTGTCCCCAGGAGACCGCAGACTTCACAAAGAACACATCACTATCCGAATACATTGGCATGAAAGGCAAACCACACTGATAGTCCAGCGGGAAATTGAACAAACTGATTCCAGCAATCTCAGGATTATCATAAAACTTTTCAACGCAAGCCTTTGCATATAAATAAAAACTTGGAGCGACAAATATATCATCTTCAAGTACTATGACAGCTTCAAACTCGTTAAGATAATCTCCGATGCTGAGGATATGCTTGCGGAGTCCCAAATTTTCCGAATGCTTCACAACCCTTAGTTCACCATAAGGCCAAATATAACGTTCTGCAAGATCCTCGACTGCCTTTGTATCACTTTTATCGATACTTATTATTAGTGTTGCAGACTCCTCATAATATGCTTTCTCTAAGGATGAAAGAATTCTCTTTAAAGAGTTAGGACGGTTGTAACAGACAACACAGATTGCAATTTTCATATATTAGTATTTGTGAGATTTCCCGACTTTAGATTTGATAATGCAATAGAATATCCAATCAACATAAAAAAGTAATAATCAACGATAAATATTGCCGACATTAGTAGTTTGACAAATCCAACCGTAAATAATATCAATAAAAAAACCCTCTGATTTGTATTTTCAGTATGCTTTATGGCTCGAAAAATATACCTAATAAACAGAAACAATATTATTCCTCCAAGAATCAAACCGAAAGAAATAAGAATTGCCAATATAACATTATGGGCTTCAAAGCCTGTTGATGTTATACGCTCATCTCCACCAAGACCATAGCCGAAGCCAGTGGAGTCCTTCATAATAGCTTGAATCAATTCTGTCCATATTCTGTCACGCCCAGATGAATTCTCTGCTGCAAACATATTTTTTGCCATCAATGACTCAAGGACTCGCACATTTAAACCGAATCTTGATACTATTCCAATTAATAGGAGGAGGATTGAATCGGCAAATAAGTATAATAGCGCAGCCGCAGCAGCAATCAAAAATTTCGACAGTGCATTTCTTTTATACTTTTTGAAAAACAAAAGATATGCAGCTACAAAGAATACAATACACACGAACGGCCCCCTTGACCCCATTGACAGAATCAAAAAACTGCCAACCATAGATAATACTAAATCAATTATATTGAGGTTTTCCAATAATTGCCAGATTACGAACAAAGTTGTCGGCAGAGCAAGATATGCAAGATACATATTCTCTTCTTCCAAATCAACCGGATTATTTGCCAATGACGACATGAAGGTAATATACAAGAAAAAACCGACTGTAGCTATTCTGGAAAGCTGGTGTAACCAATACTTATGCTTATTGATATCAATAGCGAGTCCAACAAAAATATACAATACCGCCCTTATGAATGCCTCACCGTGATCCCTGACATACTCTGCACTGTCAGAATAAAACATTCCTGATAAGAAGTAGAATAACACTAATCCAACGACAGCGATTATATTTCGTGTGGAAATTCGATATTTCCACTCTCTGATGCTCATAAACATCAGCACAATTATAATGATGTCATTAAACAAAAAAACATCAGGGATATGGAATCGTGCCCAAACGCTGCAAAGGAAAATTTGCAAAATACGCCCGAACATCAATCCCCATAAAAGAATCTCTGCCTGTTTTGATCTATTTAGAGCCAAAAATTTTTTCAGCATTGTTATAAAGCTTCAAATCCTGTTAATATCCTATTACCAATAGCATCCACCTTCCACAGCATCCGCAGTCTTAGGACGTTCACTGCCATCCGGTCGACACCAATGTTCGTTAATAATATCTTTGTAGTATTCCTTTTCTTCCCAACGCTTACCGATTATGCCAAATAGTAATTGGGTTGCGCCTCCAAGATGAATGGCTTTGTGACCGGTACGCTTGGCATGTGCAGCCAAATTGAAACCGTATGCTCCACAGCCTATGATAGCGATGTCGTAATCAAGCTGATCCATCTCGTCTTCCATGTGCTTCAATGCATCAAACCAAGTGGCATATCCACAATTCCCCCCCTATTGACTGAACAGCCTTAATCGTAAGTAATTCAAAATCAGGGAGTAAATCGGGACTCTTGAACAACAATTTGCGCTTGGCATATTGTTTCTTTATTGTTTCTATAAACGGATGGATCACGAGCACCTTTTTACCTTTTAACGTCTGCGTCCACTCCGAGGAAGAGTCTACCGCAGCAAAATCAGGTTCAAGGTAGCGTAAACGCACCTTCTTACAACTTTGGCTATATTCTCTAACATAATACTCGTCCTTGATCCAACTACCGAGCACATCAATTTCTCTCGAATCATCTAATGATAATCTGCAATACCTGTTCAAGTTGTCTTCAGTGGCCGGGAAAAAACCAGACCATCTTGTCATCTGCTCCATAATTCCTCGAGACCACCACCATTCCGAACACTCGCCTTTCAAATACTTGAATACAGAGTGTTCCTTGTTTTGTACTCCAAGGTAGTTAACAATAGCAGATAATTCCGTAGAACCGTAACGAGCTATCATACATGGTTTATTACCAAGCAAAGCTTCGGTGATGATTCTTGATGCTTGTTCTCTATTATCGACATACTCCAACTCAGGAAGTTGAGGAGAAGAGAAGATATGCGAAAACACCTTTCTCTTCAATCCTTTTAGAATTAATTCATTTGTCCTGTTCATAATTGTGTTCTTCTATTCAGGAATCTATTCACAGTATCTCTCACGAATGTGATGTCGGACAAATTATTCTTGATAATCTCCTTCTCTTCACTTGTAAGAAGATAATCAAACATATTTAACCAAGCATCCGATGGATTTACCACATATACCTCTGCAGCATAAGCGTCTGCAAGAGCTCCATTAATCTGCTCATTGGCCATAAAACGCTTGTATGCAATTTTTGTTTGAGTAGTATAAACATTAACAAAGGTATTCCATTTGCGCTCAAAGGTCCTATAATCTAATGGTATAACCATATTACACAAGGAAGGTGGAATCGGCAAAGACACCTGATACATAACCACTTGGCAAGAATAATCTGATGAAATTAAAACTTCCTTGAGGATATTCATGACTTGAATATGTTCGGGATGCCAGTCGAAGAAACAAGGGACACAGATGTAATCAGGTCTCTTCTCCAAGACAATTTTTTTCAGAGAAAATATTTTATCATTTTCTACAGTAACAAATTCTCTACCGAACATAGATGCTAATTTCTTCATTTCTTGCAGTCTGACAGCATGCATCTCTGGAGTATCTCCACCATCCATATCCATATTGCAAACAATAGCATTTTGATAATTACGAATAAAGTGGCTACATCCAATCCACTCGTCATCATCATGAGGTGCAAGAATCAAAATCTTTACAGAGTGAGGAATCTTCATCAACTGTATAGGCGAAATCTTTTCTCGCCAATAATTAGTCTGTTGTTTCCACACCTTCTCTTGTTTGTACTTATGGTAGCTTCTAAGAACCGTAAGTATTGGTTTCTTGATAATACTGGGTAAATACATCACAAAGAATTATAAATATTTATGTGTTCTGCTACTATCTTTTCCCAATTGAATACCTCTTTCGCACGTTCCTTAAGAGCATAATCCTTCGGAGTCGCCATCACTTGGTCTATTACCTGACGAATTTCACGGATGTCATCCGGATTATATGTATGCTCTTTCTTAAAGACATTGAAACCATTTATAGCAAGAGTGTTTGAAATGCATACATGTGCACCAGCAGCAGCACCTTCAGTTGCTGCAAGGCCAAAAGTTTCGTAATATGATGGAAGAATTACTGCATGTGCATTACGAAAAGCCGAGTTCAAAAGCGGAGTATTTGATTCAATCCATCCCAGGAGGTGAATGTTATCATATCCTTTAGCAGCCTCAAGACAAGAATCATAATAATGAGTAGGTCCATTCAAGCCTGTACCTCCAACAAAAACAACATCGTATTCTGCACCACGTAATGCCCTAATAACATTTAGCTGATTTTTATTTTCATCAAAGCGACCCACTTGCAAAGCATACTTCTTATTTCTGTCTATTATTCCATATATTTCTTCCGAACCAGGGCCTAATTCGTCCATACCATTCGGGATGACAAATATCTGGGATATAGGTTTTCGATATTCCTGATTGATAAAATTTGCCTCGGCAGGAGTCTCCGCAATTATAGCATCAGACAAATCTATAATCTTTTGCTTTTGCTTATATTCAGTTTGGATTGGAACTCTCATCCCAATCCATTTTCGCCACCACTGTGGCTTCTTCAAACTAACAATTGAAGATAGTACGACCTTGACCCCAGCAGACTTTGCCGCTGCTATTAAACCTGCAGTTTCAGGGTTGAGCATAAATATATGTAATACATCATAGTCACGAATATTGGTTTCGTAGGGATTAAAAAAATCCACCTGAAGACCTCTTTCTGTCAAAAGATTCTTCATTCGACGAATACGTACCTGAACTCCACCGGATGTATTCTGGCAGCAGGTATTATATGCATGAAATAGGACTTTCATTGTTATAAGTTTAAAAAGTAAACACTAATGTCTCTTCATCAACTAGTTTAAGAGAGTGCTTCGCTAATAAACTCCCGTGATGGTTTTCTTAATTCCTCAAACTTTTGATTTACTGTTTGCCAATCAATATCAATAGGCGTTTCTTCACATGGGAGAGCTATCAACCTGTCATTTAGCCCTGTGTGATACAAAAGATCCTTTGCCCGAGAATCCACCTCCGGGCTTATTGAAACCACATCAAATGGACGATTAAACATAAGAGAGAAGGCAGTTCCATGAAATGACGTAGTTATAACATGCATTGCGTGCTTGAAAAGCGCAACGAACATCGTAGGATCTACCATACCATAATCTTTAAATCCATTACCATCCCGAATGAACATTTTTGATTCTTTTATTTCAATGATAGAACAACCAAGACGTATAGCTTTCTGTTTTGTATACTCTTGAATCTCTGCATCCTGCTTTCGAATCACTTGATAGATAAGAATGTATGGTTTGTCATAAGGATGAACTCCTGCAATCAACTCTTCATAGTATTCTACTCCTGCCAAGAGTGTTGGATCAAGCACCTTTACGATTTCCTTATTTATGAGTTGGCTCTGAAGGAATAACTTAAGTTCATCCTCGCGAACACTGATTGCGTCAAAAGTATCCAATAACTTAGCGTTATTCGTTGAATAGAATGAGCCCTCCATATCCTCTGCTGCAGAGCCGGCATACGAGATGAGCTTTGCTCCCCTACGGTTAAACTGTCCGTAGTAAAATTTGTCAGCCCCACCTGTGAAGCATGTACTCCATACCTGATCACTACCAACAAAGATAAAATCAAACTCAGGCAATTCCGTATCGTCATCAACCTTAGATGTCATCGGTAATGTATAATGGATGTACTTCCAAAACATATTGCGCCTTTTAGTCTTCTTTGGTAATTCAAGAAGCCGTATAAAGTTTACGTATAGGAAAACCATAATTCGCTTTGGAGAGAAAGACTGTAAATGGAAGAAAGAAAAAGTTTTAGCCATCCCTCTAGGCTTATAATCAATAATTTTTGCATCATACCCTTGAGAAATGAGATATGATACGAGGCCATAAGCCTGAAGAACTGCCCCATAGTTTGTCGCTCTATGAAATGTAAATATTCCAATTCTCTTAGATGTCATGCTTTGAAGTTCTTAAGATTGTTCTTATAAATTTGCCTATTATCATTCTAAATGTAAGGTGGTCTGTGTACTTGTATTTAAAAACCGGCCACGGTAATCGATCAATATCTCTATATATAATGTTACGCCTAGGACCTCTAGAGCTAGGATGATCTAGTGGAGTATTTACTTTATACTCCTCCTCATAGTTTAAATCTATATATTCGAATAAAGCACTCACATTATTCCACATCTTTAGCGCTTTATCCGTATTGAAAAGTGCTATTGACTTAGATTCATAAGGGGAAAAAAAAGGTTGTTTTCTCTCACTGTCGCAATCACCCATTGTTATATCTGCTATTCTTTCATGACATGCATATTGGCAATTATAACACGACTCACGGAATGACTCATTTTTGATGAATGGATTGTAGAAAGGATCTTTGCGAGCTGGTATGTGTTCTGTACCCCAGGAAGCTACCATTGTAGCTTCCAGGGTGCTGCGACGCAGCACCCTGGAAGCCGGATTCCAAGTACGTTTGTTCGCCCTATTCCTAAATCTGTACTCTGAAATATAACCTTTTATCTGATGCTTCTTGATATATTTTTTCCAGAATTTTTGATTAGGCACTCCATGACAAACGACTTCTATTGTAAGTAGAGTTTCATATTCTTTTTGTAAATATGATTTTAGCGCAGCTATTTGACAAGGAGTACCTGAAAATAGGACGAACTTGCCATCATTTAATTGATTCTTTGCTCTTGAAAAACAATCACCTACTTGACTTTGCACATACTTGCTATTCTGCATTGGAAGTAAATCCTCCATAGTGTTAGCTTCAGCATGTACACAGTTGAATTCATTATCAAAGATAACGCCATAAACGACACCATGAAGTTGCTCAATATAATATCTTGCTATTGTGATGAACAGACCCCCAGAAGCACTATTATCAATTTGTCTTGATCGAGCGAGGCAAAGCTTTGTATCAATCGGATAATGTTTCTGCAAAGGATGAATTGAAGGACACATATTTGCACACTTTCCACATTCTTTGCATAACTCAATATCCACTGATGGCACGATAAAACCCTCATCGTTTTCAACCATCTTTATGGCTTTGAATGGGCATACCTGATAGCAAAGGCTACAACCAGTACACTTATCTATTGTTAGATTGCGAACATTATTTATCATACTTCTTGAATCTATTTCTGATAGGCACCAATACTATTTCTTTCTCAGCTTTTGATAATCCAAAATAATAAATGGACATTCCTGTAGATATCACAGAGACTAATCCTACAACCAATAATCGTAGAATACCTTCGTCCAAATAATTGTGAATTGCATACGGAACAAAAGATGCCAATACTGATACTATAACAACGTTGACAATAACTTGTTTAAAGAAATTGTATGCGTTAAAACCAACTGCTTTACTGCCAACAACAATTCTTTCTATAATAGCAACAACGTTGATAGATAATAGCACAATAAAAGCAGACGTTGGATTTCCGCCCCTTTTTAATACTAAGTAAGCAATTGGAACTATCATTAATCGAGTAAGACCTACAATTAGTTGGAAATTTCTAATGTTTCCGGTTGCCTCTACAGAAGTTGATATTGGATTGGATATCGCATCAATCATAGAACAAACTATGATTATTCTAAAAAACGTAACCGTGTATTCAGGAACTTCTATTAGCCACAAATTGAGTATAGTATTCGTTTCTAATATTATTGGCAATGAGAAAAAGAAAATAAGGAAATATGAAAGCCTAGAACTGGAAAATAACAACTTGACCATATAACCTTTATTATCTGAAGCATACGATTTTGTAATTTGCGGATTCAATGCAGTTTGGAAATTAGTCACAAATCCTGCAATAACATTCTGAACCTGAATAGCAATACCACGTGCTGCATTTACAGCTGGATTGAAGAACATTCCCAATAAAACATTAAGTCCCTGATTTGCTCCAATTACTGCTGTTGCACCTATGAATTCCCACCCCGTAAATGCATAAATATTTTTAACTTTTCGCCAATCAATTGCCCAAAGGATTTTTGATTCTTCAAATTCTTTACTACAGTATGAAGTATAAACCATTCTAACGATGAACTGAACGATAAAGAGTAAAAATCCATAAACTACCAGTTTATCAAATGGAGATACATATATCAGATATACAATTAACAACTTTGCAAAAACCTCAAAGATAGAGATATATGCAAATGTCTTCATCTTTTCATGAGCAATGATAAGCGCAGTATATGGAGAACTTAATAAGTTTAGAACCAATGTAAACAGAGAGAATTGGAAAACCCACATAGCCGCAGCCATTCGATTGGCTGGTATGGTTAGTTTGTTGGCAATAAACCATGGGGCTATAGCTTCCGCAAGAGCAACAATTAGAGCCGAGATAAAAAGGAAAATAATAAAACTTGTGGAAAAAGTTCCTCTCAACTCCTTTAAATCTCCTTTACCAAGATCAAAGGTGATAAATCTTTGCGTTGCGGATATGAGGCCGGCACGAAAGACATTGAACATAGTTACAAAGCCCCCTATTAGATTATATATTCCATAATCCTGAACTCCGAGAGAATCAAGAAGTATGCGAGACGTAAATAGCCCCACAACCATCGTGATAATCATTCTAAAGTAAAGTGCGACGGTATTCTTCGCAATACGCTTGTTATTTGCTGATGTTTCTGCCATTGATAGGAATGTTAGCCAAAAATTTCTGCTTGGTATATATAACAACAGTTCGTTTTCATAATAGTTACGCCACTATGCGAACGCCGTAGAATAAAAGTTCTTTGAAAGCTGCGTTATTTTCATCTGGTTCGGGATTTTCCGAACATTGAAAATATTCGTTCAATCATTGCTGCATTGTGTAGGAGCATTCAGATATCGCCGACGGACATATCCATCCCATACTCTATGCATACTGACTGGCAACGTTGATTATCTAGAGAGACCTGTTGAACGCAAAGTCCATCGCTCTGACATCACTTGACCGGCAGTTGCACAGTCCAGTGAATTGCTTGCTATCACGGTAGAGGTAACGCAATGCTTCTCATAACCTCTACAAATGGGCGAATCAGCATCTGAAGATCAAGAAGTTCTAGGGAGACTCCGAAACCGCAGTCCGCATCCGGATCTACACCGCAATTACCTCATCCCGTCTGGTTGCCGTTGTTCACCACAAACTGAAACGTCAGATGTCGGTTTACAATACGCTCCAGGTACCGGGAATCTCGCTCACTGATACTGCTCCTCTTGAAGAACTCTCCAAAAATCTTACATCAATATTGACAAAGAACTTATATAAATATTTTTCCCAGATACTAGTGGATTTATGTATTTTATATTACACTCTATTCTAATCTCTCAATAGTAGCATAATAATTCAAGGATGATGCTCTCTTCCATCCTCTGTCAGGAGCATTATTGCCTCTGTGCAGAATAGAACCTGCTGTCATCAATACCTTAAATCCCATTTCGAGGAGCTGGTTGACCAAACGCTTTGATGGATGTGAACCTTCATCTCCTTGTGTGCATGAGATATAACAGGTTTGTCCCTCTCCTGTAAAGTCTTTAAAGATGTCGGGATGGAAATTATGGCGACTGCCATGGTGAGGCATCTTGATAATGGAAGCATCGCTGATATCAATACCCTTATTCTTCGCATATTCAAATGCTTTGGGCAAAGCACAACGACCTGCATCTCCTGTAAAAAGAATCTTCACATTTTCATACTCAAACATAAAGACGATACTTGACTCATTGATCGCTGTTGTAGAATCTTCATCAGCCCATTCTATTCGCCCTTTTATATAATTCTCTTCCGTATCAGAAGAAAATGTCTTTGCTTCTGATATATCAGGAACATCATCAGCCTTATCTTTTGTTTTTTCGGAATTGGCTATACATTGATTGTAGAACTCTTCATCTGGACCCAAAATATGCAATTTGGCATTTCCGAATGTGCATGTTCCAAGATAATCAGTTGCATATATTACTTTTGTGCCCTTGTCCTGTGCTGTATTAATAAGAAATGCCAGTTTGTCAAAAACTTCCTTCAGACTCCTTTCCAGTGAGTCTTCGGTAATGCGTCCATCTTTGAACCACGATCTGTCCATCGTATACCATGGAGCATTAAGCAGCAACCCTCTTACTATAATCTCATCATCCTCCATCAATTTGACAAGTCCTGAAATGTGGTCATTGTCAGGATGAGACAAGACCATTAGGTCTATATTCAGCTTTCCATTTTGCTCGCATTTATAATATTTTCTCAAATGTTTCTTGACCGTTTGTGCAGTATCTGCGTAACCACCATCAATGATTATAACTTTCTGCTTGGATTTTCCTTGATACAACTTTCCAAATCGCAACAGAATGCAATCACCACTTTTTTTGCTTTCTGAAACAGGAAGAAGGTCAATTTCCCATCCGTCCTTATTCATGTTTTTTAGATAATCTTCTGAGCCAACCATATTTCTGCTTTTCTTTAATATTCTTAACTTCATCTTCGTCTTTTTTGTTTACTTTATGATGGACCCTCTTTCTTATAAAAGAGGTTTGCTTTCTATACGAGATTGAAAACAGTGCGATTAACAATGCCACATATACAGGAACGGAATATTTTGAAGCGTTGAAATCTCTATACCATTGAGCTAAGTCTAAGCAGTAAACAACCAATAGAGAAACGAAAGTAGCAATTAAGGTCCTATATGCATTGTTTTCCATAGACAGAATGTCGATTTTGGAATCCTGTTTGGTCGCTTCGAGATAATCTTTATATCTGGCAAAAACTATCCAACAACAACCTTTGTAAAAGGGTTCTATTACAACAGAACCTATGCGGCTCAAAATCAATCCAGCTATATAATATAGAAAAATTGTAAATTCAATTCTATCAAACGGAATACGAATAGATGTGAGTAAATCAATCAGATTGATAAATATAATACCTGGAAACAGGTAATTGAACAATTGATATGATGTTATCTTTTCAATGAGTTTATCCATAATTATTATTAATTAGGGATTGTCGTCTAATGTTTTCAATTTGACCGAAGCAGCCGACTGATCCCATC
>OBLI01000722.1_pt1 | contig 34468 bp, 51 predicted proteins | sample 1519701 | NCBI WGS metagenome assembly OBLI01 (sample SAMEA3663005, study PRJEB22513) | pig gut metagenome | biome: pig gut; feature: pig-associated habitat; material: faeces | place: France | collected 2012 | reverse complement strand
GGAATGACCAGCCTCTACATAATTAATAACTCGTTTTCTAAAATCTATTCCGTAAATTTCCAAATATTGTAATAGCAAGGTTTATAAAACCTCATCCCCGACAAATCCACGACCTAATCTGGACAAGGTCTTTTTTTGTTACACATCAATAATACCATACTTTTACTATCATTTCTAACACTATCAACCAGTAAGCACAAAAAAGCCCCTAGGATTTTGTCCTAAGGGCTTTCTGTGTCTTATCTTAAACTGGTTTTTTTGAAAGTGTGTAGGTTACGCCATTGATGGTAATTTCAATCCCCTCAATGTTTACCTCAATCTTATCTTTGCTACCGACATTCTCGACGGTTGCAACATCATACTTGGATAGTGACCCATTTTCTGCCTCAATGGCTTTCAGACGGCTTGACATACCCACTAGGTAATTATCATAGCCTGTAGCAGCGTAGTCATAGACTGCACCACCAACCTTGAACATGCCTTTGACAGCCTCGCTAAAGGTCTTAGCTCCTGATACCTTGTAGCTGCCTCCTGAACGTAGCAGGTAGAACCAGTCTGTAAGAAAGTCATCTACAGAGGCGTAGTGCATGTAGTTTCCTCCCTCACTTGCTGGTCTTGCTAAGCCTTGGGTTACTGTCACACCGCTAGGACGCTCTCCTTTACCTGTCCAGGTCATACCGCCCCAGTTATTATCAGCCTTACCTACCGCTGAGGTGCCCCAAAGCCCCTCAAAGTGTAGGACGGTAATAGCATAGCTAGGGAGGATGTTGTGCTCCTTACATTTGGCAAGGATGACATCAAGGACAGACTTCTTGAGAATTGCCCTGTTAAACGACAGGTCGCCGTCCTCTTTTGTGATTTTGGTGTCTGTCGCTTTACCAGTTGCCCCAGTTTCTTCTGTTTTAGGTTCGGTGGAGGAATTTACCACCTCACTTTTTGGAGCGTCTGAGGGCGTTTTAGGGGCGTTTCCTGATGTGCTACCTTTTAGGATTTCAGTAACCCGTTTTTGGACTGCGTCATAGTCAGAGCCTAGGGCTTTCTTACGTTCCTCTCCGTTGCCATGTTTCCCTTGGATAACCTCTTGAGCCAATTGGTCAATCGTCTTTTTAGGCGCCGTAGCCTTGCCATTGATGACTGCCATGACAGCCTCATATTGATTGCCAAGAGCTGCCTTGCGGGTATCTCCGTTGCCGTACTTACCTGCCAAGGTCTCCCTAACCAGGGTATCAAGGTCTTTGCCTGATGGTGAGGTCGAGGGCGTGCTTGCTTGGTTCGTCAAGCGGTAAACATAGCAATACATCCAACCGCTAGCGGCAGCTGTCTGATTGTAATTATTTACCGTGATACCGTTGTGAGCGTAGTTACAGTGAATGATGTTATCAGGGTCAATAAAGATACCTGTGTGACCTCCAGCACCGCTAGACTGTCCACGTCGTCCCCAGATAAAGACATCACCACGTTTAGCGTCCCAGTCCTGATTTTCAGCAATGAGTGTATAACCGTTCTTAATGAGCCAATCATGCTCATACTCCGTGTTTACTGCCCAACCTGCTGTAATTGCTCCAGCTGACATCAAGGCATAGTAAACAGAGCTAGAGCAATCATAAGACCCTGGTCCGTTTCTGTAGTCCATTGAATAGGTCACTTTTCCAGCTCGTGCTGACATCCAGGCAATAGCTGCCTCAATATTTACTGCCATTGTCTTCCTCCTTTAGAAAAATTTGAATAAAAGGGGAAAGCATGAGGAGCAAAACAGAAAGAGGCACTAATGATAGTGCCCCAAGAATTATCAAGATAATTTTTCCCAATTTCCTCATGCTTTGCCTCCTATTTTGGATCGTTGTAGTTCATAGCTTGTTCACTATCAGACAGACCTGATGTGGTAGGGTCAGATACGACCCCAAGCAATACAAGCAAGGTAAGAGCTGTGTTGGCTACATCATTGATGTTGTCAGGCAATTTCAATCCTAGCTGTTGAGCTAGCAAGATTGCTGTGGCAATGATTGCTAAAAGTGTTGTTTTGTTAGTAAAACGTAGTTTCCAGTTAATGCGCATGATGTTCCTCCTGTAATTTTTCATTGATTTTTTTCATGTCACTTTTGACTTCTTTGACATCCTCTGACAAGTTCTTGATTTGTTCAATCATTGCCATCATCGTCTTTTGCTCTTCGTCGTGCTTATTTAGTCGTATGTTTTGTTCTGCAATGGTCTTAGCTTGATAGTCGTTTTCGGTTTCAAGCCTTGTGATACGGTGCTCTGACCTCGCTATGTTTGAGCGTAAAACTGTCACGACACTACCAACTGAAACAAAAATTGGCAAGACAACTGTCATAAGCCAGTGCATCAATTCACGCTCAGGCATTAGTCACTCTCCTTTGCTTTGTCTGCTTCGGCTTCTGCAAGGATAGCGTCTTCAATCTCGTAGCGCATATTACGCAACTTTTGCTCTTCTTTACGCATAGCAGTACGATTTTTAGCGTAAAGGTCAGGCAAAAGCAAGTTTTCATAAAGCGTTGAGACAGCTTCGTTGTTAATATCAATAGTTGTCTGTTTGACTAGCTTTTCTTCACCATTTTCAGTAACGAAAAAAGAAGCAGTAATGCGACGTGTTTTGTTAATTTTCAACATAATGTTTTCCTCCATTTTTTTAAATCATAATAGTAATTTGACCTCTATAATTAACACCTTTACCAGAGACGAGAACAGTAAGTTTATTACCGTTTGCATTGATTTGCAAGTGACTGTTATCACTTCCACTAACGCTCCAGCCAGCGATGACAAACATGTAACTTTGTGGCGCTGACCAGTTGGGGATAGAACCAATTTCAAGGTTTCCCCCAGTTCCTATAAACTCATAGCGCACCGTCAGCACATCCCCAACTCGTTTATAATACGTACCAGCAAAGCCAGCAGACTGCCAGCCAGTGTTTACGAGATTAACATGACTAGCCAAAGCATACTCCACCCACGCCGACCAATTTCCACCGAGGCGTGTTCGTGTAAACATCCTACCATCGTCTTTCAAAATAGCATTTTGGGATAAATAGTTATCACTCTCTGAATATACCGCTACATAAAACTGACCATTGTAATCACCCAGCGGACTATTTTTAGGTTCATTACAAGAAAAGAACTCGTTTTTAGTTTTGGTGTTTAGGTCAACCGCCTTTGAGGCGTTATAATGTGACCTGCCATCATTATTTGTCAGTTGATGTTGCTGGATTGGCTTGTTTCTGGCATAAATGTCCCCAGCGGCATCAATAGAGCCTGCAACGCCTCGCTCAATGACTTTACCAACACCAAGCCTGCCATCCTTATCATAGCTTAGCACCACGCTCTCTGTGGCTATGGTTGCTGAAAACTCTGTGCTGGTAAACTTATCTGATAGCGTGCCAATGACCTTGAAAGACTTGTTAGCGGCATAGTTGCCTGCTAGATTTGCCGCTGAATCGCTAAGCGATGACACGCTGGTATAAGTACCTGTGGCGCTACCGTTGTCTACTGAAAAGCTATTGCTACCAAGTGGCGCTACTTTAAAGGTCAAGGTCATGACATTCTTTTGACTGCCAGACAGCGTGATAGGCGCTATTTTAGCGTTTCTGACCACTTGGATGATGTTTGGGTTTTCCCTTGTCCGAGTCGCTGAAAAGCTCAAAACAGGGGCAAAATACTCAATCACGTTGATAGTGATGTCTCTTGTGTCAGACTGACGCCCTCGACTGTCAAAAACACTAGCTCTGATAGTCGCTGACCCGTTAAAGTTCATGATGCCAAGTGTACCACCGTTTGAGTTAGTCACTTGGTTTTTATTGACCAGCTCCGCCTTATAACCTGTGATACTAGAGCCATAAGACCCACTCGCATTCTGAAACCAGACCTGCACGTTTGAGAGGATTTGAACAAAGTTATTACCAGACAAGAGCCCCTTGACAACGCCATTTGTATCATTCAAGGTCAACCCACTAAAGGTTGGTTTGATACTAGCTGGCACAGTCGCTGTAAAGGATAACTGTTGTGTACCTGTTAGCGTATTACCGCTGTAAGTGTCCACAAAGAGCGTCCCTGTCCCGCTGGTACTGTTTGGGATGTCGTTTGCAAAGTCGTTTGGTATTGTCCAAGAGCAGCTTGTACCAACGTTTGTCGCTATCGTGCCCTTTTTATCACCCCACCAGTATCTGACAGTGTGGGTAAAGCTGTCATTTTGCCGATTGATGCTAATAGTGACGTTGCTACCAATGACACAGTTACCAACGCTTGCGGTACTCATCCGTGGAATGGTTGTTAGTGTAAATGTACCTGTACCTAGCGACAATGTACCAGGCGACCAACCACCAGCACCATTAAATCGTGCTGCAAAGTTAAAAGACTTAGTTCCGTCTGCATTGTGCCCAACGGTTATTGTTTGGTCTATCAGCCAAGTCGTTGCATTATAGCCAACGGACGGACTTCCCGACCAGTTGAGACGCTGGTTATTAACGTCCACAAAAGCAGACACGCTATAACTGTTGAAACTATAATTTGTGCTGAGCAGGGCTAGTCGCACCCTTACTTGGCTACTGTTGCCTGCGATGTTTTGGGATACTTGGTCAAGCCACAGCCTTATGCGGTATCCTCTATCGTTATTACTCCAATATTCAGCCATTGTGTCCTCCTATTTGATGTATCTGATGACATTCATATCCAGATTAAGATGATATTGTTCCTCACGAAAACGCCCGACTTGCACCGACGCCGTAAAGATACCGTTGTCAATGTTAATCACGCCCTGCGAGATATACATGACCTCTTTACCAGCAGAAAACATAGAAATCCTGTCATGGCTAACTTTGATGGTTGAGCTGGCGTCATTTTTACCGATAATCAGCCCCTCATTTGAGCTAGTCATGTAAGTGTCTATAAAGGTTTTCAGCTCTTTAAGACCGCCAAACTGCGTAGTGAGTAGCTCAATTCTGCGCCCTGCCTCTGCTAAGTCTTTTTCAGACTTAGCACGACCAGCGGCGTTACTTGCCACAAAGGACTGATAGGCTTTCTCAAGCTCACTTAACGCCTCCATTGATGCCTTGGCTTTCAGCTCTGCCTTATGAATTTGTGCTTGCTCTGCTAGGGCGTTGAGTTGCTCTTGGGTTAATTGAGCATCTGCCTTGCCATTTAGCTCACTCTCAATGTCCTCAATTGCCTCTGAATAATCAGTCGGTGTGTTGCCACGCTCTAGCTTATAACCTGCTAAAAAAATAGAAGCGTTGGTATCTGTTCGCTCTACACGAGGAGCAATATAGCCACTTTTATTAACGTTAAAAACAATTGATTGTCTCGTCCAATACTGATATGCTGAAACATGCTTACTTTGAATGTCTACAATTGCTTTTTCCTCAGAGCGATAATCGTTAAGCGGTATATAGATTGTAGCTTTATCATTGTTAATACTTGACGCAATATACAGACTAAATGTATAGACTTCACCAGCTTCGACTTTTATTAATTGAGAGACTCCCTCCCAGACATGGTTAGCCTCTATAACCTTTAGCCCGTTATAACCCCATTCTTTTACATTCAGCCTTTGTTGATTATAGTTCCAATTACCCGACGACCAGCTTTTAGTACCCAGCAATAAATTTCTAGCACCGACGAGTACCGAACCTGTCATGTCAACCCACCTATACTTAGTTGGATCAGTGCTATCTGCTTGATTGTAATCGGTGTATGTGCCGATGTAGCGCTTGTTCCCTGTTTGAGTAGTGCTAAATCCTGTGCGACCGTCTGCACTCTCTGAATATGCAAAGTGGATGTATGGCGTTCTACCATCCGCCCCAGCCTTGCCCGGTACGCCCTGCGCACCTTTTTCTCCTTGCAAGCCATCAAGCCCACGTTGTCCGGGGTCTCCTTTTTCTCCCTTATCCCCTTTTATCTTAGCCCACTTGTACTTTTTAGGGTCTATGCTATCATTTGGCTCAAAGTCAGTATAGATACCAATATAGAGCTTATTGATTGAGCTATCAAGACTAAATCCAACTGTACCTGTTTCATTATTTGCCCATGCTGTATGCACATAAGGGGTGCGCCCATCTTGCCCGGGTGTCCCCGGCGTCCCAAGTTTACCATCAACAACATTGACAAGAGAAATCTCATCAACAGCAACCTCATCATTTCCAATGTATGCTGCAACTGTCAAAGTGACTGTATCAGTTACGTTTGAACCTCTGACAAGATAAGTCATACCAGTTGTCACTTCACCAGCCAACGACCAACGCCATGTAACCCCAGCTACTACTGGTTTACCTCCCTTATATAAGGTCGGTGTTACTAAACTTTCTCCAATTTGGTTTTTAAAGATAACCCCATTATCTGTTGCAAGTTTGATGGTGTAAGGTTTAGCAGCCTCAAAAAGTCGCTCAAAAGCTGCTTGAATACCACTAGACAAACGATTTTCAAGCGCTTTGAAATTACCAAAGGTGGTTTTATTACTTTTAGGATTGGTAAAGCTGATTTTCTGCTCTGATACACGAGCCTTGACAAGCAAAAGCGGACTAAAGCCGTTATCGTAGATTTTGACAGTATCGCCAATCTCGACATCAATAAAACCGTCCAATTCGTAGGTCAAAGCAGGGTAGGCGTTCTTTCTAAGGTTAGCAATAGCTGATGAGCGGATGACTTCGGGGTTATCGCTATCAACTTCCATGTCTTTTCTTATCCATTGGTCAGCTTGTGTGCCTGTGGTAAATGTTGAGGGGTAGAGTTGGGCAGCGATAGGCGCATAGAGCGACTCACCCGACTGGTAAAACTCACGCACTCCATCCGCATTGTTTTCTGACAACGCTGGCAAGCCTGCGATAGTGACCACAGTCTCTACCTCGTTGCCATCCTTGTCCTTGGTCTTGCCCTTACCTGTGGGACGTATCATGGTATAGATACCTGTCTTATCAATCTTACGCTTGATAGACTTGAGGTTTTTGCCGTAGGTCAGCTGGATGTCATTTCTAACCTTACCCACACCTTGGTGAGTGTCATCATACTCATGATAGACATTGACTTTAAAAGACTTGATTGTACTGTCTGCATTGAGTTCCGTTGTAAAGTCAATCTCTGCATCAAACTTAGTGGCTAGGCTCAATAGACGGGCTAGTTTAGTATCTTGACCCTCCCATTCAAGCGTACGTTTTTGGTCTGAAATCTCATTGATACCAATGCTCAATTGAGTAAAGTTAGTTAAATCTAGCACTTCACAGTATTCTTTGAAAGACATAGCACGCTCTGCTTTATAAGCATTGCTATACTCGTTGATAAGCTCTAAGTTGAGGTTTTCACAATAGCACTTGATGGTGAACTCATCCTCTTCAACAGTCATCACGTTAAAGACATAGCTGCGCCCCTTATAACGAAAAGACACAAAAGCACGCTCATTGAGCAAATTATAGGTCTTTTTGAGCGGTATATCGGATTGAATAGCCTTTTTAAACACTGTAAACTCAAAAGTAGATGAGCCAGTCTCTAAGCTCCTTGTCCACGTATCATCGTAGTAATTCAGCGTTTTCTGCTTGTTATTATCAATAAAGCCCACCTTTTTTAAGTTGGCGTCATGGATGGTTAAAAGCATGTTATAGCCACCTTTCTTCAAACTCAATGCTTACCGTTGGTTTCTTTTTGACAAAGCTCGATACATAAAGCTCAAGCTGTGATTTTCCAGGTGGCAAGGTCAACCAACCAGACCCATCCACCACGTCACTTATCTTAGCTAGACCATCGACAAGTACCGTATCTTCATCGCTGTTGATGACCACTTGGCTACCCATCGGATAGCGGTTAGGAATGTCTCTGGTCGTTTGGATAAAGTCCTTTTGATAGTAAAGCTGTTCCACGTACATCCTTGTAATCAGCGGATTGTTTCGAACCGTGCCAAAGGCGAGATGAATTTTAGCGGACTTACGCCCTTTAATTTCTGGGATGGTAAAGGTTGGATAAGACCCCCACCAGTAAACTTGTACCTTATCATCATTGCGCTTCAAATCAGACCAGCCTCTTGGCTCATTAAAAGGGTTCTGCGTGTCTAGGTGCGTTCCTTGAAACGTCCAACGCTTGAGGATGTTATAGCCACCCTTGCCATCACTAGCTAAAAAATTGTATTCACAGTCCAAGCCGTAGGCACGCTTATATGTCTCGACGCCATAGAGAAATTGACCGTTGGTATCAGATACCGTCAATTTGATAAAGCCTAGCTGGTTGATAGCTCCCATCCAGAACAGCTGTCGCCACCAAATGTAATCATTTAGCGAGCCTTTCTCACCATTGCTATCAGCAGGGATGTCCCACGTCAGACTACCTGCGCTGTTTCCGCCAGAAGTTGACCAGTTAGACAGGAACAGGTACACCCTGCCGTTGAAATTATAAGTCCCAACACGACCATTAAGCGCTTGTGTGGTGTCGTTGAGTATCGCTACATTTTGTTTACCTGCTCGTAAGCCATCTGACCAAAGGTTAGAGCGATAATCTAGCAAGAGTTCCGATTGTCTCACTGTCTCGCCATCCGCTTCTTGACGATTGCCAAGCTCAAATGCTCCGCTGGCGTTCACAAGACCAATATAACCGTTCTCCGCATTATGTTTGACCGTGATAATGGGATGCGCTGCTACTGTGCCTTTGTTATCCACAGTAAAGGTCAGCTTGTCACTGGATACAGTCGCTGTCTGACTATCTATGCGCCTCATGGTACTGCTATGAGCTACCCCATCAGGTATCAAGATTTTCATTTCAGAGCGCTGAAACCAACGTGTCAAGTTCTCTGGTGTCACTTCATCCACAGGCATGCCCAAGTAAAACTTATCGGGTTCATCGCCGTAGACTATTCTGACAGGCTCTAGGACATCTAAGACCCCAGCTAGTTCATGCTTGAGTTGCTCTAGCTCCCTAGTGTCAGTGTTTTTCATGTCAAACTTGATGGTATGCTCCTTTTCCCCACGCTTTACCTGCTGGATATTAACGCCCAAAAGGGGCGCATCATCTGTTGACACGCTCCTTTTATTGCCAATGGGGCGGATAATATCAGTAATGCGAAAGAAACGGGACATATCAACACCGTTGAATGTCATCTCTGTCATGTTACGATACCTCTCATTCTATTGTCTCGTCTTGCTTGTTCCGCTTGATAGTTAGCGAACTTGTCACCAGTTTTTGCGACCAGTGTACCATCATCAAGCACCATGTTCACAGGGCGCTTGACAGCCTGCTCAGCGACTTCAAGAGCTCTAGTAAGGGCTTTGTCAGCCTGGTCTCTAATAACCTCAATTTGGCTTGTTTCAGCTCGTTCTGTGAGTGATTTGAGCCTGAACTGACTAGAGAGGGTGCTATTGCCTAAGCCTAGCAACTCCTCAGCTCCAAACTTGAACGCTGACATCTCCCTCTGAACGTAGGCTAAGCTATCTGTCACATCTGAGGTGTTCTTTTCAATACCTACAGCGATACCTTGGGCAATGTATCGACCTACATTGTCCCTAAAAAGCCTTGATGGTGAATGGATTTTAGCCTTTGCTTGTGCTGCACGTTCTGCTTGAGCTACTAAGGCATTAGCTGCGGCTGTTACAGCTCCCAAAGCTGACATCATACCAGCGGCTAAACCTTGCCCAATCATTGCCCCAATGCCACGCATAGCGCCAACACCAGACATTCCAGCTGATCTAATAGCCGACATGATAGAGGTCATCGCACTTACCGCTAAACCTCTACCACTATTCAAACCTTGAGCTATATTTTGAGCAGTCTGTTGTCCGATTTGACGACCTTGATTCTTCATCTGGTTACCAACCGAGCGAATGATATTTAGTATACCTTGCATGGCTGATTGAACTTGACTTCTCATCGTATTAAAAGCTGTTACAACCGTTTGAGTACTAGTTGCCATGGCTCGTATCTGAGCAGAGGCATTTGTCGCACTTGAACCGATTTGCATCAAGCCAGATGATACCATCATCAAACTTGCGCTAGTCGTTGCGATGCTACCATTAAGCATTGTGAACGATGCACTTGCCATGGCTGTTGTTGTGGCAACTAGCATGATTTGAGCATTGAACGCTGTAATCATAGCCCCAACACTTGCAAACGCCGTACCAATAAGCATTGCACTTGTACCAAAGGCAACCAGGCTTGCACTAGCTAACAAGATTTGACTGTTAAACATCGTTAAAGATGCCCCAATCATCATGAATTGAGTTGCTAACATGGTCATACCTGTTGTTACTGTCATGAATTGAGTGCCTAGCATTGTTAGGCTAGTACCCAACATAGTAAATTGGGTGGTTAGCATCGTCATACTAGTAGTCAGCATCATAAACTGCATTGATAACATAGTCAGTCCAGTAGTCAGCATGGTCATAGCAGTACTCAACATCGTTAATCCAGTGCTTGCCATAGTTGCCATCGTGCTAAATTGGGTAAAGCCCATGGCAGACTGCATAAGAGCTGGAGCAAGTGTCATGATTTGCGCTTTAAACATGGCAATAGGCGCATTGATAGCAGACAATCCTGCCACACCAGCCACCGCTTGAGCGGTAAAGCTAGCAAAGCCAGAGGCAGCGACTGTCATCATGGCTGGTAAAGTCGTTACAGTAGTGGATAGGCTAGTCACCCTGCTAGCAAAGATGGTTAAACCTGCCACAGCCATAGATGCGGACGTGGATACCGTTGTCATACCAGTCCCCAATGACTTCATACCGCTACCAGCTTGAGCAAGCCCTGCTGACTGACCAGCAATAGCACCGACACCAGCAGCAACCGCACCAAGAGATGCTGCCATATCACCAAGATTGGTGTTAGTGATTTTGACAACACCAGAGGCTAGCTGGTTAAAGCCTTTACCTGCGTTAAGAGCTGCCTTTCCGATGCTGTCAAAGATACCTGAAATACCATCAAGGGTCTTACGAACAGCTCCTCCAATGCTCTCAATAACCCCTTTAGCGCCATCTAGCACAGTTTTAATTGAGTCGCCTAATGTCTTAAAAAGATTACTAATACTGTCAATAATAGGGCTGATTTGACTAATCAGATTGTTAAATGCTTCAACAATCTGAGATAACACAGGTGCTAATGCAACAACCATATCAGTCACTGCTGGAATAAACGGTGCTAACGCTTGAACAATTTGAACAATAGCATCTGCTATTACAGGGACGATAGCAACAAATGCATCAGCTATGATTTGAATGATGGGGGTCACAGCTTGAGCAATTGTTGCTATACCGTTTGCCAGTGCTGTAATAACAGAAGATATAGCAGATCCTAAAGCTGTAATAACGGGAGCTAAGCTACTAAATGCACTGATAATCATACTAATAGCTACACCAGCTGCCATCACTAAGGGTGACAGCATTGCAAAAGATTGAGCCACTATAGGTAAAACAGGTGCTACCATCACCAAAGCACTTGCCAAGCCTTGTATAGCCATGTTGAGGATAGTTCCGATAGCTGTACCAACGCTAACCACTACACTACCCACACCTTGCAAAATTGTCGCTATACCTTGTCCTTGCATGCCCATAAGAGCAAAGGCTGCACCAAGTGCCAAAATAGGAACAGCTAAAGCTGCAATTGTAGCAGGATTGACCATAGCAAGACTTTGGCTAATGCCACGAAAAGCAGAAGCAAGACCTGAACCTATACCTTTAGCTGCAGTCGCAACGCTTTTACCCAAACTTTTAACAATAGAGACCATGCTGCTACCAGCTGATTTAACAGCTGAACTAGCACCACTGACACCACTCGTCGCATTCTTTTTGAAAAGACTAAATGGATTAAATGACTTTAAGAAATTGAAAGCCTTGAAACCTGCCACAAGACCAACTAAACCAGTGGTCAATGCCGTAAGAACACCAGACGGGAGACTAGCTACAAAATTCCCGATAGCAGCAACAGCCTTGGAAATCCATGTCACAACTGTTCCGATGACTGTCCCAAGCATAGACCAAACAGACGATTGTGCGATACTAGTGACCACGTTGTTATAAGCAAATACCAAGCTATCAAAAGCGTCCTTCAGCGCCTTGACTGCTCCAGTTTGCGTAAAGGAAGTCAAAAATTTTTGGACAATCTGACCTCCTGTAGAAATAGTATTTAAAACAGCCCCTATCACATTTGAAATAGTCAAAAAGATAGCTGTGCTACCTCCAGCAGACTGAAAGGCAGCACCGATAGAACCTATAGCACCTTTAACGCTGTCTAGAGCGGACTGGAATTTTACAAGTAATAGCGGATTAAAGACTGTTTTAAAAGCTTGTTGGATGTTCTCAATCCCCTTAGCAACATCTATCTTGCTTAGAAAATTGCCTAGATTAGATGCCATCTTGTCAAAGTTGATTTTTTCGAGAGCGTCAGATAGAGCATTGACTGCCTTGATACCAAACTGATTGAGTTTCTCAAAGGCTGGCATGAGCTTATTAGACAGGCTTTCTTTTGCCCCGTCTATAGCCTGGTCAACCGTCTTGAACTCCGTAGCCATCTTTTGGAAAGCGTCAGAGTTACCTGCACGGTTCATAGCGTCAAAGAAGTCCTCTGTCTTGACCTTGCCATCTTGAACGGCTGAAACCAGTTCAGCGGTAGTCATCCCCATCTCTTTAGCAACCGCCGCCATACCAGCGGGAGCCTGTTCCATCATAATCTTAAAGTCCATCCAAGCGACTTTAGGCTTACTTGCCATCTGAGTAGCTTGAGTAGACAGTGATTTCATGGCTTGAGCTGGGTTCTCTGCTGAGGCCGCAAGTCCACCAAAGGCTTTAACCAGACTACCAACATTCTTAGTACCGACTGCGTCCAACTGAGAGTAGGTGCTCGCCATGTCTGAGGCTGAGTAAATGGTCTTGGTGGCAAAGTCTTGCATTTCAGTCTTAGCTGCTTTGATGACCTCAGGAGAGCGACCAAACGCTTGTAGGTTTCCCTCAAAAGTCTTCCATGCTTTTTGTGAGCTAGTCAACTCACCAGCCATGTCACGGATACCACCAGTAACGACACCAATACCAGTAGTGAGAGCAGAGCTAATCAAATTAGCCCCTAAAACCGACTTAAAAACAGACCCAACCTTTGAGCCTGTGCTTTCTAGTCCACCTAACAAGGTTTTTAGTTTGCTAACACCAGACTGGGCGCTAGAGCCGTCTAGGTCAACCTTGATAGTAACTGAACCATCTGCCATGGTTTTCTCTCCTTTCTGTGATTAGTAGTCAAAATCTTTGGGTAGTGCATACTCTTTTTTTAGTCGTTTCATGCCCTCTTTATACTTCTTACTATCGCCTTTTTGTGGCTTATAAGAGCGTATTTTGAGCACCTCAGCAAACTTAGTATCACTAGGTAGCCCATTCAGTAGAGCGTTGAACTTCTTCCAGTGCAGACTATTCTGTGCGTCAATCAAATCAATGCCGTAAGCCTGCATGAATGATGAGTAAATGTACTCAGCGTCATACTTCAAACTAAAAAGGCGCTCTCCATCTCCTGATTGGCTCTTTGAGCGTATCTTGCTTTTGATTGGGTTGCCTGCTAGGTCTAGCACTGGTGCTGTTTCTTTAGCTGGAATAATTCTGATGTGTTCCTCAAAAATCAGCTTAAAGATTGCCGTAGCTTGCTCAGGACTTAAAGCCTGGGTAAAGTCTACACCAGTAAAAATCTGAATAGCCAGGTAAGGCTTGTAGAGTTCGTCAATATCACCATCATTGATTAGCTCCACAACTTTCAAGACCTTGTTAAAAACTATATTCATTGGGTACACATCATCACCAAGGACTAACTCATCTGTCAATTTCCTTGATAAATCCAGCATATCAGTCACCTAGATACTTTTTGAGAGCGTCAACGTTGTTACGTTGTTCCCATTCATTGATGACACCATTGATAGCCTCAAGCAAGTAAGCCATAGTATCGACGGTAGAGCCATCAGAGAATTTATAAACCTTGTCATAAGCCTCTGCGTCAAAAAGCTCAGTCCATGACTCTTGTACCATGCCTTGTAGCACTTCAAAGGCTTTGCTGTCTTCTGTCTTGGCTAGTTCTTCGCCCTCTTTTTTGAGCTTCTTGCCGATAGCCTCCATCTTGTGGATGTTTTTATCATTGGCGACAAATTCAAGGGTGAACTCACCAAAGTCTACAGGGATTGCATTGTTACGCTTTTTAATTACTACCATTTTGTTTTTCTCCTACTAATCAAAATAAAAAGAGGGGAGCATCAAACTCCCCTAAGCTGCTTTATCCACCGACTACAGCGGATTGTTTAGGTACTGAGTTCCAGCTGATAGTGCATTCAAAGGCTTCAAATTCAGCAGCCTCGCCGCCTCCGATTTTGATTTCAGAGACAGTAGCAACTCCTGAGTATTGAGTCTTGCCATCAGCGTCAACGACTTTAAACCATACTTTACGTTGGTCACCAGTTGCAAAACGCATATCAGCAATGATTTTCTGTGCCTCATCTTCTTTGATGTAGTCGCCCTCAAAGCTGTATCCGTACTTGACTGATGTTACTACGGTTTCAGGAGTTCCATCACCGTTGTAGTAAGCAACGTCATCTGTTTCTTCGTCATTCTCAACCTCAGCGGTTGTGACACCATCTGCAAGCCATTTCCAAGCGTCAGAGCCTGGTTCTGTTGTTGGTGCCGTTGATACCCAAGGCGCTACAAAGTGTTTGCGCTTGGCGTTTTTTTGTTTTGCCATTTAATTTCCTCCATTTGTTTCAAGTCGTGCTGTGACATCCAGCATATAAACATAAAAGCCCTGGTCATCACGGTCATTAAGGAATGGCTGTGAGACTTCAAGGCTCCTGAATTGATATGAGTTGTTTTGACTAGGTAGCTCAAGATTAAAGTCTGCCAGAGCATAGTTGATAGCCCACAAGATAGAGCTTGTCTTTTGGTGGTCAGTCGTTTTGATTGCCACCTCATAGACTAAGCTAATATCCTGCTTGCCGTTCATATACTCTTTTTCAATCTTGCCACCAGGTAAAGGGTAGATAACTAAACTCTCTTTCTCTGACAAGTAATCTAAGGTACAAGTCAAAGGCAAGTTTAGCGTGTTGATGAAATCTCTAAGGACTTCTGAAAAATCGTTGTTGTTCATGCTTTTACTCCCATTGCTCTTAGACCGACCTTGCCCCAATCCTTAACATGCAGAGCTGTAGCTTTCTTATCCCACCGCTTGCCTGTCCCAGGAGTGGTGTACTTTTTAAAGGTAAAGCTCCTATGTTTGTTGTAGCTTGAGCCGTAAAACTGGGCTCTGGCATACGGTCCAGGGTATCTCACCCCGTCCTTTGTAGCCTGTCCGCTACCGCTAAGGTTTCCGCTCTTACGTGGAATAAATGGAGTCATGTCCATCATCATCTGATTAGCTATTGCTAGTTTGCCTTTAGCTAAGGCTGCTGATGATACCTTTTTCTCAATACCTTTGAGGTCAACCTTGACAGATACTTTAGCCCCCATCAGATACACTCCACTTCATAACAAAAAATCTTTTGCTTATGTGGATAGCTGACAGGCACTACAGTAGTCACTCTGTACTCCCGTTTTCCGTCATTGATTATGGCATTTTTAAAGGTGTCATCTAAGACTACTGGGCAATATTTAGGATACACAAACAAAAGACTAGGTTTGGACTCTTTACGGTTGTTTTGCGTCCCTTGGACTTGATACTGTCTATCAAACCTAACAGGGCTCAGAGTGACTGAGTCAGCTAATACAGCCTTACCCCAGCCATCTAGTTCCTCTGTGGTCTTTTGGATTGTCACAGTATCAACTAACAAGCGTTTGTCAATGTCTGTCATAACCAACTCCTCTGTAGCCAAATCCTGCCCCTTTCAGAGCGTTCAGAGCGTCAAGTGATAAATTATACCTAGCACTTTCCAAAGAGGTCTGAGAGGTGTCTCTGTAGCTGACAGAGGTACGACCAAGCGACACGCTGGCTACTGATTGCTTGTCATCAGCAGTCATAATACCGCTGGCGTCCAGATAAGCCACTTGGAAAGCTGTTGCCATTTTGACAGCTTGCTTTCTGTGCTCAATCTCTTTCTCAAAGTCTATAAAGTCATAGAACCCATTAAGAAAGAGGTTGACGGACACCTCCGCCCTCTTTACGAGTTTTTCAAAACCCTCTACTTCGTCAAAACCAAGCTCTTTAAATTCATCTTGAGTTAAGTAAGCGATAATAACCACCTCCAATTAAAAAGGCGGTGTTATTTGTCCGCCTTTGCTGCTTTTTCTTCGTTGATACGTTCAAAGAATGGACTGAGTTCTGGATGAGTTACTCGCCCTTTAGCGTTCAGCTCATCAGCTGTCTTGACATCCATGTCATACTCAGTGTCTTTGTCGTAGCTTTGTTCTTTACCATCAACGATAAAGACCACGTTTGATGTTGCTTTAAATTTTGCCATTTAGTTTATTCCTCCACTTCATAGCCTTGATTTTCAAAGGCTGAAATCATGATAGGGTCAGACAGGGTAAATGATACCCCGCCCTTAGTTACAGTAACTGACTTTTTAGTAGAAACTGGTCTCACCACTTCCTCTGTGGTTTCCTCAGCTACTTCTTGTGTTTCCACCACTTCCTCTGTGGTTTCCTCAGCTTTCTTTCTAGCCATTACTTACCTCCTTACGCTGATTTGTGAACGTAGATAGCTTTTTTCTTGTTGTCAAGAACAAAAGCGTCATAACGGATACGACCCTCAACAAGCTTACCGTTAATTCCTGGTGGGTTGTCATGGATCTTGTAATCTTCCAGCTTAACAGGAGATGTAGTCGCCACAGGATGAGCGATAATGAACTCTACATTTTGTGGCAAGCGTGATGTAGGTGTAAGGACAACTGGCAAGCCATCAATCATACCTACTTGACCTTTGATTGTGATTTCTTGACCAAGGTCAGAGTTTTTCACAAAGGTTGGGTCAAGTTTGATAAGTTTGTAGAACTTAGGAGATACATGCAAGACACGGCCTGCTGTTGGGATGAGTGCGTCTGTAAGAGCTACCTGACCATCTAGGACTGCCTCATAAGCGTCATCTTTGGTGATTGCTGCTGTCTTGATGTGTTCAGGGGCTGCACCAGCTACGATAGTTGCAAAACGATAGGTATCAACTTCTGGGATAACAACTTCTGAGAGCTGGCGTGCAAGAGCTTTACCTGCCTCCATGACACCATTAGTGTCTTGTTCAGATTTTTTGTCAATGGTGAAAGTGAAAGAACGGTCTTTCTTGAGCACCATAGTTTGAACGGTGTTACCAAGTTCCTCAGCTGTACCGTAGCGGTTCTGCCCTGTCGTCTTGTAGTCGTTCATTCCTGATGTCGGGACTGAATAGACCTTGACTGTGTCAACGCCTGTGAAATCAAAATCTTGGTTGATAATGCCAGTTGAGAGAGCCTCTTTAGTAAAGCGTTCATCAACTTTGTTATCAAATTTAGCTGCGTAGTTTACTACCATGTAAAATTACCTCTTTTCTTTATTGGGTTTACACGCTATCAAAGCCTGCAAACAGTGCTTTATCTTCTGCTGAAAGACCGTCATCACCACTACCAGCGGCTGGATTGCCTCCAACAGAAATCTTAGGGTTAGGCTGCGGATCTCCACTCTGGAATAGATAAGGGCTGGACTCTTTGAGAGCATTGATAGTGTCATCTAAGATAGGTTTCCCATCTTCTCCTAGCTCAATCTTGTCTAGGTCAATGAACTTCATCAAGTCCTCAGAGTTGTAAGCTCCCACATCTTTCAAGGCAAGGGCTACAGCGTTAGTTTTGGTTACCTTGGCAAGTTTTGCCTCATTGTCAGTCTTGTACTGGTCAAATTGAGCTTGTAAGTCTGCCAGCTGTTGCTTGCTTTCCTCACTAGCTCCCTCTTTTTCCTGTAACTCCTTGACAGCTTGGGTTTGTTGCTCAAGTTGTTGTTTCAAGGTGTCGTTTTCTGCCTGTAACTCAGACTTAGCTTGTGCCTTTGCATTTTCAATACCTGCACCGTACGCTTGTATGATACTGTCTAGCACGCTGTTATCTGTGATACCTGCGTCAACCAACATCTCACGTTTAAGACTCATGCCTTAACTCCTTTGTTTTACGTCACGAGGGACTGAGATACAGACACTTTTACGCCATATCCAGGGCAAAATAAAAACCGCTTGGACTTCCAAACGGTAAATATCTAATTACAGTAGTCTTTCCTACCAGTCAAGATGATTTGACCACCTCCTAATCTTTGATTGCTCGGTTTGATACCTTGGCATAGACATCTACATAGGTTTCTGCTTTATCGCCATTATGAGTTACTTCCGCATAGTCACCACATTTTTCATCAGACTTGATTTGATTAGTGCTGACCAATGCTTTCCAATTTTGTAGGGTTTTGCTGAACCAAACCACAAAACAGTCTTCTGGTTTGATTTCACGGCCTGACAGACGTGAAAATTCTATTGACGCTAATTTTTTTGCTTTTTCCAACATGTATCTTCTCCTTATTTACGACTAAACCAAGACTTTTTCTTGGATTTCTTGAGTTCTGCCACATCATCTTCAAGGATTTTCTGATAGGTTTCCAAATCATCAAATCGCTTGTTGGTTGCCTCCACATTGCGTGAATTGACCTTTTCCATTCGCTCCACAATCTTCCAGAGCTGGTTATTCTGGTCAAGTAGAAACTCTATGGCACTTCCAGCTATTCGTAAAGAGTTTTCTAGTTCACGTTTCTTCTTGATACGTTTGTTCATGGTTTGCCTCCTGTATTTTTGGTATAAGAAAAGCGCCTAGATTGAACTAAGCGCTAAGTGACTACTTGGATTGAAACAATCTCGCTCTCATACAGAGAGACTTCTGTAGGCTCATCAGGACTTGAGCCGTCAATGAGGATAGTGATTTCATCTTGTTCGTCATTATCCATTTCATCAACAAAATCTGTGACAAGTCCTTTGATAATTTCGCCATCACTATTGACTACCTGGACTGTTGAACGTAGGTAGTTCCAAAGTTGCTTACTCATTTACGGCCTCCTTTCCCTTTGATTGTTGGCACAATATGTGAACCAGTTTTACTGTAATGAATACGGAAATCAGTAGCGTTCTCAATTACTTCACTAGTTCTAGGGTCTATATAAGTTCCTATCGGTTTGTTTTGTGAGATGATTTCTTGCATTTTGTTTGATTTGGGATTGTACTTAAATTGCCCTGTCCCAGCATACCTGTCTACAAGTGCCTGACATTCTTCTTTAGTGATTGTCAGATAACTTGGTGGAGGTGCTCCTTTTTCGAGGTTTTTCTGGAGATATTTGTCATATCCCTTAGTTCCTCTGACATGGTTTTCAAAATGCTCATTGTTAATTTCTGTCTTAATTATACCACTTTTGACAGCTGAATTGAACTTCTCACGCATTTCTTTTTGTTCTGCCCTGTGCTTTTCAAGTTTCTCAAGTTCTTTTCTGACCTTGATTTCTTTCTTCGCCTTGGTATAAGGGTCATCATAGTATTTCTCCCTAGCATAATCACGGTGTAGGAATGGGTGCTGCTTGAGGTAATCCCTCATAGCTCCCTGTTGTATCCTTACTTTGTTCTTATACTTGTCTATTAGCTCCGTATCGCCTAGTTTCTCGGCAACGTGGAGAAATTCCTTGGATTGTCTTATAGACCTCTCTAGGGCTCTCTGTTTGGCTTGTACATTGGCATTTTCGATAGCCTGCTCAGGCGTTAAGTCCTTGAGATTGTCTGGTAAATCAGGTTTGTAGTTAGCACCAACCACAAAAGGTGTGATTTCGTGGTAACAGTTGATACCAAGACACCCTCCAGCTGATCCATATCCATAATCTGATAATGCCAGGATACGCTCGCCCTTTTCAGTTCTAGCAACTCCAGTAGTGACTATCTGATGTTGTAGAGGGGCACACATTTCCCTTGCTGTAGCTTTTTTGGAGTAATAATAGGTATCTATCCCTAACTCCTCAGCTGGAGCCATTCTGACCTCACGATAGACACGCCAAGCCGTTGACTTGATAACCTGTCTAGCATAGGTATCAGCTTTCCAGTGCTTGCCTTGGCTATCTGTAAAGCCATAAAAGCCCTTTTGGGCCCATTTCATGACTGTATCCGAAATAGCCTTGTCTGATGTTGCTAAACCTGTGACAACCTTTGCTGTAGCCTCCTCAATAATAGACTGATAAACCTCTCTCACGCTCTTTGGTAGTGTGGTATTGATAAGGTTGTTAATATCTCCCATAGTCTGATTGACATAAGCTGCAAGGTTGGTCTGTATGAGGCTATTAGCCACAAAATCACCGCCAGTAGCCTCTAATAGTTGCTCTTTGGTGTTCTTGTAGATTTGGTAGCCCTCATTTTGGATAACATACCTAAGCTGTTCCTCAGCAATTCCTGAGCGGTCAGAGATGAGCTTGAGGTTATCCTCATTGAGTAGCCCCATCTCATTCATCTTTTCCAGTTGCCAAATATAGGGATTGTCATCAAGACTAGCAGAGCCACGCTCTTTGATACGGTCTATAACTTGGTCAAACAGATCCAGAGTAAGCTGATGATAGATGTCTGCAACCTGACTAGCGTCAAGCATTAACTGCTCATCATTGAGCTTGATTGGTTTCTTCTCTTTCATAAGCTCTTGCAAGTCCTTTAGTTATTAGCCAGCTTGGGCTTTTTATTCCAAATAAACGCCTTAGCCTATCAATTACCGTATATTTCAACATCTTCATCACTCCTGTTGTTGTTAGCCTCGCCAATGGTATTGCCACTAATTTCAGCCTTTATTTCCTTAGCTTTCTCAGGGGTCACATTGAGTACTTTCTCAATAGCCATGACATCAGTACCAAATCCAGCGTTAACTACCTTAATCCAGTAGTCAAGTTCAGCGTTTCGGTCAGTAAAGACACCGTCATCAAGGTTAATGCTGATAGCGTCCATGTCTGGGATATTGCCCTTGTAGAGTTGATAGGCTTTTCCAAGCTCTAACATGGAGATAATCAGCTCTTTTAGGGATTGCTCAACTAGACTGACAATACTGTTACGCATTTGGTAAGTGTCAGAGTTTTCTGAGACAATCTCAGTAGCTGTCTTCATGCTCTTACCGTCAAAGGTAAACATGCCAGCTGATACGCCTATCTGCATTTCAAAGAGGGACAGGCCCTTATTGATTGCCTTGATATAGTCATCAGAGCGGATAGGAGTTGTAAGGTCTGTGATACCTATACCTTTGTCCATGTCGCCACTGTCAAACTGCTCATAGACATTCTGACCAGTCTCAAACTCACGCTTGACTGTGACTTTCTCACCGTCCGTGTTGTATTGCGTGCTAATCATCTGAGTTGGAACTGCAACCCTACGCTGACCCATCTTAACCTCCCACATGAACTCATCATAAGTGGTATTCAGAAAATCAATCGTAGTCTTTGCATTATCAAAGATAGATAGCCCAAGTGGGCTGTTAATATCTTTGTTGTTCATTCCAGGTGTCTTGAGGTAGGTAAACAATGGACGGCTCAGACCATTCAAGTCAGCGACTTCTTCCAAGTCTTCATAGAGTTCAGCCAATGGCACCCTAGCTCCTACAATATTCTGATTATCAGACTTGTAGAGTTCATTTGTTACCGTGTACTTGTCATCTTTACTCCACTCATGCAACTCAATCAGTGTGTAATACTTCTGCTTATTCCCCTCTGATTTGACTGTCTTAGTGATGATAGCAGCACTTGACACATCTTGAGTGTTAGATTGGAGTGGTAAAAAGACAGGGGCTTGAATAAATGCCACCCTGACCTTGTCCTTATCAACATAAGGCCTCATAGCAAGTCCACCAAGAGCTAGACAGCTCTCTAGGTAACGTTCAAAGTTCTTGATAAAGCGGTCATTCTGTAGCTGGTCCTGAATAAATTCATCAGCTTTCTCATCATCTACCTTGATTTCAGCCTGTTCATTAAATACTAGGCTTGCAATCTTCTTGGAGGCTGTCCTGCCTATTGGTAAATGGTTAAAGTCTCGCTTTTGCTTAGTTCCGTTGCTATCTTTATACTCAATCTGTGGATAACGCCCTGCAAAATACTTGAGATTTTCCCTGATACGGTCATACTCTGCACTAGATACCGCTATTTTAGGGTGGTCTGTGATATTAGTTAAGTTTTGTGTGGTCATCACATACTTACTCCTTGTAAAGAAATTCTTGATAGTTTGTACTATTCCCATTGTTAGCTCCTTTAGGCTTTCAAATCTAGCTCCCTAGCGTTGTCTAGGACAAAATACTTAAACTCATCTACCGTGTGGTCATCTTCTTTGATAACCTTTGGATCATCAGAGTTAATAGTCTTGTCGTCATAGCGGTACATTTTATGTTCCTCAACAAAGACCTTGTTAGCAGGGATGTCAAGGTAGTAAAAGCGTCCCTCAGCTAGTAAGCTGATAACCATGTCAATCATGGTCTGATTTTTCTTCTTGGCCACTGGGTGCCAGCGTTCGCCATAGTCCTTAAAGTATTGATTTCTCAAAGCTCCCTCCGCACTATCAATAGTCATCTTGAGCTTAGGCACTCTGTACTGTTTCATAACCTTGTCTATAAAGTCATGGATCATCACGGTAAGCTCACTAGGTGCTTTCTTGATGGTCTTGCCAGCTGGTGAATAGTAGAACGTATCAACCAAGATAACATTACCCTTAGCAGTAAGCCCATAAGCCCCACAGGCAGTAGCTGACTGCTGATGTCCTGTATCTAGGGCAAATGATATACCTATCAGCTTGTCATCATCAGGCAGGCTGTCTAGTGGCTTAAAGTAGTTCATGTTGTAGACATGATTACCAAGTCCTATAACTTCTCCTAGATACATCCAACGGTAATAGTCAGGGTCAGTTTCCTTGTACCTTTCTATCTTCTCTTTCATCTGCCTAGACAAAAAGCCTAGCCTGTCATCAAGATAGGTACTGTGATGTATCAGATAGGTAGGGTCACTTGCTTTCTCAGCTACCCATTCATTTATCCAGTCATAGGGGTTTCTAGGCGGGTTGTATGTGAAATAGACCTTGACCTGTTTGCCATTAGGTAGCTCTTGACGGATAAAGGTATCCTCAACAATATCAATGTCCTCACGCCCTGCAAACTCTGCCAATTCCTCAAACCACACAGACATAACATAGCCCTTGGCTATCTTCTGTGATTTGAGTTTCATTGGGTCATCTACGCCATAAAAGTAAAAGGCTGTACCTGTCTTCTTGTGAGTGATCTGTAGAGGAGACTTACCAAACTTGAATTGATTAGCTAAGCCCATCTCATAAATCGCCCACCGTATCTGTTCATAGACAGACATTCTCAGATACTTACCGACTTTCCGTAGGACTACCACATTACCTAAAGGGTCACTGATAAAGTCATTGACTAGGTCAATAGACACCACAGAGGACTTAGTAGAGGCACGGCCACCCTTTAACACTACATGGCTCTTGAGCGTGTATAGAACTTCATCAAATACTGGGTTAATCAACTTTGCTAGGTTCAGTATCGCCATTGTACTCACTCCTATCAAATGTAAATCCAGTAATGACCGTATCATCCTCATCATCTGAGCCTAGCTGAGCCTTGAGGTTGTCAATTCTCAATCGTTGTTCCTCTGTGACAAGAGGTGAGCGTGTCAACTCATCATAGGTCTTAATCATGCTTTTAAGCTCTGACTGTGCCCTTGCTATTGCAGCTAGAGCCTTTCCTTGCTTATCCCATGCCGTATGATGTTCATAGCCTGTACCAGCTTTGCCTGTACTAGTAACAAAGGTATCGCTATCCTCTACATCTTGGACAAATAAAATACGCTGAGCATGCAGTAGATTAGCATAGGTCAGCGTGATATTTTCCCAGAGTATGTCTATTGGCTGTTTGTCTGATAGCTCCTGTGCTATCTCATACACCTCCTGTGGCAGATACTTAGCAAACAAACCATGTTTTAGGGCGTTGGTGTTTCCCTTAGGGGCTCCGTGCCCTAGAGCATTCTTACTGCCCTTTGGAGCACCCCTTGGCTTTTTGGAGCGTTCCGTATTTTTCTTTTGGAACGTTCCTTTTATTTTAGGTTCCCAATTGTCTTTACTTTTCCAACCTCGGACAGTGCCAGCTGAAACACCCAAACGCTCAGCAATCTCAACCAGTTCAATGTTTCCATTGTTCTCTGAATAGATTTCAAATGCTTTGTCTCGGTTGGGGTCTCTTGCTCTACCCAAGCCTAAACCTCCTGCTGTTTATTTGTTTTGAAATATAAAAAAAGCCACTCAGTGAGTGACTGTATGCGGTAAGTGGGTGCCTCCCCCACCAGAGCCTTATATAGCGCTACTTTATCTCTGTCCTACAGGTTAATCAGCCTAAATCTAATTACCGCCCTGTACCTCTATTGTGATAGCTACTCACAGAGATACAATGGGAACAACTGGAATTGAACCAGCGACCTCCTAGGCTTCAACTAGGCGCTCTACCAACTGAGCTATATTCCCTTAAAGAGAGGGGAGGACTCGAACCTCCAAGGCTATACGCCCCCTGTTTTCAGGTAACCATCTACCAATTCTGAGACCTCTCTCTTCAATTCTTGATACTACCATTCTAGCAGATTATGACTACAGTGCACACCAAGATTACCCAAGTTTACACAACGTTTTTTAGAGCGTTCCAAATTATTCCAAATGTTCTAAGACTAAACTTAACTCTTCAATAGCCACCTTACGCATGTTGTAGTAAGAACTTTTGCTGATTGCTAACTTATCACAAATATCATCAACATACATCTTAGTAATGTAAGTCATTCTGAGGACTGACCTGCTCTTTGGATTTTTCAGCTTGTTAATCAATCTACCTAACTCAAGTTTCCTGTTAATAACTTCATTGGTATCTTGCTCAATCGCCTCTTTCATCACGATTAGCTGGGTATAGACATCATCAACCTTTTTAGCCTGACCACCCTTGACCTTGTCCGCTGTCCACTTGGGGCTTGAGAGCAAACCTGCCTCAAGCTCATTGATTTCATCTATACGGCTTTGAATATCCATATCAAGATTTTGTAGCTCATTCAAGAGCTCTTTAGCCTTGTTCACTCTCTGTCTCCTTTTGTGGTATAATGTATGTGAGTTATTTACCACAGCCAGGGCAGAGAGTGCCTTGGCTTTTTTATTCCCATGTGATATGAATTTGTTTGTTGGTTATAAAATCTTCACCAGTAAATATATTTTTACTATAGGTCGAATGATACTCTACTTTGAAACCATCTCCTAACAATTCCTTGATTTTCTCAAGGGTCCTTTCATCATCCAATCTTCGTCTCGTATAATCATCTTTAACTTTTAAGACACTAATCAGATGGCCGCTATACCCTTGCATAGCTGATTTCTTAATGACATTTTCCAAATCATATTTTCTAAAGTAACGTTCAAACCACTTGTCATAGCTTTCTGAACTTAATTGCTGTACTTCATCAAATAGTGTCATTTCAATCCCATCCTTTCATTATTCAACATGTAGGCAACCGTTCCACCACAATACCGACACGGATAAAATCTCATCTCAACTTCCTCTTTTCTTCAAATACTCAGGGATTTCATCACCGACCTTGAGGCTTTCGTACTGTTCTTTGGTAACTAAAAACTTACCATAAGCCTCAGCCGTGACGGTGTAGCGTCCCTCTATGATTTCCTTGTCTGTGATTTGCCCTACCATCACACCGCCTGCATTATCAACGGTGTAGATGATGATGGGCTCTTTAGCTTTTAATTCATCCACTTCATAACTTAGATCTCTGATTTTCAGCATAGCTGCAAGTAATATGATGAGCCATAAAGTGCCAATAAACAGTAATGGTTGATAGTCTTTCATTCCAAGACCTCCACTTCTACCTCAATTCGTGGCTTGAGACTGTAAAATTTACCGACATCATGCAAAGCAATCTGACCGTCATCCTTAAAGACTATGCCAGACATACTGTCATAAAGAGCCTTTTCGTAGTTATCCACATCAGGCTTTTTTCCTACTGGGATAGTCTCATCTATGAGGGCCTGCTTGTTCTTTTTGACCTTGGAGATATACTGAGGGGGCTTGATGAAAAACCTCACCTTTGCCCTCAGTGCTCCCTCAAGAATAGGCTGCCCCATGTAGAGGTTGGCAATAAGCAACCTACAACACTCTCTCCATGATTTCATGCCCTTGTCTTCATAGGTTGTGGTAAAACTCCCACGCCTAGCAAACCTTGGCCGTGATTGTGGTTTTGGTTCGATATTTAGGACTAATTTCATTCCTCAAGGACTCCTTTAAGACCTAATTTTTCAAAGAAATTCTCTTTGTTCAGTTTGATAAAGTCAAATAATTTCTTGATTTCAGCAGCGTCTTTAGACAGTGAGCTCGCTTTTTGCGGTGTATCTAGTAAAATTTCCTTTTTAGGTTTAGCAATCATAACTAACCTATATTTAGGCTCAAACATGCCTCCATCTTGGTCTAGTGTAGGCTCAAAATCGTCTTTTTGATACTCTACACTAACATCCCAATTGCTCCTGCCACTTCCAAGGACCGTGATTGTCCTGTCTTTGAGTGAGAACTCTAATTCAAAGCTATCACTTGCATTGATGTTATCTGTCATTCTGTTTCTCCTGTAAAAATTTATTGTAAACTTTGGTAAAAATCTCTATTACTAGGTTCTGTGGTATATTTGAACGCTCATTGTAGGACTTAGAAAAATGTTTCCACTCTACCTCTTGCTTTATGATGTCATTTTTCAATCCCAAATCAAGATTACTAGCAAACTTTGTGGGTTTCTGTAGTGGATAGTCATAATTGTTGTACCTAGTAAGGTTAAGGTAAGGTAACTTAAAACCAATGACATCCTCAATGTATTTCCACAATCGACCACTAGCAGGATTTTCAATAATGAAATATCTAGGATCGTACCGCTTTATAATCTCAATAGTATTGAAAGCTGTCAGCTCTCCATTGACCCTTTTCATAAATTGACGGTCATACTGATAGTTGATATAGGCTTTCTCATAATCTGAGGCATTTCTTACCGTAAACAAACTAGCCTCACGCTGAGGGACAAAGAGACTATCTGAGAGGTCTTCCTGTTTCCAGCAAGCATTCCCCTCAAACATTGCACTTGCATTACTCCAGCTCTCACAAGGTGGACTAGCTATAATTAGATCAGGCTTTGGCAACTTATCTAGTTCATTAAAAAGCGTGTTATCTCCAAACAGGCGGCCATAGTCCGCCAAATTCAAATTTATAAAGTGATTGTTCTTGTTTTCTATGTCAATCCCCACTGGGTAGATGTCAATGTTAGCCCCCCCCCGAACTATTCAGGGTAGTCACACCTTTAGTATAGCTACCATTACCACTGTCAAATAATGCCCAGACGGTCATTTTTATATCTGACATCAGCACCTCCTAGAAAGGCAAATCATCATCTGAGATGTCCATAGGGTTTGAGTTACCAAATGGGGACTGATATGCTCCTTGGTTGTTTCCACTTTGGAAATTACCACTATTTGAGTTATTTCCATTTTGGAAAGAGTTGCCCTGGCTCTGTTGACCACGGCTTTCTAGCATTTGAAACTGATTAGCGATAACCTCAGTCACATAGACACGCTGACCCTGTTGATTTTCGTAGTTCCTAGTTTGGATACTACCTACAATCCCAATCAGAGCCCCTTTCTTAGCCCAGTTAGCAAGGTTTTCAGCTTGCTGTCGCCAAATCACACAGTTAATAAAGTCAGCCTCACGCTCGCCATTTTCATTTTTTCGGTTGCGATTGACGGCAAGTGTGAACGTTGCTACCGCCACATTAGAGGGCGTGTATCTAAGTTCAGCGTCCTTGGTCATTCTTCCAACCAGTACTACATTGTTAATCATCTGACTTGTCCTTTCTAGCATTGCGTTCACCCAGTAGGAACCCTAGGCATAGCCACAGGAAAGTCCAACCTGCTAATAAAACAACTTCAACAATCATCATTCTTCTCCAAATTCTATTCCTAACCTTGATTTCTCAGGTTCTTTATAAATAATCAAAGCTGATGTATGCCAATATTCAGCACTTACACCACTGTCAGCTACCGCTGATACGTTTGATTGAAATTTAATATCAATCAACTCAATATCAGGATTTTTGGCAAGCCAGTCATTTATCTGTTTGTCAATAGGCTCATGATGTGGATAATCGTAAGATAAAAATTTAGTTCTAATCATCTTCCCCTCCTGGATTTTGCCACCAATCAAGCAAGTCAGCCTGATGGTCCTTGATGTAGTTCTCAAATATTTGGAATTGGAGGATAGCCCAGCGTAAGCTGTGCATACCCTCTCCACCCCTAGAGCAAAAGCCGCTAACTTTGAAAACTGGTTTTATAATCTTGATAGTTTCTTGAACTTGTCTATAAATATTCCAAGCGTAGTCTTTGCCTAAGGTGAGGTCTAAGATAAACTCATCCCCTAAATCATGAATGACTTGTAGCCTCTTGCCGTCTGAATATATGGCGATATTGTCTGTAACTTCTCTAATTTCCATGATTACCACCCACATTGTCCATTGAGTTCACTTTGTGTTAGCGGTTCAATGCGTTGATAACCGCTGACCTGGTAATTCTGCTTGTGCTCAAAGCCAAGCTGGCTGAGCCCTGCCTTAAAGCGGTCTTTGTCTGCCGTATCCTCAAAATAAACCTCAAGAGTCATTTTTTGAGTATATAGTTTTGGCGCATTCTCAGCCCCTCTAAGGGCGTTCTGATTATTTTGGGATAATTCCCCACCCTCCAAGATTTCGCCTGTCTCTGGGTCAATCTGTGGGGTCTCCGTTGATTTCTGAGCCTGTTCCTGCTCTTTAGCTTGCTGAGCCGCTAACTGTTGCTCTCTTTCTTGTCTAGCCCGCTCAATTTCTTGCTTTTGCTTTTCAAAGGTATAGTCAGACTTGATTTGCTCCAGGACTTCCAATACAGTCAAGTCACGTAGCATACGGATATAAGGCTGGTCAGTCATGCCGTACTCGGCACATTGCCCTGAGATGGTTGCCTTTGCTTTCTCAAATTCCTGTTGCTTTTGAAATTCAAAGGTAACCATGTCCTCAAGAGACTTCATGGTGACTTTTTTCAAGGTCACGCCATCAGCCATAAAGTCTGAGGCCTTAATGTATTCCAAGGCTTTTTCGTCAAAGAGTCTAGGGTCTAGCATGTACTCAGCCGCTTTGTTAGCTAGGTAGCCTTTAACAGTATCCAAACGCAAAGCTTTTTGGTGTTCTTCGATATCTTTGATACTCTTATCAAACGCACTAACAACATCCTCGAATGGCTTAATGATTGACCTAGCGTAATCGTCCCATGCGGTAGCTGTCTCTGACAAGATATTCTTAGTATCAATGCGAATACGATTTTTAGACTTAACCATGTTATTAAGCTCAGCACGCTTCTTCTTATCATCTTTAAGCGTACTTGCTGTGGCAATATAGCCTTTGTACTTCTCAGTCGCTTCTAGTAAGTCCTTTTCAAAAGACTCTCTAGTAAACTCTTCTGTTGTAATTAACTCGTAGATTCTATTAATTTTTTGCTCATCAATGACTTGTAATTCTTGCATGCTTTCCTCCTAGTATTCCAATAGCTCGCCTTGACCAGCTTCCTCAAACTGCTCATCTACATAATCAGTAATGTCATCCGCTGGGTGAGTTTCAACTGCTTGTTCCGTTTGCTTTTGAGCCTGCTCCTGTTTATACTGCTCAATCTGCGCCTGTTTACGTGCCATGACTTCTTCACGGCTTTCTTGTGGGGTAACATCTTTGGGACTATTGTCCAGTTGGATTTCATCCGCTTCATAGGATGCCCCAAGTTCCGCTGGAAATGCTTCACGGTAGGCTGTTACAAGGGCAACCTTGCGAATCATGACACAAGGCATTGTGTCCCAGTTATTTTCTCCGATAGCTTTTCCATAGGAGTTCATGATTGGGTAAGTGATATCTTTGCCCTGCTGAGTCAACTCTTTCACCCGAGCACGAATTTTTGAATTATCGTATTCTTCAAAGGAAACCTCAATCTCTGTTGGATGGCTTCTATCCTTGCGATAGACTTTAGCCCATCCGCCCAAAATTTCAGAACCTTTAGGAATAAACGCTCCATTTGAATACTTGATTTCGCCATTTTGTTCGTAGATAACTCCAGCTTCTTTCCCGTCAAATTGTGGGTGGCTATCCGCTTTCTTTTCAAAGGCCGCCTTGGCAGTGACTACCTGAGCTGGTTGATTGCCGTACTTGATAAAGTAAATTTCTTTAGTGAATGGGTTCAAATTCTGCGCTTTCGCCTGTGCGATAAAGTAAGCCAATTCTTCATCGCTTGCCTTGCCCTGCGGGTCAAGATATTTGCGAATAATGCCGCTGTTGAGTAATTGTGGGTTTGTTAAAAAATCACCTTTAGCTTCTACCATTTGATTTGTCATCTTCTTCTCCCTTTCGTTTTCTTCAAGTTTTTGTTTTCAAGTCTTAAACGCCTAACTTCTTTCTGCAAGCTGACAACTTTGTCCATAAGGTCATTGTTGCTGTCTGCAAAATCACAAAGCAAGCTATAATATCGCTTTCGCCAGTAGGCATTATCGTCATATCGTTCTCTATCCATAATTACCCTCTAAAACGTCCATAGCGCCTTTTTAAGTTCAAGACATATATATTTATACCTCCGACTGTCTAAACGTTCTAAAACATACCTTAAAATCGATTTGAGCGCTATTTTAGTCTAATAACTGTGTTGTCGCTCTGATTTTCTAGTCAAGTCGGATGTTAACTCGGATGTCTAAAAACTTATCAGGTGCTAACTCTGCGATTTCTTCGATGAGGTCTTCATCACTGTAACTACGATACCTCCGATAAATGTCACTTAGCGTCAGCTGTTTATCTCGCAAAAGCCAATCAATAACCTCAATCAACGCTTCACGAAAGTCACCACGACATGTAATCCAATCATTGTCCAGTCTAATCTCGAACATGCAGCATCACCGTCTTTCTTTCTGCTATTACACCGAGCTGGTAAAAGATACGCCCCACTTCATACGGTGTTAAAAAACCCATATCTTCCGCCGTTTTTGGAAAGTCCTTATAGATAGCATTCTGTTCCTTGAGGACTTCCATCTCGTCATAAGCTTCAAACAATTCGTTGTCACGTCGTTTGATAATATCGTCCAGCCTAGCAATTTCCGCTAAAAGCTCACGATTGCGTTCGCCTAAATCCTTTTCAATCTGCGTTACTGGTGTCGTCATGATTTTCTCCTTCTTCAAAGTTTTTTCACACAGTATATTTCCTAGCAAGCTCACAGACAATGTTTCTGTAAGCAGATTTGTTTATCAGCATGGCGTCTAGTAGTTTGTCACGTTCATTAGCGTTAGCCTTATGCCAAACCCTAGTCGCTTTATCGATTTTGTTCATAGGCAAGCAGCTCCTTCTTTTTATGCGCAAACATAGCCTTTTCAGCTTCCTCTGATGTCATGCCGTTAAAAGCTGCATAGATGTTAACGGGATTGACTTTCAGCTCAACACCGTTTTTCATAACACCACCTTGGCTATATTTGACAAAGTTCTGATATTTTGACCAGTTGAGTTCCCACCTGTACATTTTCCAAGTGATTTCTTTGATAAGGTTGAATATCACTTTATCTTCTGAAAGGTCTATTTCAGGTTCTTTGTAGTTGGGGTTACTCCAATTAGGGACGTTGCTTTTACTGTTAGTTGCCCCTTTGCTTTTTGCCTTGGTATTTTCGTGCTGTGCTTTGTTATTTTCAACATCAGCCAAACTTTTAATACCTTTTCGTTCCCAGTCAGCAATTATCGATGCAAAATATCTCATGTTGACTTTTTCTTGATAGACAATCAGTCTCAAGACTTCGTTGACAACTTCGACCGATAATTCTTCTATCCATTTTTCTATGTCTTGGTACTCAAATGGATTAGGTGACCTGCCAAAAGCTAATTGCCAGTTGTGGAAAAATTCCTGATTAGTCATTTTTTGACCTCGCTATTATTTATTTTGGTTTTCAGTTAATATTTGTTTATTGTTAATACTTGTTTAGAGTTAATACTTGTTAGGGTGCGAAAAAGTAAAGTTACTTTATGTAAAGTTAGAAAAAGTAACTTTACTTTTTAGGCAGTTAGTCAGATAGTTCACTATCGAGTTGCTTTTTGAAAGTTTCAAACATCTTGTCATTAATTTTCCTATCTGCACAAAATCGATAACGTTGAAGTCCATCTTTACGTTTTACAATTTTGCTATAAGTCCTGACATAACCAGCCATTTCAAGTTCTTTCAGTCCAGTTCTGACAGCTTTCAATCCATCTTTTGAGCGCTTCGCAAGCTCATCTGGATACACTCGCCACTCTGGAGCATTACTAAGTATTACCAAAAGCAAACCTTTAGCTTTCAACGATAAGTTTTTATCATTGATAAACTCATTATTAACTGCAGTGTACTCACCTGATGCGTTCCTGAAATATGTACTGCGACATCACTTCACCTCCCAAAATTCTTTACTATTTCCTGTCGTTATTATCTTGTAATTCCTTCAATTTTCGTCTTAACCTAACAAGAGATGATTGTTTAAATCTGATAATTTATTTTGTGTCATTTTTACAACCTCTTTCGCCACCTTAAATCAAGCGATCTTCTGCAATGCCATGCGCTTTGTTGTAAGTCTCTTTCGACTTTTCCTAGCTCTGCCACTCACGCCGTGGCAACTCTACTTGCTCTTGTTTCTTGCTAAAAATAAAGTTAAATAGTTTCATGTTGTGTTCTCCTTTGTATTGCGACCTTGTCCAGAAGTCGTTATTAGTATTGTCTTTTGAGCCATTCGATAATGGCATAGCGTGACCAGCGCTTGGCTGGTAGCTCTTTTGGAAAACCTGCTTTATAGCGATAATGCTCCTCAAAGCAACTGGTTGAAATACCCAGAAACTCACAGGTTTCCTTGATATTCATTAAACCGTTGCCATCCTTAGCACGCTCTAAATCCAGCAATTCCTTAATAGCTGCTTTTACAGTCTGCTTTATCCATTCGGACAAACTTTCTAAAAAGTTCCCCATAGCAGCCTCCTTTTGTGGTATAATTTAGTTAAGTATTTTGGTAAGTCACTGATTTTTCAGTGGCTTTTTTGTGTCTCCAATCTGGTATAATAAAGCCAGAAAGGAGGCAAAATATGATAACATGCTATATTATTGTTAATGGACGGACAAACCGAGAACCACTATCTCTACCCAAAATCCCTAACCGTGGAGATATTGTTTCTAGTTCTCCCGACCCTAAAACAACCTGTTATTTTGTGAACCGTGTAGAATATATAAATGGGCGTGATGCCGTCAATTTACATGTTCAAGAGTTCCCTAATCAAATCAGTGCTGTCAATGCTATTAACGGTTTCAGGAACAGTAGATAATGTAATAACCTTTACCCAATAATAGTCCAACACCTTTTTATCAACATATACTGCTTGTTCGCATAAACCGCTATTATCGTCTAAGAATATAGCCCGTCGAACAAGTAGTTCTTTTTCGTTTTCAGCTTCAATACGCCCTGCAATTTCTCCCGAAATTTCAAGGTATTTGCCAACTAGTTCCATACTGTGCTCCTTTTTTTGCTATAATAGGGTTAAGTAAAGCAAAGAGGTATGACTTATGGAAATCGTTTCAAAACAAGCCAGAAGGCTATTACAGGCTATGATGAAAGTTAGAAATAACCAAGATTACATCATTCATGACGATCATCATACACTACTTGAGAAAGATAGCATTGCCATGTTAGAATTACAGAAGCTCAACCTTATCAAGGGAGATTATCTAGGTAATTTTAGAATTACTAATGACGGCTTAATTTACCTCCGCCAATATAAAACCTTTATCCGCCAAAAATGGTTCACTAGCTTCTGGGTACCTCTTGCTGTATCAATCATCGGTACAACTGTTACATTGATGATTGAGTATTATTTACTGAAAAAATAACATGAAAATCAACGTACCACCGACAACACCAATGACACCACCGATAATGGCAAGAGCCACATCATAACCATCTAGATTGTCTGTAAAAATGTTTTTTAGAAGAAGTTTTTTTAGTCTTTTCATGCTGTCCTCCTACTCAATCACAAGTCGCTTAGTTTTAATCGTGACTTCTTCAATGTGCGCCCTCTTCAAACTCTCTGAAATAAGATAGTCTGTAATAGCGCTACGTGTCATGCCTGTCCCGATGGATAAAGCGTCAATCTCATCATAGTTTTCACGACTGATAACCACCGTGGGGCGATTATTTCCTTTTTGTCCTGTGCTAGGACGTCCATAGTGTTTTGCCATAGTTTTCCTTTCAATGCTTTAGTTAGAACACGTTTCGTGGTCTTGTATCTGTAAATAAATCGCCAATATCTTTTTTAAAAATATCAGCGATAAGAAACATTTCATCAGATTTAAAGTTTCGCTTCCCCTGCTCTTTTTGACGATAAGCGACCTCTGAAATACCGATTTTTTTAGCTAGCTCTGCCTGTGTTAGACCAGCTT
>OBLI01000719.1_pt1 | contig 34562 bp, 22 predicted proteins | sample 1519701 | NCBI WGS metagenome assembly OBLI01 (sample SAMEA3663005, study PRJEB22513) | pig gut metagenome | biome: pig gut; feature: pig-associated habitat; material: faeces | place: France | collected 2012 | reverse complement strand
TGGTGATGGGGAAGGTGGGGAGGCATCGCACCACAATCTGGTAATTGCCTTTCTTGAGAGGCAAGGTGTACTCCACATAAGGAGCACGTGTGCGTGCAGTGGTGGTGGTATAGGTGTTGTAGTCAATGGGCCAGACCGTCACGCTCTGACCGCCTACACCCAAGTTCTTGATGGTGGTCCATGCGCCACGGCTGTCCGTATAGGAGGCAGCATCTACCGTCTGCATGCTGTATTCGGGTAACGAGCCCTGAACAGCGTTGACATCTAAGGACGAGGCAACCTGAGGCATACCGAACTGGCTTGTGCTGCCAGCATTGGGTGACATATTCATCATACCGTTCCACTTTCCGCCCTGTATGCCCGTGTTATACTTGCTTGTAAGACTGGTGATACGCTGATAGGAAACGCGTGCTTGGGAAGCATAGCTCAGAGCCTTGGTACGGTTGCCCATGGCTGCGTACCAGAAACTGAGGTTGGCACCTAAAAGCTTATAGTTTTGGTGGGCTGTGGCCACTATGGGATAGGTGAATAGCTGGAAATAGGCATCCCTGAGACGTGCAGGTATCTGGGATTCCATGGCATTGACACGTGCCTCCAGATTCTGATAGTCTTGGATGCGCTGTTCCATCTCACCAATGCTGAATGTCACTTCGCGTACTGTTTCTGGCTTACTCTGCGCAGCCAGACGATAATGTTCGAGCCGGATTTCTGCCAATTCATCGGCATAATCCTCGCCAAATGTCTTGGCTGCCCACCATCGGCTGAAGGTCCAGGCCTTCTCGGGTGTCCACGCATGGACATTCCATGCCAACTCCATGCAAAACTCAAATTCCACCTCAGCAGGTTTCAGGTCACCCACATTCACCATCCAGAAACGTTTCATTCCATTCTGGTAGGCTTTGCTCAGTTCGTAGCTGATGAGCGATGGAGATATGGTGCTGAGCCAGATATATGAACAGGGATTGCCCAGGTAGCTCAGGTGATAGTAAATGCCGTTTCCGCCGGTACGGAGTTGTTCGGCAGCGGTAGGAAGCTGACGGATATAGGCATAGTTGTCGTCGACCCAGCAGAGCGTCACATCATCGGGTATCTGTAGACCAGCGTTATACAGCGTGAGTGCCTCTTTGTAAGGGATATAGATCTGTGGTACCTGGGTGGGATCGCCTCCCAGGGAGTCGGTGATGATCTTCCTTTGTGCGGCAATGATGTCGGTAAGACCTGCCAACTGTGCTTCCTGGCCTTCGTATCCAAGCAAAGCCACGTCCTGCAGTCCTCGCATGCCTATATCGTAGATGGCTTCATAATCACGGGATTCGCCTGCTCGCTTGGCCCAGTAGTCGGTGATTTGTGCGGAGTTGTAGGCAAAGCTGAAACCTTCTGATCCTGTACCGCTGAAGCGTCTCCACTCCCACAGGTTGTCACGCAGCATGCTATCGCCCGAACTCATGACGATGGCCCATTTCTTGGCTAACCTCTTATTGGCTTCCAAACTCCAGAAAGCCTGCGACTGTGCATGCTTGGCAGGCCACAGACAGTTGGCACGGAGACGAAGCAGAAGTTCCATCAACTGAGCATAGGTGTTGGGGCCTATGTTCTTGACAGCCTGGTCGATGGTATTCTTAGCCCAGGGCAGCATGGCCCAGTCCTCGTCGTTGATGAAGAGTCCACGGTATTGCACACTGGGAGCTTCCACCTCGGTACGGTCTCCACTCAGGTAAAGGGTGCTTTGGGGAGCTGGCTGCACATCAGCCCACCATATATAAGGAGATACGCCTATGCGACGACTCAGTTCAAACAGGCCGTAAGCTGTGCCGCGTGGAGTGCCCCCAAGTATCACCAAAGCCTGGCTAATGCCTTCGGAAGGGTTCTCTATCAACTGTAGAGTGTAAGCTTCCCACCTTCCGGTCACACCTGTGGTATCCACCTTACCTTCCGCCACGAGTCTGTCCACCCATCTGCTCTGTCCCACTGTGCCTGCGATAATGGGAAATTGACCCACCTGCAGTTCGTGAGCGAGTTGGAGTGTCTTGCCTGTAATGGTTTTCACGTCTGTGATTACACATTCGGCAACGGTACTTACCACTTCAGCATCCAGGCTATCGATGACAAAAGTTGCCTGACAGTCAGTACCAACCAAGGGAAAGCCCCCAGTGGCGCTATTGCTGACATTGATATCTGCCCATACGTTTACACAGTTCAACAACAATGCAAAACATAGGCATTTTCCTATGGCGCATACACTTCTCATTGCACTAATTTTTTATATTTTCTTTAATCGTTCGGGTCAAAATTAGCAAAACTTTCTATTAGTCAATGCAAAAATCAGCAAATTTTTGGCTAACGACAACAAATTCTGCAATTATCTGCAAATTAGAGATCGGTTTCACTTTATTGATCCAAATCGGTCATGAGCGTTTCCATGCCAATCACTGGCTGTGTTTCGCTCAGATTGCCTTTTCGTTTTGAGGGATCTATTTTTTCAAGCACATAGAAGTCTAATGAGCGCTTTGTGATAAAACAGAATGTGAGGGTTAGAAAAGTATTGGAAATCAAATGGAAAAAGACAGGTATGAGTGGTGAAAGCGAAGAAGAAACAATCAATCTGATTGTTGATGATTTTAGGGGATGGATAAAATTGTGTAACTTTGTGGGCGATAAGACGAAATTATTGTAGCGTGATTGTTGATGAAAGGATTTAACTTCTCGCCGCGCATAGTAAACGAACTGCGGCATTACAACAAAGAGAAATTCATGGCAGACCTCATGGCTGGTCTGATAGTTGGCATCGTGGCATTACCTCTGGCCATAGCCTTCGGTATAGCATCGGGCGTATCTCCCTCGCAAGGCATCCTTACTGCCATCATAGGCGGTTTCATAGTGAGTGCATTGGGCGGAAGCAAGGTGCAGATAGGCGGACCTACAGGAGCCTTTATAGTTATTATATACGGAATAGTCAATGATCCTCAGTTGGGTTTGTCGGGACTCATCATTGCCACCATGCTGGCAGGTGCCTTCCTGATTCTGCTGGGTGTATGCCGACTGGGTACCATCATCAAGTTTATCCCTTACCCCATAGTGGTAGGATTCACCAGTGGTATAGCTGTCACCATCTTTACCACGCAGATCAAGGACCTGCTGGGTCTGCAGATAGAGGGGAAGTTGCCGGGAGATTTCATCAGCAAATGGGCTGTTTATCTGCACAACCTGGACACCATAGACTGGATAACAGCTGCCGTGGGCATCCTGAGCATAGTCATCATAGCCCTCACGCCCAAGATATCAAAGAAGATACCTGGTTCGCTGGTTGCCATCATCGTCATGACTGTGGGCGTATATTTCCTGAACGCTTACACGGACCTGCACGTGAGCACCATCGGAGACCAGTTTGGAGAGATAAAAGCAACCATTCCTCCTCTCACTCTGCCCAACATCACATGGGACGGACTGAAGGGACTACTGCCCACCGCCATGGTGATAGCTGTACTGGGAGCCATAGAATCCCTGCTGTCGGCCACTGTGGCTGATGGTGTGTGCGGAGACCGTCATAATTCCAATCAGGAACTGATAGGTCAGGGCGTGGCCAACCTGTGTACTCCACTCTTCGGAGGAATACCTTGTACGGGTGCCATAGCTCGCACGATGACCAATATCAACAATGGTGGACGTACCCCCATGGCAGGTATCTTCCACGCTATCGTTCTGCTCATCATCTTCCTGGCTCTGATGCCCCTGGCAGCCTATATTCCCATGGCATGTCTGGCAGGCGTGCTGGTGATAGTGTCCTACGGTATGAGTGGGTGGAGAACATTCGTTCAGATGATGAGAAACCCCAAGAGTGACATCACCGTACTGCTCATCACCTTCTTCCTGACTGTCATCTTCGATCTCACAGTAGCCATAGAGGTGGGACTGCTCATCGCCTGCCTGCTCTTCATGAGACGTATGGCTGAGACCACTCAGATAAAGGTAATAGCCGGAGAGATAGATCCCAACGAGGAGACAGACGCTGAGGTACACGAGGAACACCTGCTGATTCCCAAAGGCGTGGAGGTGTATGAGATCAACGGACCGTACTTCTTCGGAATAGCCAGCAAGTTTGATGACATCATGGTGAACCTGGAGAAACGACCCAAGGTGCGTATCATACGCATGAGACGTGTACCCTTCATAGACTCTACGGGTATGCACAACCTGCAGAACCTATGCCAGATGAGCCACAGAGAAGGTATCCACATCGTACTCTCCGGTGTGCAACCCAAGGTGTACAGCGTGCTGGAGAACAACGGATTCTGCGAAATGCTGGGTAAAGACCACATCTGCCCCAATATCAATGTTGCCCTAAAAAAAGCAGAGGAAATAGTAAAGTAAGGGGACTGTCGGCTTTGCCAATAACAGAATTAAGCGTATCTTTGTCTACAGCTTAACGTACACACGTATAATCATCTAAAGTATATAAGACAATGAAACGCAGAACATTGAAAAGGCTGACCAACCATCTGTGCGGCGAACTGTTTGCAGAATGTGTAGTGATGAGTCACATCCACAAGGACAAGCAGCAGCAGATAGACCAGATGATGGCCAAGATACTCAACACACAGGATGGTCTGATTATGAGACTGTCACACGTGGAGCCAGGTAACGTGAAAGGTTTCTTCAAGAAATACAACCAAGACCTGTCTGCTCTGGAGAAAGAGACTGACCAGATGATCAGGGAACTGTGATGGACCAAGGGACAGACAGGCTATGCTGTCCCATAACCTCATAAGGCATGCTACAGAGTTTTTGCAAAAGGATATTGTACAGATGGATGGGCTTCTCGGAAGTGGTCACCGAAACAAGACCGGAGAAGTACATCATCGTGATGGCCCCTCACACCAGCAACTGGGATTTCGTAGTTGGCACGCTCTATGCACGTGCCGAGGGATTCCAGTGCAATTTCCTTATCAAAAAAGAATGGTTCTTCTGGCCCATGGGCATCCTGATGCGCAAACTGGGCGGCATTCCCGTATACCGAGATAAGAAGACTGGATCTACAGAGCGCCTGGCCACACTGGCCATGCAATCCAAGGAGTTTCATCTGTGTATCACCCCGGAAGGCACAAGACAACCCAACAGGGAGTGGAAACGAGGATTCTACTATATCGCACTCAAGGCCCAACTGCCCATACTGCTCTATGGATTGGATTACAGAAAGAAAGTGATAGAATGTACAAAAGTCATCATCCCCAACGGCGATGTGGAGGGACAGATGGCTGAGATAAAGGAATACTTTGCACGGTTCACAGCAAAGAAACCTGAAAACTTTTCCATATAGATGAATTGTACAAAAAATAAGATAGCGGCATTCGCATGCACGTGCCTCATGGGGCTATGTCCCACATCAGCGCAAGATGTGAAGACCATGCGGACTGCCTTGGCCGACTATCTGGACAACTATAACAAGAATGCCACCTGCTACACAAGTCTGGACAAGGTGAGGGTGGAAGACATAACGGTTAGCCCAGAGGACCAAACCGTATATATATACCTCAACGAAGGATTCCTGGGTCAGCCATTTACACCCGAATCAGTAAGTAGCATCCAGGAAAACATCAAGCAGCGTCTGCCGAAGAATCTGCAGGACTACCATCTGGTGGTGTATGCCGACGGCACTCCCATAGAGATGCTCATACCCGTGAATCTGACCGACGGAAAAGACACCTCCAGGGTGTACGGGAAGAAAGAATACAAAGGGCATCCCTGGGTGCAGAGGGAAGAGTTGCCCTACGATATCACACAAGGTCTGCAAGGCCGGCATCTCTGCCTGTGGGCAAGCCATGGCAAGTACTACAACAACAGAGCACAGAAATGGATATGGCAACGCCCTCGTCTCTTCTGCACCACAGAAGACCTCTTCACACAAACCATCGTGGTACCCTATGCCATACGCATGCTGGAGAATGCTGGTGCCTGTGTGTTTACACCACGCGACCGTGACTGGCAAAAGAATGAGGCTATCGTGGACAACGATGCACCTGAGGCTGGCGGACTCTACCAGGAGACCAATGGGAAATATGCCTGGAATGAGGGAGGTACAGGATTTGCCTACAGACAGGCGTACTATCAGGATGGGGATAATCCCTTCATGGATGGTTCGTGCCGCGTGATAGAGAGTGTAACAGGAAGGAAGGAACCAAGCACTGCACTGTGGTGTCCTGTGGTTCCCGAAGACGGTGACTATGCCGTATATGTATCTTACAGAACCTTCCCCAATAGTGTGGATGATGCCCGATATATCGTTCGCCACCAGGGAATAGACACACCCTTCACCGTCAATCAGCAAATGGGCGGCGGTACATGGGTTTACCTGGGAACCTTCCGTTTCGATGCTGGGGACCTCAACAACAACTGCGTGATACTCACCAACCAGAGTTCGTCACGTGGATTGGTAAGCGCCGATGCCGTGCGCTTGGGTGGAGGCATGAGCAATATCGTCCGATCGGACAGCACCATGTCCTACGCACTGGCAAGTGGACTGCCCCGATTCCTGGAAGCGGCAAGATATTCGGCTCCCTGGTATGGCTTTCCCTTGGAAACCTACTGCGTGAAAGACAATGATGACTATGGTGACGATATCAATGTACGTTCCAGAACAGAGAACCACCTGGGGCGTGGGAGTATCTACCTGCCAGGAGACAGCGGTCTGTGCGTACCCATCGAACTGAGTATGGGCATACATAGCGATGCCGGATTCAGGAGAGACAGTTCCATAGTGGGCACCTTAGGCATCTACACAGCAGACTTCTATGAAGGGATTACCGGTGCAGGACTCTCCAGGCTGACCAGCAGAGATCTGGCCGACAACGTGATGACACAGGTTCACCATGACTTGAAGAGCACATTTGGAAATTGGACCAGAAGACAACTGTACAACAGGAACTATGGTGAGTCTCGCGAACCACAATATCCCGCCATCATACTGGAGATGCTGAGTCATCAGAACTGGCAGGACATGCGCATGGGACATGACCCATACTTCAAATTCACCATGGGCAGAGCCATTTACAAGGGCATCCTAAGATATCTGGCAGCAGTGCACAAATGTGATGCTGTGGTACAGCCCCTGCCTGTGCATAGCGTAAGCAGTATGCTGGACGTGCGCAAGAAAAAGGCAAGACTCACATGGCAACCCACCATCGATGTTCTGGAAGAGACTGCACGTCCCACCAAGTATATCATCTATATCAGCCAGGGAGAGAGAGGATATGACAATGGCTTGGCCGTGGATGCCAAGTCTACTGCCGTGGACATTGATTTGGAACCAGGTATCATGTACCGATTCCGTATTACAGCAGTCAACAGTGGTGGCGAGAGTTTTCCATCTGAGGAGGTTTGCTGCTACCTGGCTTCAGAAGATGCACCGCACATACTCCTGGTGGATGGATTTCAGAGAGTGGCAGGACCGAAGGCTTTCAATACGGAAAACAGTTCGGGATTTGACATGAACGAAGAGCCTGGTGTGGTGGACAGGAAAAGTCCGGAATACTGTGGTTACCAACTCTATTTTGGTAAGGATGGACTGGGCAAAGAGAATGCCACAGGACATGGATATAGCGGAAGCGAACTGGAAGGAATGATTCTGGCAGGAAACACACATGACTGGTCCTGTGTACACGCCCAGGAAATACTCAAATGTGGACAATACAATCTGAGCAGCTGTGTGGCATCAGCATGTCCTACGGTGAATATCCAGCACATTGACATGGCTGACATCATCTTCGGTGCACAGATGATGGACGGATATTCCATGAAGCCCTACAAGACATTTACCCCAGAGGTGAGGAGCCTGATGGAACAGCTCACACAGAATGGTAAAGGAGTGATGGTGAGTGGAGCACACATAGGAACTGACATGCCGCTCCCAGAAGAACAACAGTTCCTGAAACAGATTCTCAAGTGGACATCCAACAACAGCGTTCATGCGGCAGCAGGAATGAACATCCAAGGTATGAATACCACTGCTGCCCTCTACACAGAACCTAATGAACAACATTATTGGGTAAGACGAATGGATGTGCTAAAGCCCTCGACACCTGCCTTCACCACCATGCTGTATGGGGACGGGGAGCAATCATGTGCCGTGGCTTATAAGGGAAATGACTACAAGGCTATCTCCTATGGATTCCCACTGGAATGCATCGTGTCACCCGAAGCCAGAAGTGCCATCTTTGCTGCATCCATTCAGTTCCTACTGGAGAAATAACCTACACGAATAATCCAACCAAATAATAAACATGTACCAAATAGTATGTAACGAAAAAGGGTCAAGGACTCTTGCCGTAATGGAAGAACATCTGGAGACTATAGAGAAATACAATCTCTTCAGTGACCTCCTGGACAGCAACGGCATTGTTGACGAGAATGTGTTGGAAAAACTCAGACTGAACATTCGTTCGATGCTCAATAACGACAAGCCCGATGCCCAACTGCTGATACTCTGTCAGGACATCTTGTTCCATGACAACATGAAGGCTCGTGGACTGCATCAGCTCATCCTCCTGTATCTGGAATGGGAAAAAGAGAAACTGGAAGCACTGAAACCTGAACTGGAATTGGAGAGCGAAAGTTGAACCCTTCATCCTATAATCTCACCGACTGGTTGCCCACCACGCGTCGGGAAATGGAATTGCGCGGATGGGATTACGCTGACGTCATTCTCTTCAGCGCAGATGCCTATGTGGACCATCCTTCCTTTGGCGCTGCCGTCATCGGACGTGTCATGGAAGCGGAAGGTCTGCGTGTGGCTATCGTACCGCAACCCGACTGGCACGGAGACTATAGGGATTTCAAACGCTTGGGCAGACCTCGGCTGTTCTTTGGTGTAGCACCAGGATGTATGGACTCCATGGTAAACAAATACACGGCTGCACGAAGACTCAGAAGCGAGGATGCCTATAGTCCTGACGGACGCCATGACATGCGCCCCGAATATCCTACAATCGTCTACACACAAATCCTGCGGCAACTGTACCCCGATGTGCCTGTAGTGCTGGGAGGCATAGAAGCCAGTTTGAGGCGCGTGATGCATTTCGACTATTGGCAGGAGCGTTTCCGACCAAGCATTCTGGTGGACAGCAATGCCGACATGATTACCTACGGAATGGGAGAGAAACCCACCATAGAGTTGTGCCGTCGGCTCACAGATGCTCTGGAGGAGAGTCACCCCAGCTTGTATTACGACGAGAACGGATATTCGTATATCACCAGAGACACATTCCGACAAGTGGCACAGCTGCAGAACGAGATTCCCCAGACCGTATCTTTATATGACCACAGCCATATTCCGGGCGGGATACGAGAGGACGACATCGTGCTGCACAGTTATGAGAAATGCCTGAAGGAACCACGGCTTCACGCCGATAATTTCCGGCATGTGGAAGAAGAGAGCAACAAGTTGCATGCTCAACGGCTATTGCAACAGACCAACGGGCAATGGGTGGTGGTAAACCCTCCCTACCCTCCCCTCACACAGGAGGAACTGGACCACAGCTTCGACCTTCCATACACCAGACTGCCACATCCCAAATATAAGGGAAAACGCATTCCGGCCTACGAGATGATCAAATTCAGCGTCTGCATGCATAGAGGATGCTTCGGAGGTTGTGCCTTCTGCACCATCAGTGCTCATCAGGGGAAATTCATCATGAGCCGTTCCAAGGAGAGCATCCTGAGAGAGGTGGAGGCCATCAGGAAGATGCCAGACTTCAAAGGATATCTGAGTGACCTGGGGGGACCAAGTGCCAACATGTATATGATGCATGGACGTAACAGGAAAGCATGCGAGGCATGCAAACGCCCCTCATGCATCCATCCGCAAATCTGCCCCAATCTCAATGGAGACCACCGCCCCCTGCTGGATGTCTATAGGGCTGTGGACCAGATGGACGGAATCAAGAAGAGCTTCATAGGCAGCGGCGTACGGTATGACATGCTTCTGCACGACTGGAAAGATGAAGAGCTGAACCGCTCTGCCAAGGAATATACACGGGAACTGATTACCCGACATGTGAGTGGCAGGCTGAAAGTGGCTCCTGAACACACCTCTGACAGGGTGCTTGCTGTCATGCGCAAACCATCGTTCCAGCAGTTCAAACAGTTCAAGAGAATCTTCGACAACATCTGTCAGCGAGAGCATCTCAGACAGCAGATTATACCCTACTTCATAAGCAGCCATCCTGGATGTCGCGCTGAAGATATGGCAGAATTGGCCATAGAGACCAAACAACTGGATTTCCAATTGGAACAGGTTCAGGACTTCACCCCCACGCCGCTTACCGTGGCCACCACATGCTGGGCTACAGGATATCATCCCTATACGATGGAACCCGTGTTCTGCGCTCATTCGCCTAAAGAAAAGGAACAGCAACGAATGTTCTTCTTCTGGTATAAGAAGGAAGAGAGAAGGCACATAGAAGCCTATCTGAATAAGATAGGCAGAAAGGATCTGCTCAGAAGGTTATTCGGCAGGTAAGATTATGCTTCATAGCCAAACAAGACAGACAAGGAATAAATCACAAGATATACATTATATATATAATATAAAAAGAGAAGAAAGGAATAGATTATGGCACAAGAATGGTTTGAATGCAAAGTAAGGTATGATAAGACAATGGAAACAGGTCTGCTGAAGAAAGTAACTGAGACCTATCTGGTGGATGCACTGAGCTTTACCGAAGCAGAAGAACGTTTTCTGGAAGAGATTGAACCTATGATGTCGGGCGAATACAGCATAAGTGACATCAAGAGAGCCAAGATAGCCGAACTCTTTGAAAGCATAGATACCACCGACGATAAATGGTACAAAGCCAAGGTGGCCTATATATCGTATGATGAGAAAAAAGGAGTGGAGAAGCGCACCAACCAGGTGATGCTGGTACAGGCCAAGGACCTGCGTGTGGCCGTTAAGAATCTGGACAAGGGGATGCAAGGTACATTGGGTGATTGGGAAATAGTATCCATCACAGAGACACCTATCATGGACATCCTCAAATTCCACTCAAATGAAAAGCCAAGCAGCACAGACAACGAGTGAGATTATTGCGAGCCTGCCCCAGGATGTACAACTGGTGGCTGTGAGCAAGTATCATCCGGCAGAGATGATACGGGAGGTGTATGAAGGCAGTCCGCAACGCATCTTTGCAGAAAGCCATGCACAGGAACTGCAGACCAAGCACGAGGTTCTACCCAAGGACATACAATGGCACTTTATCGGTCATCTGCAGCGCAACAAGGTTAAGTACATCGTTCCCTACATCTCACTCATTCACTCTGTAGATTCGTCGCGCTTGCTGGCAGAGATCAACAAACAAGCCATAAGCGCGGGGGTGCGTGTGGACTGTCTCTTGCAACTACATGTGGCACAGGAAGAGACCAAGTTCGGCTTCACGCCACAGGAATGTCTCGAATATCTGAAGACAGGGGAATGGAAGACGATGACTGGAGTACGTATAAGAGGCATGATGTGCATGGCCAGCAACGTGGCTGACGAAAAGCAGATTGCACGTGAGTTTGAATGGGCATGGGACACCTTCCTCCAGGCTAAGGAACGCTATTTCCAAGACGACGAGTTCTTCAATATCCGTTCGTGGGGAATGAGCCACGACTACCCTATCGCCATTGAGCATGGAAGCAATATGGTGCGCATAGGTACAGCTATTTTTGGCGAAAGACAATACTGACAACGATGAGTCCAACTGAAGTCCATCCAAAGGGAATTCAGCAGTCAAAGATGATAAATTGGGCATGGGATTGCACTTATTTTAGCTATATGTGCAATTTCATGCCCAATCATTTGGTATAGTGTTAACTTTTCTTTAACTTTGCACAAAGAACAAATTTTTGTGCAATGATAGACATTGATAAAGTACAATCTTTTAACAAAGAAATCGAGAAAAGCATCCTGAATCATTGGGATATGAATGCAATGTCGGACTATGGAGTCTGCACATTTCAATACAAGGATGTGGCCCGCATCATAGAGAAGATGCACATCCTGTATGAACATGCAGGCATTCAGAAAGGGGACCGTATTGCCTTATGTGGCAGAAATCTGAGCCGCTGGGGAGCTGCCTTCTTCAGTATTCTCACCTATGGTGCTGTGGCTGTACCCATCCTGCATGAGTTTCACCCCTCTCAGGTTCATGATATCGTGAACCACAGCGGTGCTAAGCTCCTGTTTGTAGGTGACCATGTATGGCCAAAGCTGGAAGCCGAAGCAATGCCTGGACTGGAGGGCATCATCTCGCTCGCTGATTTCAGTTTGCTCAGTTGTACCAACGAAAAGCTCTCTTATGCACGTCAGAATCTGAATCTGCTGTTCGGAAAGAAATATCCTCTGAACTTCAGATCCAATCATCTGAACTATCACAAAGATGAACCCGAGGAACTGGCGCTGATCAACTATACCAGTGGAACCACCAGCAACTCCAAGGGAGTGATGATACCCTACCGTGCTCTGTGGAGCAACTATGACTTTGCTGTACACGTATTGGGAACGAAGATCAAGAAGGGCGACAAGGTGCTGAGCATGCTGCCCATGGCACACATGTACGGAATGGCTTTTGAGTTCCTGTTTGAGTTTATCTATGGTGTACATATCAACTTCCTCACCAAGGTAGCTTCACCCACGGTGCTCATGCGTGCACTGGCAGAGGTTAAGCCCTGCATTCTCATCGTGGTTCCTCTCATCATAGAAAAGGTGGTAAGAAAGGCCGTTCTGCCCAAGATTCAAGATGTGAGAGTAAAGATGCTCATGAAGATGCCCGTCATCGGACAGAGTATCAAGCAGCGTGTGTGCGACAAACTGACCGAAGCATTGGGTGGCAACTTCTATGAAGTAATCATCGGCGGTGCTGCGCTCAACAGAGAGATAGAAGAACTGCTCCACGACATCGGCTTCCGCTACACGGTGGGCTATGGAGCCACAGAATGTGCTCCCATCATCACGTATAATGACTATACCAGACAGGTGGTGGGCAGCTGTGGACGAAACGTTATCCATCAGGAACTGATGATAGACAGTCCCGATCCTGTAAACATCCCTGGCGAGATACTCACACGCGGACTGAATGTCATGCTGGGCTACTACAAGAATGAGGAGGCTACAGCCACCACACTTGACAAGGATGGCTGGTACCATACCGGTGACCTTGGAACGATGGATGCTGAAGGAAATGTCTTCATCAAGGGACGCAGCAAGAACATGCTGCTGGGAGCCAACGGACAAAACATCTATCCCGAGGAAATAGAAGACAAGCTGAGCAACATGTCGCTGGTAAGCGAATGCCTGGTGGTACAGAGAGGACAAAAACTGGTGGGACTGGTTTATCCCGACCAGGAACAGATAGCCACACTGGGCCTTAGCGAGTCAGACATTGAAGCCATCATGGAGCGTAACCGTCAGGATATCAATCCTTCCCTGCCGGCCTACGCACAACTGACCGCCATAAAGGTAATGGACAAGGAATTTGAGAAGACACCCAAGAAGAGTATCAAGAGATTCCTCTACATCAACGAGTAAAAGGAAAGGGCTGGAAACGGATTTTTGCTTCCAGCCCTTTTCTTATATACTGAAGTAAAATCCCGAAAGCATTGACAGCTTCCGGGATTTCCTGTTTTTACTTGATTACCACCTTCTTGCCGTTGATAATGTAGATACCCTTGTGATCGGTACGTGTAACCTTACGTCCCGTCAGGTCATAGATACCCTTAGGCTGGTGTATGCTTTCCTCTACTGATTGGATAGCATCGCCACCCTCCATGTGTTCGGGAGCATCAGAGATGATAGCCTCCACATTCTTGTAGAGCTTGTTCACCTGAGATGGATTCATCGGTTCGTTGTACATACGTACGATGGCTATGTCGCCGGAGAATGAAGCCTGACCCAGGTCGTTGGGACTGAGGTCGGCTCCAATGCCAAACCACTGGCTCTGTACATCGGTGGGCCATTTATAAGAACCGGATGCTGTGGTAGAACCAACGAGATTACCATTGACAAACAGTTTGGACTCGTAGCCGTCCCATACACCTACCAGATGTGTCCATTCACCATTGACGGGAGAGGAACCAGAGAAAGCATCACGATAACTTCCTCCCGCGTGTATCTCAAAGCACCACTGCTTGTTGTAAACCAGCATGCCCATGCCACCGGTTTCTTCTGAGCCCAATACTGTACACCAATTAGAGGGAACATCACCGCTTTCCCAGTATGGGCGAGCCAGAATCTCCATGGTGACACCATCTTCAATACCCATTCTCAAGGCATCGGACACCATTACCTTATGGAAATTCAGAGGATCTTCACCCCAAGGATTGGTTGCACCACAGAACACGTTCATGTTCAAGGTAGGACTGGCTACGACATGAGGAGTGCCTATGGTCTGTATCTCATTCTGAGTGACAGACACATCGGTGGCAGTGCCATCGGCAGCAAACACGATATCCATCAGGTCGGCAGCGGGAATCTCCACTTGGAACCCATCCATCTTTGCCATCAGGTCAGCACCGAGCTGCAAGGCTTCCTCTGTAGAGTAAATGCCATCAGTCCATCCATTCCAGGCATTGATATACATGTCCATGAGTTCGTCGGCATGTTCAGGATAATCTTCGGTACGTACGCCAAAGGCTTCTATGTCCTTAGCACACTGGATATAAGCCTTACTGCCCTGATATACTTGTTTGAAGAGATCGGAGAAACGAGTGATGAGTGCATACTTCTCGTCACCTGTAGTGGCGGTCTCTGCATCAGCAACAGCCTGTTTCAGACCTTCGCGCAGCGATGCGGGATAGTTGGGATAGATGGTGTAATTGCTACCCTGTGAATCTGCCACATGGTCTATGATGGTGTTTGCACGAGCTACAGCTCCACGGAGCACGTTGTCTAATCCATCGGTAGCCTCCTCGGTGGTTCCCAGATAATACAACTTGGTGTTTGTGAATACCACCCAGTCATCATTTCTGCCGCTACCATCCAGGCGCAGACCTAACTTGAGGGTACCATCTGTCACTTGGACAAGAGTACGGTTGAGGTATCTTCCCCCGAGCGTCATGGCAATGGTTCCACCGCCACGGCTATAGGGAATGCGATACTGTCCATCCACGATGAGGTCTGTACTGTGACAGTTGACATCCTCCTCTGCATCGTCTACAGACAGAGCATCCTCGATGGGAGCCATGACGGGCATCAGCACATCATTGGCAAAGATGAATGCCGTATAGAATTTGCAATGAGCATCATCTCCTATCATATTGAAGGCATTCATATCCACCTCATAGATACCATTGCTGAGTCCTGTGAGTGTCTGATAACAGATAACATCATTGTTGCCCCAATACTGTGCACCAGGAGGATAATTGCTCTGGGCAAAGCTGTTTGGAACAGAGCCTTCCCAGCCCTGAGCACCTTGTGCAAAGTTTGGGTTCTGAACGAGCATGGTCACATCAGACCCAGCAGGTGTTCCCTGTGACATAGCTTTCTGCAGCATGTCATCTATATAAAGGATTTCCTTAAGGACATCCTCGGTGCTGAGTGAGTAATGATTGACAATATAATAATACGATCCGTTGGGATAGATATCATTGGGAGCGATGTCTTCCTCCAGATAGTCGTACAGAGTAAGAGCAAAGATACCTGTCAGGCCATCCAGTTTCTGCAGAGCATCTTCTGCTGCAGCGGTCAGACTCTCATATGCCTTTACATTCTCTTCTATGGAGGCAATGTCAGCCTCTATCACAGTGCACTTGGAAATGAACTCGTCCAGGGTGGTGCAGGAGTTCAGCTCCTGGGCATGTGTGCGCAGTGAATCTATCAGGGGCAGATAAGCTTCATATTCATCAACCAAAGAAAGTATCTTGGCTGAATACTGAGAACATGCATCCTTGAGCGTAGCCTCATCCTTGATGCAAAGATAACTGCCATCCAGTTCGATGACCATACCATGTGTCTGCTGTAAGGTGGGAATCTCGTCCTCATCCAGAGTCTGTCTCCATACAGCCTTTGTGGCGGAGGAACCATTCAGTTTCCAGCATATATCGCCATTGGAGAGCTGTTCTGCATCACACAATGTGGCACCCTGGTTTATTTCTCCAAATGGCTGCTGGAAATAAGTGTTGGTGACAGTAACATTGCCTGTATTACGTGCCAACAAGGCACAACCCTCTTCCAGCACATTGAGCTCTCCCAGCATCAGGGAATTACTTATACGAGTGGTGGCACCCGACCATCCTACAAAGCCTGCGCAGCATGAGGTGGTCTCGGATTGAATGGTACCCTTGTACAGACAGTTGTCTATACTTAGTGTACCTTTGGTGCAATGACCTACCAGTCCGCCATAGGTACCATCACCGTCCAGCGTAGAGTTGATCACCACATCAGATGATATATTCTTCAACAGGGCATTACCTTCAGTACAAGCAGCTATGGAGCTTGCATATTTCTGGCTTGTTTGGATAGTGCCGGTGATATGGAGGTTGCGAATGGTGGCGTTCGTGACATTCTGGAAGAGAGACACATTGGGGGCAGTGGAGTTATATGCCAACGTGATGGTATGTCCCTGGCCGTCAAACGTTCCATTGTAGGATCTGATATTGGAAAGAGATTTGCGAGCCGTGCTGTAATCGATATCAGCTTCCAACTTGGCATTGAGTGAAGTCTCTCCCATACGTACAGAACGACCGAAATCATCCAGTTCCTCTGCATTGGCTATCAGGACGGTACCCTCTGCATCAGTACGGAGAGTGGGGAGGGTGCCTTCAGCATGCTCTTCTGTGTCTACCCTTTTAGCCTCTATTTCGTTGTAGATAGCCTTTACCTCGTCATCACTTAGGGGCTTATTGTAGATGCGTGCTATGGCAATGTCTCCCTGGAACACATTGGAAGCAAGAGAGCTGGAGGCTGGTTCGAAGTCTACTCCTACTCCAACAAAAGGAACTAAACTGCCTGAGGAGGGCAGACTCAAGTCACCTCCTGCACCATCCACGGTGCTCACCAGTTCGCCATTGGCATAGAGTCTGCACTGTGCTGCTTCCTTGTCCCATACGCCCGTGAGGTGTATCCACTGGCCATCCACCACGGGTCCATATGTGGCATCCTTATAACCGCCACCTATGACACATTCGAAATCCCACAGTCCATTATATATAATGATTCCGAATCCACCTCCCTGATAACCTCCAAAGATGTTGACCCACTGATTGTCCATGGTGCCTCCCTGGAAGTACGGACGGGCAAGCACCTCCATGGTCATGCCGTCAGAGACGGCTTCAATGAGATTGTCATTGAAGGGGAAGCGAACATTATTCATGGATTCCTCACCCCATTTTTCCTCCTCCTGACAGAGAACATTCATACCATACTGAGTGCTCTTCTTGATATCCGGAGAGCCCATAACAAATACGGGATTGTTCATGGCAGAAGCATCCACCACTGTGCCATCGTCATTGTAGACCACATTCAACACATCTGCCACAGGTGTTTGTGCAGACGACATAACTCCGGAGAGTAATGCCACGATTGTCAGTAATGTTTTCCTCATAAGATAATTATAAAATGTTAGGAAATTAAAGACCTGCTCCCCAATGATAGCATTGAGGAGAAGGTAAACATAGAATACTATTTCAGAATCTTATCACCATTGATGATGTACATTCCCCGAGGTAAGGTATCATCTGCGTAACCTGCCATAGAGCCATCAAGTCTGTAGGCTACAGCATTGGAGTGATAAGCGGAACGAACTTCTGTCACAGCAGTACCATCTGCACCTACCTGTACATTACATGCCGATGATACAGGCACACCATCCACACATACATAAAGTTTGTAACTACCCTCTGAGGGAACATTCAACTCCAATGAACCCTCTTCACCGCTTATTGCGGTCAGCTGATGAAGGGCAGTTTCGCCATCCTTCTGATAGCAGATACTGCCTGCCAGATGTTTGGTCATACCTGAGTAACGAACCACGATACTCTCGTCCTTGGTGTAGGTGGAACGCTCACTTGTCAGTGATACAGGTGTACCGATGATGAAATACTGACGGGGGAAGGGTTCGTCATAACCATCTGACATGAAGTATCCCACAAAATAGATTCCTGCTGCAAGAGGAGCAGACCAGTTCCTGGTTCCCGATACATTCAGGCGAAGTGGATTAGTGCCCTTGGAATAATAGAGCCAAGTAGGACACTTGACATCAGGAGAGGGAACCACACTGGCAGAGTAGATTCCCACCCAATCATTGGAAATGCCAGGGGCTGAAGAGATGTTCACCTCTACAGCATCCCCCACTGCATAGACTTTCTTGTTGGTGGCGAGAGCAAATGCACTGGCATCATAAGCAGAGGAGGTCACATATACAGGCACACGGGGTGAGCACTCATCATAACCTCCATTGGCAAACATCACCACATAGTGCGCGGCTGCAGCTGTGGCCTTGAGCATAACAGTACCCTCCTTGGCATCGGTATAGGCCCATGATATCGAAGGGTTGCCCGAACCGGGATTCTTCCCATTCTGATAGAGACCTATCCATGCCTGCGTTCCCACAGGAGCACCCTTATAGGAAACAGCTATCTGTTCACCGGGGATGACAAAGGCCTTGCCCAGAGTAAGGCTTGCATTGCCTGTAGATATGGGTCCGGTTATCCAATCACTGTATACGGCATCACCCTTGTTGCCAAAACATTCGCATGGACGAACGATAAAGCGATAATGGAACAGGGTGGGCAGTTCGCTCAGACCGAACACACACACTACCTCAGACGCATCCTGATCTTCACCCATGAAGCATTTGGGTGAGAAGACACGCTTGGTGCAGGAGATGAATCTCACATCGAGCCATTCGTGTTCCACCTGCACTTCGTAGTCAAAGGCTCTCACGCCAGTATCTTTCTTGAGCACATTAGGGAAGTGAACAGTCACTTGCTCCTGCTCCACTCCGTAGCGGTCCTTGCCTGTGGCCTGTGTCACGGTCACCTTGGTACCGGCAGGGAACTGAGGCACAGAGGCTGTCTTCCTGCGATTCTCAAAGGTAAGGGGAGCTGTGAGAGAGATGGGCAGAGGCATCACCCAGGGATCGGCCACAGGCTGGTCGTGGACAAACTCTCTGCGCTCGAAGACAATAGCTCCGTCGTACACCTTCATGAGCATGCCTTCCTTACTGTCACCGCCCATATTGGCCATCTGAGTAGGTGGCTTGGTACTCCAGTCGTCCTGATATGTATTCTCACGAGCTGGCATGGGATACAGATAACTCAGAGATGAGGTGCCGATGGAGGTAAACTGGTCTTGCCAGAAATTGCGATCATCATTGAGTGGGGAATGAGAATGTCCGGAGAATGCCACAGCATTGGGATACCGATTGAGAATACTTGTCACAGTACCGTCATCCTGTCCCCATGCCCAGGGACCATTACAGGTATTCTTCAGATGTGGATGCTGGATATAGAAGAACGGCTTGTCTGTTCCCAGCTGAGAGGCATGCTCTGCCAGGAACTCGCTCAGACCTGGTATATTGTTGTCATGCCAATGGGCACCAACAAAACTATATCCATTGATCTGCTTTATCCAGATGGGAGAATAGGCCTCATGGAAATACTTCTCCCACACCTCTGCAGGATGATTATTGATGCCTTGCTCCTTGGCCACATCAGCACCCACCGAGTTGATGACTCCTGGCCATGTGGCTCCCTGAACATCATGATTGCCATAGATGAAGAGTTTCTCAGTATGTTTACCGTCCAGTCCCTTGTCATCGGGGAACACCTGATACCAGGAATCAGCAACCACCTTCAGCTGTGGCTCCAGTCCCTGGTCGGCCATATCACCTGCAATAATCACTCCATCCACCTTCTGACTGCGGAAATATTCCAAAGCATGAATAAAGGTGGTGGCTGTACTGGTATCACGCAAGTGAATGTCACTCAGTACACCTATAACAATGTTAGGATTACCCAACGACTGAATGTCCATGGCCAGTGAAGGAGCACCTACGTATGCCGCTCCCACCAGCGCTGCTGACCTTTGGATGAAATCTCTTCTATTCATATCATGTTAGTTTGATTGTTGACACCTATCTCAAGGGAATAGCGATGCTCTATGGATAGTTTTTATCTGACGCCACAAATAAACATCCAACCTCCCGCCACAAAGTTAATAATTGTTCAAATATGGATGGGGTATTTTTAAATATTTATCCACTAAAAAGTACAATTATGAGTGAAATATGGGAATCGATAGTCATTATTGGTACATTTTACCCTTACATGTAGGTCTAAGATTACAAAAGACATAGCGCTCATGGGGTAAAAGTCTCTAAAGATAAGGTTATTACATATACTCATACACAGCATGTGATTCCTTGGAAAAAGGATATGGTATGCAACCACAATACCAATCGAGTATCACTACGGTGTTTTCTACCTTAAATCCGCAACTCCATTCCCGAAGTGCTACCTACAAGAGAAATGGACTTTTGATTCGTAAGACAGCCATTAAGTCCTCGCGTCCGTTTCAATGCGCATACTATCCCCTTACCCCATAAAGCGACTTGAGGCAATACGCAATCAGTGGCCATCAAGTGACGTAAATCATCCGGAAGAAGTTTTGAAGGCTTCTGCATATGCATGGTTGTCGGTGTAGATGTTCAGCACACATTGCCTTGCGGTCTTAATCCACTTGGCAGGTACTGAAATGAATTTGAAGACAAACGTCTTGATACGGCTGGTTTCCTTGAGCCCGAACTTCTTCACTTCAATCCTTTGCATGATGGCCTTGTAAAAATTGCGTATCAGTGCCGTCAGGAGCAGGAACACGGTATTTTCCGCCATGAAGGATTTAGGCAGTCTGCCCCATCCAAACCCATTGTTCATGTCATCAAAGATGCGTTCCTTGCCTCCACGCATGTTATAGAACTCCACGATGTCGCTCATGGATGATTCGTAATCGTTGGTCAGGATGCAGCGGTATGTATATTCCCCCTCCCACAGGTCAAGTCCACTGCCCATGCGTCTCTGTCTCTGGATTATCAGGCGATACGGTTTGCCTTTCCACTTCTCAACGAGAATGGAGTTCAACTCAAACACAATGCCGTTTATTTCTTCCCTCTTCCACCCCCTGAGCGCGAAGATGTCATCATAGAGCGAGCAGCAGCGGTTGGCACGTATGTAGAATGTCCTGCAATGCTTCCTGACCTCATCCACAATGTCTTCAGAGCATGAGCCGCAGTCGGCCCTGAAGCGGTTGACTGCCATTTTCTTTTCTTCAAGTCTCCCCAAAATCCTCTTTAGCGTGTCACCCTGGTGAAAGCGTACATTGGTGTTGCCGTCGCTGTTCTCTATGCCGACAATCATGTCGCCGATAACGGCCACACCGGGCCTGTAACCAAGAAATTTCTTGTACGTGGGCTTTGCATCGTACTTCTCCGTCTCAATGAACTGGTGGTCAAAGTCAACGTCATACTCCCCGCCCTCTTTCAACTGCCCTGTGGCCAACAGGCAATTCAGGAGCAATGTGTTGAGTGTGTCTGCCGTATTGAAGTCATAGGACTTTCCGGCATCAGATGTGTATGAGATGTTTTCCCGGGCCAGTTCGTTTATTGCCCTGAGGATGGTGTCGGCGCTACAGGTGCGGAGTGTGGGGTGAAGGGAAAGATGACTCATTAAGTGGGCGGTGACATCCTCAACGCAAGAACCGCCGCAGAAGTAAACGCATAGGAGGGAGCGGATGATTTCGCTGTATTGATAACCATAGAGTTTGCATCTCAACCCAAGTGTTGAGTCAATTGTAGAGGAGAGAAGGGAGGTAAATTGCTCCATGATTGGAAATATGCCTCCAAAAGGAGTGAGTCTTTCGGATTTTATTGCTACATTTGCCATGCTTGTTACGGTTTTCTTTGTCTTTGGATTCGCAACACTAAGGTAAGTGAAAACGCTGACATGGCAAAAACCTGGGCAACAAAATGTTGCTCAGGAACTTATAAAAATAATTATCAATTATGTTGCGGAATTAAGGGGTACAAGATATCTTTGCACCCAAAATTTGCGATAATATGATTATTGAAACAGAACATCTGAAGAATAGACGAACATGGATTGCCGGCATCGCGGCAACAACCCTGCTGGCTGCTTCATTGGCAGCCTGCAAACAGGAACAGCAAGGAGAGAAAACAGGACAGGCATTGCCCGTCATGGTGGTTTCTTCCCAACCCATTGAATTGGAAGAAACCTATTCCGCTTCGATTCGCGGACGGCAGGATGTGGACATCATACCTCAAGTATCGGGCCGTATCACCCGCCTATGCGTGAAAGAGGGAGAGCAAGTAAAAACAGGGCAAGTGCTGGCTGTCATAGACCAGGTGCCCTATCAGGCAGCCTTGCGCACGGCACGCGCCAACGTCAGTGCGGCACAGGCAAAAGTGGAAACGGCACGTATCGAACTGCAAGGCAAGCAAGCCCTGTTTGACGAGCAGGTCATATCCGATTATGAACTCTCCCTTGCCCGCAACGGACTGGTCGTAGCGCTTGCCGAACTCGAACAGGCAAAAGCACAAGAGACGGATGCCCGCAACAATCTTTCATACACCGAGATAAAAAGCCCGAGCGACGGAGTGGCAGGCACGCTGCCCTTCCGCATCGGCGCACTCGTCAACCCCGGCATGACGCAACCGTTCACAGTCATCTCAGACAATTCGGAAATGTACATTTATTTCTCCGTCTCCGAAAACAAGCTGCGTCAGCTCAGGGCGCAATACGGGTCAATCGACAAGATGATTTCCCGGATGCCGGAAGTCGGCCTGCAACTGAACGACGGCACGCTCTACGGGCAGAAAGGACACATAGAGACCGTCAGCGGCATTGTGAACCCCACTACCGGGGCGGTGCAAATCAAAGCCCTGTTCCCCAATCCCGACCGCGAGCTGCTGAGCGGGACTATCGGCAACGTCATCCTGCAAGGAGTGAATACGGATGCCATTTTGGTCCCCATGTCCGCCACTGTCGAGTTGCAGGACAAGATTATCGCCTACCGCCTTAAGAACGGAAAGGCCGAAGCCGCCTACCTGACCGTGGACCGCCTGAACGACGGCAACCACTTCGTTGTAGAACAGGGCTTGTCCGTAGGCGACACCCTCATCACCGAAGGTGTGGGGCAGGTAAAGGAGGGAATGAACGTCACACCTAAAACAACAAAGCCATGAACCTGCGTTTCTTCATAGACCGCCCGGTGTTTTCGGGTGTCATCTCTGTGGTGATTGTCCTGATGGGCGTAATCGCCATGAAAGCCCTTCCCGTGGAGCAATATCCCGACATCGCCCCGCCCACCATCAACGTATGGGCGTCCTATCCCGGCGCCAATGCCGAGACGGTGCAGAAAGCCGTGATTGTTCCTTTGGAGGAAGCCATCAACGGCGTGGAGGACATGACCTACATGACCTCCACGGCATCCAATACGGGCGATGCTTCCATCAACATCTATTTCAAGCAGGGCGCCAACGCCGACATGGCGGCGGTCAATGTGCAGAACCGCGTGAACGGAGTGCTGAGCCAGCTTCCGGCGGAAGCGACCAAGACTGGTGTCACCACCGAGAAGCAGCAGAACGCCGAGTTGCTGACATTCGCCCTCTACAGCCCCGACAACCGTTTCGACCAGACCTTTCTCAACAATTACGTGAAGATTAACGTAGAGCCGCGGCTGAAACGTATCGGCGGTGTGGGAAAGGCGCAACTGTTCGGTTCCAACTACAGTATGCGCCTCTGGCTGCGTCCCGACAAGATGGCGCAGTACGGACTGATTCCCGATGACATCTCCTCCGTGTTGGCGAAACAGAATATAGAGGCGGCAACCGGTTCGTTCGGAGCCAATCATCCCACGGCAAATGAATACACGATGAAGTATCGCGGCCGCCTTTCCACGGCGGAAGAGTTCGGCGAGCTGGTCGTCAAGTCCCTGCCCGGCGGTGACGTGCTTCGGCTGAAAGATGTCGCCGATGTGGAGTTGGGCGATGAATACTACAACTATTCCACCGAGGTGAACGGACATCCGGCTGCCATGATGCTCATCAACCAGAAAGCGGGTTCCAACGCTTCAAGCACCATCAATGAGATTCACGAGGTGCTTGATGAAATTGAACGCGACCTGCCGGAAGGAGCGGAGTTCGTGGTGCTTACCGACACCAACAAGTTCCTGTATGCCTCTATCAATTCTGTCATACGGACGCTTATCGAGGCGATACTTCTGGTTATCGTGGTGGTGTATGTGTTCTTGCAGGACATCAAGTCCACGCTCATTCCCACGGTTTCCATCTTCGTCTCCATCATCGGTACGTTTGCCGTGATGTCGCTGATAGGCTTTTCCATCAACCTGCTTACACTTTTCGCCCTTGTGCTTGCCATCGGTACGGTAGTGGACGATGCCATCGTAGTGGTAGAGGCGGTGCAGGCGAAGTTCGACGAGGGCTACCGGTCGCCGGTGCTTGCCGCCGATGATGCCATGAAGGGCGTTTCGTCCGCCATTCTCACCTCTACCATTATGTTTATGGCGGTGTTCATCCCTGTGGCAATGATGGGCGGTACTTCCGGGGCATTCTATGCCCAGTTCGGTATCACGATGGCGGTTGCCGTGGGCATATCGGCTATTAATGCCTTTACCCTTTCACCTGCGTTATGCGCTTTGTTCCTGAAACCTTATATTGACGAGCACGGAAACATGAAGAACAATTTTGCGGCACGCTTCCGCAAGGCATTCAATGCCGTTTTCGAGCGTTTGAGCCGCCGCTATGTACGTGGTGTACTGTATATCATCCATCGCCGGTGGCTGTTGTGGGGAACGATTGCCGCCTCGTTCGGGTTGCTGGTCTTGCTGGTCAATGTCACAAAGACAGGACTTATTCCGCAGGAAGACACCGGCACGGTGATGGTAAGCATGAACACAAAGCCCGGTTCCTCCATGGCGCAGACCAACAAGGTGATGGCGCGTATCAACAGCCGTCTTGACAGCATCCCTGAGATTGAGTACAGCGGAGCGGTCGGAGGATTCTCATTCAGCGGTTCCGGCCCTTCACAGGCCATGTATTTCATGACACTTACAGATTGGGACCGGCGCAAGGACGAAGGGCAATCGGTGGACGACGTGATAGGCAAGATTTATGCCGCCACCGCTGATGTTCCCGATGCCACGGTGTTTGCCATGTCGCCGCCGATGATTGCCGGCTACGGCATGGGCAACGGTTTCGAGCTTTACTTGCAGGACAAGACCGGTGGCGATGTCACTGCATTCAAGAAGGAGGCGGACCGATTCGTGGAGGCATTGTCCCGCCGTCCCGAAATCGGAGAGGTCTATTCGTCTTTTGCCGCTGACTATCCCCAGTATTGGGTGGACATCGACGCGGCGAAATGCGAGCAGTCGGGCATATCTCCTGCCGATGTGCTGTCCACGCTCTCCGGCTACTATACCGGGTCGTATGTGTCGGACTTCAACCGTTTCTCCAAGCTCTATCACGTCACCATGCAGGCACCGGCGGAGTACCGCATAAATACGGAGTCGCTTAACCGGATGTACGTGCGTACTTCCGACGGCAGCATGGCACCGTTGAGCCAGTTCGTGCGCCTGACCAAGACCAACGGGCCTTCCGACCTTACGCGCTTCAACCTTTTCAACGCCATCGCCATCAACGGCTCTCCGGCATCGGGCTACAGTTCCGGCCAGGTCATCAAGGCGATTGGCGAGACGGCACGTGAAGTGCTTCCCGCCACTTGCAGTTATGAGTTCGGAGGCTTGTCGCGCGAAGAGAGCAAGACCACCAACAATGCCGCATTGATATTCGTACTCTGCATGGTCTTGATATACCTGATACTTTGTGCCCTCTACGAAAGCGTGTTCATCCCCTTTGCCGTGCTGCTGTCCGTTCCCTGCGGACTGATGGGCAGCTTCCTGTTCGCGTGGCTGTTCGGGCTGGAGAACAACATCTATATGCAGACCGGACTGATTATGATTATCGGACTGCTTGCCAAGACCGCCATCCTGCTGACCGAATATGCCGGCAAGCGGCGGTCGGAAGGCATGACGTTGGCACAAGCGGCATACAGTGCGGCAAAGGTTCGCCTGCGTCCCATCCTGATGACCGTCTTGTCGATGGTGTTCGGCCTTATTCCGCTGATGATGGCTCATGGCGTGGGTGCCAACGGCAGCCGCTCACTCGCCACAGGCGTAATCGGAGGTATGATAGTAGGTACGTTAGCATTGCTGTTCCTCGTGCCGTCGCTGTTCATCGCATTTCAATATATTCAAGAACGAGTAAAACGCAATTAAATGAAGAAGATAACCATATTTATATTATCCACCTTGATGCTTACCGGCTGCGGCACATACAGCCGGTACCATCGGGCTGACATCCCGACAGAGAATCTGTATCGGAACATCCCGGAAGATATGGATACAACAACCCTCGCCTCCCTATCATGGCGAGAGATGTTTACCGACCGGAAACTTCAGTCCCTGATTGAAACAGGACTGCAACAGAATACCGACCTCAACGTGGCACGCCTGCGGGTTGAAGCTGCTGAAGCCGCACTGATGACAGCCAAACTCTCCTATCTCCCCTTATTGGGAATGAATGCCGAAGGTGGAGGTAGCCGTTATGACGGGGCAACCGCAAAGACATATCATGTCGGGGCGACCGCAAGTTGGGAACTGGATATATTCGGAAGGCTCACGGCTGCAAAGCGTGGTGCGGTTGCCGCACTGCAAGGAAGCCGTGACTACCAGCAAGCCGTGCAGACACAGCTTGTCGCCACGATAGCAGACAGTTACTATACCCTTGCCATGCTTGATGCGCAAAGGACGATAAACAATCGGACTTTGGAAAACTGGCGGGCTACCGTGCGCACGCTCGAAACGTTGAAAAAGGTGGGCAAGGCGAATGAAGCCGGTGTATTGCAGGCAAAGGCAAACGTGATGCAACTTGAATCATCACAACTGGCCATACACAAAAGTATCTCTGAAACAGAGAATGCCTTGTCTGCGATACTTGCCATGCCTTCGCAACCGATTGAACGGAGTTGCCTGGCCGAAGCATCCTTCCCTGATACCATTTCTATCGGAGTTCCTTTGCAGTTGCTTTCCAATCGTCCCGATGTGCGTCAGGCTGAAATGGAACTGGCACAAGCGTTTTACGCCACCCATGTAGCCCGCTCAGCCTTCTACCCCAATATCACTCTTTCGGGTACATTGGGTTGGACCAACAATGGCGGCGGAGCAATCACCAATCCCGGACAATGGCTGTTCAACGCCATCTGTTCCCTGACGCAACCATTGTTCAACCGTGGTGCGAATATCGCCAACTTGAAGATTGCCCAAACCAAACAGGAAGAAGCCAAATTATTATTCCAACAATCATTGCTGAACGCAGGGAAAGAGGTGAACGATGCCTTAACCGCCTGGCAGACGGCTAAGTCGCAATATGAGATAAACACCCGGCAGGTTGAAACCTTGCGTGAAGCTGTGCGAAAGACGGAACTGCTGATGCGCCATTCCGGTACTACCTATCTGGAGATATTAACCGCCCAACAGTCACTCCTTGAAGCGGAGACAGTACAGTTACAAACTTGCTTTGACCGCATACAGGGCATCATCAAACTTTATCATGCATTGGGAGGAGGCAAGAGTTAAAGGGGAATATCAGATTGCTTCCGATTGTGACTACTGCAAAAATTTAGGGATGAACCCCGCAGAGCAAGCGCCCCGCAAGGTTCATCCCTCATCCTATTCTATTTTCCTGACCCTTCGTTCTCAGTTGTTCTCCGGGCGGAGCTTGCGCACCGTGACAGCCGTCTGCCACATCTCGCTCTCGCGCAGTGCCTTCAGCTCTTCGTTCAGCTTCTCGCGATAGTCGGGTTTGGAGTTGCTGTCAATGGAAATCTGAGCCTCGTTACCCGACTTCACGCTGGCATACAGCTTCTGCACCACGGGCTTGATGGCATCGTGGAACGGAGTCATCCAATCCAACGCGCCGCGCTGAGCCGTTGTGGAGCAGTTGGCATACATCCAGTCCATACCGTTCTTGGCAAACAGAGGCATCAGGGATTGGGTCAGCTCCTCTACCGTCTCGTTGAAGGCTTCGGAAGGAGAGTGACCGTTTTCACGCAACACTTCGTACTGTGCCAGCAGCAATCCCTGGATGGCGCCCATCAGCGAACCGCGCTCGCCGGTCAGGTCAGAAGTCGCCTCACGGATGAAAGTGGTCTCGAACAGGTAGCCCGAACCGATACCGATGCCCAGAGCGATGGTCTTGTCGAAAGCCTTGCCCGTGGCATCCTGATAGACAGCGTAAGAGGAGTTCAGGCCGCGGCCTTCGAGGAACATGGTGCGGAGGGAAGTACCCGAACCCTTCGGAGCCACCATGATGACGTCGATATCTGCGGGAGGAACCACACCCGTGCGGTCGTTCCACGTGATGGCGAAACCGTGGGAGAAGTAGAGCGCCTTTCCGGGAGTCAGGTAGGGCTTGATGGTGGGCCATACGGACATGACGGCGGCGTCAGACAGCAAGCACATCACAATCGTGCCCTTCTGACAAGCCTCTTCAATGCCGAACAGCGTCTCACCCGGCACCCATCCGTCGGCAATCGCCTTCTCGAAGGTCTTGCCCGGACGCTGTCCTACGATGACATTGAAACCATTGTCGCGCAGGTTACAAGCCTGTCCCGGACCCTGTACGCCATAGCCGATTACTGCAATTGTTTCATCTTTCAAAATCTCACGTGCTTTTTCCAAAGGAAATTCCTCGCGGGTTACCACGTTCTCGATAACACCGCCAAAATTCAATTGTGCCATTTTCTTTTTAATTTATTAAATAATAATCTATATGTTGCAGTTGAGGAATTTAGGTTCTATATGAAACTTCAGTACCAACCGCGTGAAACTGCAGTATCCTTTATGATGTTTCCAAAAGGATACTGGAATGCCTGATGAATGATAAAAGAAAGCGAGGGCTGCATAACCAGATATTAGTCAGCAGCCCTCACTTATATGAAGTAACAGGATACTTATTCGTCGTATCCGTTAGGATTGTTCTTCTGCCAGTTCCATGAGTCACGGCACATCTCCTCGATGCCATACTGTGCCTCCCAACCAAGTTCATCCTTGGCCTTAGTGGGATCACAGTAGCAGGTGGCAATATCTCCGGGACGGCGGGGCTTGATGCTGTACTTGACAGGCACACCGTTGGCCTTCTCGAAAGCCTTTACCACATCCAGCACACTATAGCCGTGACCAGTACCGAGGTTGTAGATACCCAGGCCGCAGTTGCGCTGAATAGCCTTCAGGGCACTTACATGACCGGCAGCCAGATCACACACATGGATGTAGTCGCGCACGCCAGTACCGTCGTGAGTATCATAGTCGTCACCGAAGACACCCAGCTCAGGACGTCTGCCTATGGCCACCTGAGTGATGTAAGGCATCAGGTTGTTGGGGATACCATTGGGGTTTTCACCTATGCGACCACTCTGATGAGCACCGATGGGATTGAAATAGCGAAGGATGACCACATTCCATTCATTGTCGGCCTTCTGCACATCCATCAGCACCTCCTCAAGCATAGACTTGGTCTGTCCGTAAGGATTGGTGCAATGTCCCTTGGGGCAAGCCTCTGTGATGGGTATGATGGCAGGATCGCCATAGACGGTGGCGCTGGAAGAGAAGATGATGTTCTTGCATCCATGATTACGCATGACGTCCAGGAGGATGAAGGTGCCAGTCATATTGTTGTGATAATACTCCAGGGGCTTGGAAACACTTTCGCCCACGGCCTTGAGTCCAGCAAAGTGAATGACAGCATCAGGCTTTTCGGCCTCGAAAACCTTTGTCAGGGCTTCTGCATCACGGATGTCGGCCTTGTAGAAAGGAATCTGCTTCCCGATGATTTCCCCCACGCGCTCCAGAGCCTTAGGGTTGGAATTGTAAAGATTGTCAACAACAACTACGCTGTAACCAGCCTTGTCAAGCTCGATAATGGTGTGACTGCCGATATATCCGGCACCACCTGTAAGAAGAATCTTCATATCTGTTAGCTTTATAAATGGTTTGTATTTCTACTTCTCATGTTTACTGTCCTATGCCAAAGAGGCGAGCCAGACCAGCATCCACACCGCTGAAGCCCATGAAGGCCATAGCCAGCAGACCGGCAGTAACAAGTGCAATGCTCATGCCACGCATACCCATGGGAATGGGCATGAGATCGAGTTGCTCTCGGATAGCGGCAAAGACCACCAGGGCCAAAGCAAATCCCACTGCGGTACTGAAAGCATACACGACACCAGTGAGCAGATTAGGTTCAAGTCCCTGTGTGGCATAGTTGCCGTTGGCCACCAGAATGGCTACACCCAGAATACAGCAGTTGGTGGTGATCAAAGGAAGAAACACACCCAGTGCCTGATAAAGGGCAGGTGCAGTCTTCTTGAGGATAATCTCCACCATCTGTACCAGAGCAGCAATCACCAGGATGAAGGCAATGGTCTGGAGGTACTCCAAAGAGAAAGGTACGAGGACGAATTTCTGAACCAGATAAGTGACTATGGTGGCCAGGGTAAGCACAAAAGCCACAGCTGCACCCATACCCAGTGCAGAATCCACCTTCTTACTTACTCCCAGGAAAGGACAGATACCCAGGAACTGGGAGAGCACGACATTGTTTACGAATATCGCGGTAATAAATATAAGTATATAGGCCATAACTATGCTTTCTTAAGTTTGTTAATGAGTGCAATGAGATATCCCAAGGCAATGAAGGCACCGGGAGCGAGCACAAAGACGAGAGCGCCATAGTTTTCGGGGAAGAGGGTAAAGCCAAATACCTTGCCCGTACCGAAAAGCTCACGGGATGCACCCAGGAGAGTGAGTGCAATGGTGAAGCCCAGACCCATACCTATGCCGTCGAAAATGCTTGCCACAGGTGAGTTCTTGGCAGCAAATGCCTCGGCACGACCCAGGATGATGCAGTTTACCACTATCAGGGGGATGAAGAGTCCCAGACTCTTGTCCACCTCAGGAGCATAAGCCTTGATAAGCATCTGAAGAATGGTTACCAATGATGCTATGACCACGATGAACGAGGGGATACGCACCATGTCGGGTATCAACTTCTTGATGCATGAGATAATGAAATTGGAACAGATAAGCACCGCTGTGGTGGCTAATCCCATAGACATTCCGTTTAATGCACTGCTGGTGGTGCCCAGGGTGGGACACATACCCAGCAACAGGACAAAGGTGGGATTCTCCTTAATGAGTCCATTGAATAATATTCTCAAGTTTTTCATATTGTTTCCTCTTTATGCACTACAATTTTATAGTGTCTGTCTGCAAACTGTCAGCGGCAAGTGGCTCACCCACTGGCTGAGAATTGTCCTGATGTACCTGTGCGGAAGCACCGCTGTGTGCATCAGCAGGATTCTGACCCTGCAAGGCGGCATAAGCACCATTGATGCAGCGAAGGAAGGCTCGGCTGGTGATAGTGGATGCTGTGATGGCATCTACATCTCCTCCATCCTTCTTCACGGTGAGATTCTCATTGCCTGGATTGCGGCCCAGGATGGAACCTTTGCCTTCACGGAACCAAGTGTCGGCCTTGGCACCCAGACCAGGAGTCTCGCTGCTCTGAAGCACCTGATAGCCCAGTATGCTTCCATCTTCAGCAAAGCCTACCAGAACGGTGAGGTCTCCGCCGAATCCTTTCTTGTCTGTTACCTGAACGGCATTGCCATTGGTGGTTCGATACACTATCACATCGGTAGCCAATGTATCGGTAGCCTCTACAGTCAGGCTTTCCGACTGAAGGACAACCTTAATGCCGTTGGCGAGCGTCTGCTTCTGGATGGCAGCGATAGGCTCACGCGTAATACTGTTTACATAGGCAAGTGCGATACCTGCAACCACTGCTATTGCAGTAAGAACACCCACCATATTGTACCATGTGGATTCCAGTTTCTTCATTTCTTGGTTACCTCCCCGAATCGTTTAGGTTTACAATAAGTGTTGATGAGCGGAGTGAATGCATTCATAATCAGAATGGCAAAAGACATTCCCTCGGGATATGCGCCCCAATTACGGATGACGATGGTGAGCACACCTATGCAAACACCATAGATAATCTGGCCGCGATGAGTCATAGGAGATGTCACATAATCCGTGGCCATAAAACAGGCACCCAACATCAGACCACCGCTGCACAGAACCTGAGGAACAGGAGCGTAGATGGGATCGCATACATGACATACAAGCGAAAGCAGAGCCACCGTGCCCAGAATGCTTACGGGGATATGCCAGGTGATAATCTTCCTCCATATCATGAAGAGACATCCAAGCAGAAGAAGCAAGGCACTCACCTCGCCCAATGAACCGCCTGTGGCTCCCAGGAACATGTCCTTGATGGAAGGAAGCTGAGAGAGCAGGGAAGCATCACCAGATGTGATGGCTCCCTTCATGATGCTCAGAGGAGTGGCAGCCGTCTCGGCATCAACAAAAGATGCATGGGGAACGGGCCAGGTGGTCATCTGAGCAGGGAAACTAATGAGCAGGAATACGCGTCCCACCAATGCGGGGTTGAAGGGATTGCAACCCAGACCGCCAAAGGTGAGCTTGCCAATGCCGATAGCAACCAGAGCACCAATGAGAATAATCCATATGGGGAGGTTGCTGGGCAGATTGAATCCCAACAGAATACCTGTAAGGAGGGCACTGCCATCGAAAATGGTGGTATGGGACTTGCGCAGGATGAAATGGGTTATGGCCCATTCAAAGAAGACACAGGCAAGCACAGAGGTCAGCATCACCACAGCTGCACCGGCACCGAAGAACCAAAGGCTGGCCAGAAGTGCAGGTAGAAGAGCTGCACATACGCCGTACATGTTCTTCTGTACGGAATCACCACCATGAACATGAGGTGAAAGGGATATTATCAATTTCATTGTTATACCTTATATATAATATATAATGTGGGAAATCACTTCTTGGCAGCACGGGCTCTGATGATACCCATCACCGTCTGCTTGCCCAAACGTATATTGTCGAGCAAATAGCGATGGCTGGGACATGTAAACTGACAAGAACCGCATTCTATACAACTCACAACATCGTTGCTCTCTGCTCTCTCCCAGTCATGCTGACTGCTCACAGTGGCCAGCAGATAGGGTTCCAGGCCCATGGGACATGCACTCACACACTTAGCACAACGGATGCAGGGATCGGGCTCGGCACGGCGTGCCTCCTTCTCATTCATAATCAAGAGACCGCTGGAACCTTTGGTCATGGGAACCTCCAGGCTGATAAGTGCCTTACCCATCATGGGACCGCCACCGATAATCTTGCCTGTATCCTCAGGAAGACCGCCACATTCATCTATCAGCTGGCTGAAAGGAGTACCCAGACGAGCCAAAAGATTGGAGGGGTTCTTCACACTCTTGCCTGTGACAGTTATCACACGGTCAATGAGAGGCTTATTCTTCATCACAGCCTGATAGATGGCAAAGGCAGTACCTACATTCTGCACCACAGCACCCACATGGATGGGAATGGCTGGGGGAGCAGGAACCTGGCGACCGATGACGGCATCTATCAACTGCTTCTCACCTCCCTGAGGATACTTCACCTTGAGAGGAACGATGGTGATGGAAGGATGGGACTGTGCCTTCTCTGTCATGAGCGCAATGGCATCGGGCTTGTTGTTTTCGATACCTACATAACCCTTGTCTACACCCACAGCCTTCATGATAATCTCCACACCCTCAAGAATCTCTTCGGCATGCTCCAGCATCAGACTGTGGTCGGCTGTGAGATAGGGCTCACACTCCACAGCATTGATGATGACACATTCGGCCTTGCATCCTGGAGGAGGACAAAGCTTCACATGGCAGGGGAAGGTGGCTCCGCCCATACCTACGATACCGGCGTTCTTGATCTTCTCTATTATCAACTTGCTGTCCAATTCGGGATGCTCACTCAGTTTTTCCAACTTGGTGGAACGGTCGATGCTCTCTTCCCATTCATCACCCTCTACGTCTACATATACTGCCATACGACGTGTGTCGCTGGCATCAAGGGCTACGTCAACCTTGGAAACCTTACCGCTCACACTACTGTAAATGGGGGCGCTCACAAAACCACCTGCCTCACCCAGGAGTGTGCCCACCTTGACCATATCGCCTTTCTTGACAACTGGCTTAGCAGGAGCACCTATATGCTGAAACATGCTGAAAACAGCCTGCTTGGGCAGGGAAGCCTCACGAATGGGACTACCAGCAGACAGCTTATTCTCTGCGGGATGTACACCGCCTAACTTAAATGTCTTCATATCTTATCTGCTTCCTGTTTTTATGCTTTTACTTCTGTTTTGGGATCTGCTGGTGCTTCGGCCTTGGGAGCTACAGGAGCTTCGGCCTTAGGAGCTGCAGGAGCCTCGGCCTTAGGAGCTGCAGGAGCCTCGGCCTTGGGAGCTGCAGGTGCTTCTGCCTTGGGCTTGCGAGGCGGGAAGTTTATGGCA
>OBLI01000718.1_pt1 | contig 34594 bp, 32 predicted proteins | sample 1519701 | NCBI WGS metagenome assembly OBLI01 (sample SAMEA3663005, study PRJEB22513) | pig gut metagenome | biome: pig gut; feature: pig-associated habitat; material: faeces | place: France | collected 2012 | reverse complement strand
TTCAAACTTTTGTTCAACATTGTACTTGTCATATAAGTACACTTTAACATCTTTGTTAGAAAAATCTTCTGCTTCACCATTACGTGTAATAATCCAACTAACATGGATGTCATTACCAAGTCTAATTGTCTTCATAATATTCAAGTTATTACATTAGTTTAATGTTTATTTATCTATTTCTTTTAAATAATAAGGATTATCTAATTTTTCCTTGCCCCATATTACATTGCCATAACAATAGTTTCCAACCCAAAATCTATATCCTTCAGGAGCAGTATATTTATATAGACCTTCATATTGGGTACTTTCTATTTTTACTTTATCTTCAATATTATAAATCATAGCTTATTCCAAATCCTATATATGCATCAATTTTTTTATTAAAGACTCCATAACCAAATCCAATTTGAGGTGAGAAATGAAGTCTTTTTTTATCTTTAATACATTTAGTTATTTCTATAGTATTAGTTTTAATATAATTATATCTTAATACTTTAATTTTAACTGAATCAAGTTCTGCGTTTATTCCACTAACTGATGCTTCAAATATTGCAGTGTCCTTATCACACATAAGCGTATCAAGGTACTTCTTTTCCTCTGTAATCAATTTAATTGTGTCTCCCTTGCTGTTGGTCACTGTGTCTATTTTTAACGTCTCTGTGACCTTTATTTGAGGTTTGTCTTTTACAAAAGTTAATGTATCATGTATGGTATCAGTTTTTGTGTGATAAACAGTCTTTATTGTAGTTGTATTATTAGGAATAAATAATAAAAATAATATGAGTAATACGGTTGGAATAATCAGTAATTTACTGTTCCAACTTTTGCTCTTCATATATATTTAATTTTTTCTCTATTTCATTTTTAGCATTAGTATTGAACTCAATCCATTTGCTTCTAAAATAAGCTTGAGCACCAAGTAATGAACCGCCTACAACAAAAGTCTGAGCAATATAAATTAATATACCTGTTGCAATGTTGTATGAGTTTAAGAAGAAACTAAGAAAAGCAATTAAGATACCACTAAATATCATAATTGTTGCAACTGCATATGAAATTTTATCTTTCACACACAAGTCATTCCATTTGTATTCTTTCATTTTATGTGTAATATTTGATTTTTATGCTTGGAATTTGGCAAACTTACGTGTATCCAATTATAGTTGTATTCATCTATAAGTTGACCAACAATAATCTTTCCGTCTTTTACCATCTTCTCAATTAGTTTAAACAGTTCTTTATTATGCTGAACTGTATCAGATACCGTGTGAATATCTGCTGCTTCTCCTTTTACGTGTTGTGAAGTTGAAACACCTCCAACAGCCTTATTTAACTTAGTACATCTATATCCACTACTTATTACTATTGGCTTACCATATACATTTCTAATTGGCTGCAATATCTTTGTAGATAGTTCCAACAGATTTGATGTTATCTCTTCTGTTGGATTATTATCTATATTTAATTTAGTAGCTGTTGCAGATTTAATTAATTCTTCTAAAGTAAAGTTATCAGTTAGTTTCATATTATTCTATATTACAATCTCCATCAGTGCAATGTATTACCTTAGCAGGCATTGTACCATGCCATCCATCAGCCTTTGTTATAGCATTCCATTGTGCTATAGTTCCATCATAGTAAATATCAGTTAATTTATAGTTATCACCTATAGAATATTTACTAAGGCTTGTCAATGTAACAGGCAAATGCAATTCTATTAAATTTGGGCATTTATATATATTACCAAACCAATTACCTGAATCATTAGCATTGATAGCAGTTATATTACCTAATGAAGTTATCTTTTTGGCTGTACATTCCCTAAAGGCTGCATTATTCATAGTTGTAAGACTTGGTAATCTTAATTCTTCAATAATTGGGCCATTAAAAGCCAAATCACCTATATTAGCTAATTTTGGCAAATCTATTGAAGTTAAAGAAGTACATGTTTTAAAACATGTATTTCCAATAGTGGTAGCATTTGGTAATGATAAAGAAGTTAAAGAAGTACATCTTTCAAAACATGAACTTCCAATAGTGGTAGCATTTGGTAATGATAAAGAAGTTAAAGAACTGCATGTATTAAATACATTATTATCTAAAGTAGTAGCATTTGGTAATGAAATACTTTTTAATGAAGTGCAACCCATAAATACTTCCCTTCCAATAGTGGTTACATCATTAGCAGTAATATCAGTTAATGCTGTACAATTTTTAAATGCCAAATCCAATATACTTGTAACATTTTTCAAATCTATTGTTTTCAATGAAAAACAATCATGAAAAGCTGCCGTACCTATAGTTTTTAATGTTTCAGGTAGATTTACTTTTGTTAGATTGATGCAATGAGAGAAAGCACCACCAAATCTTCCTTGATTAACATTATAATAGTCACCTCTTAAATCTTCCAAATTGCCCAAAGATGTGATACTTACAAGTTCTTGACAGTTACCAAAAGCGCCCTTATAAGAACCGCCATATATAGTTTGAAGATTTGGCAAATTCACATCTGTGATATGTGTCCCCAAAAATCCACCTTGACTGATACTAACTATATTATCAGTGTTATGGATATTCTGCAATCCGCTATTATTGAATGCTGAAAGACCTACTGTTTTAATGTTGGTTAAATCTATAGATTTTAGACTTGTACAATTATTAAAATAGTAATTAGGTATATGAGTAATTTTGGTGAAATATTTAAGTTCATCAAATGATGTAATATCAGCATTATTTTGGAATGAAGGTATAGAAGTAGCAGATTCACAATCCGCTTTCATAATACCTACACCGTCACCAATTCCATTATCTAACAATATCTGTTGCAATATAGCATCTACAAACCTTAGATAATATCCAAGAACATTTATATTCAGATTAGCGCCAAAGTAATCTTTCAAGTCCTTAATAGTATCTTCATAGGCATAACCATTGATATTTATAGAACCTTGTAAATCCGTTCTTGAAGGACTATTAGTTATAAGGTTGTTTTCACTGTCATATTCAACAGAACCATAGCCTGTATCAGTTAAAGCGTCATAAGGTTTTGTAAAGTTACTAATCATTTCCAAATCTGCGGCAGTACCTTCTATGATATTATCCCAAATTAGAGTTATGAATTTAAGTTTTGAACCATTATTATATATTCTTCTAAGTAGTGTAAATGGGTCTATCTTTGGGCAATTATAATAGTACATACTTGTAATGTTATTCACTGTGTTATCTGATAATATCATATTACTGTTACTTAGGAATGGCAATGAATGCAAGAACAATGTTTGCAATCCGTCAGGGTATGTGATATAGTTTATTTTTCCGCCTATTGGAAGTACTACACCTACTGCATTAGTTCCATTAAAATATGCTTTCTTCAACCTTGGGCAATTAAGCAAAGATATGTTATTTTTGATGGTAATTACATTTCTTGCATCAACTGTTTCAAGGCATGGTGCATCTAACGTTAATGATGATGCGTTAAATGTAACCTTATTAGCATCAGCATCACCTATCTTTAGGTTTTTCATTCTTTTGCTTGAAACAGAAAATGAAGCACCTACAGAAGCATCACCGCCACGTGTTGTTAATTTCAAGTTTGATAAATCACCAATATCAGTTAGCAAATCAAGGCTTTTAAGATAGAAGGTAGTAGAACCATCAGAATCAGCTTTTATATCACATACTGAGCCTGCTTTTGTTCTGTTACCTTTAATATTTTGACCGCCACCTTTATTGCCACTTGGGTACATATCAAAGGCAGGTGTGATTTTGAATGTAAAAGGTTCTGCAGGCGTAAATTCAATACTACTAAAGCCATCATTAGCAGAACCTGTAAAGCCACCTATCTGATATTGTGACATAATATAGATGATTCTTCTTTTCACCCATAGTTGTTCCGCGTCTTTCTGTGTACCTAATGCTTGTGTAAGTGGATAAACGTTATTATATGTTTTAGTAGGGTCTTTATACCAAGGTTCTATATATGACCATGTGCAGTCTTTTGCGTAAGAAAGTGAAGGAAAGTATTCTGATGCATTTTTCCAAAAGTAATACCAAAACACATTATAAATTGTGTCATGCAAATATGCAGCACTGATATTATATTTTGCTGCAATCCTTGAACATGCATTGAATATAGAGTTCATCATTTCTTTCTTTTCAGTAGCAAAGACTTCATTAATCAATGACCAAAAGGCAGATGAAGCACCTTGGAATATATCAGTGCCATCTGAAGTAATATCACCCACTTCAATGCTATAAGATTTAGTAGATAGACCATTATTATCAGTAGCCAATACAGTGTCAAGGTCATCCTGCCGCCATTCCCATCTACCACCTTCTTCTAATGTTTTCATTTTAAAAGGATAGCTATTTTTAGCGTGATTGTCTGAAGCACCAATTAATTCACAAAAGCATTCATGAAAAGTAGCACTATCAATAGACCAATATTTTTCTGCTTCTGCTTTAAATTTATTTTTTCTTGCTTCTATTATCTGTGTAGTAGTAGGTTTATTGGTACTTAGATATGTTCCTAAATATTTTACAATATTGAAGTTTGGTAGTATTTTATATTTGCCAATGCCATTATCATAATAAATTAGATTATAGTTATCATCATATAGTTGTAGTACTTCATTCTTTTTATTTCCTAAAACGTTCATACTACCCCTGAATGATTGAATATTGTTATTCAGACTTGTAAGAGTATAACCCAATTCATTAAGACTTCTAATATAGAGAGAATTATAATATACAATATCATAAGCAGGCTTCCATTCTGCCGTTAGCAGTGCTTGAATAGGTTCTTGGCTTGCTTCTGCTGAAGTATCATAAGGACATGCATCAACGTCCCAACCTTCTTGACCACCAAAGGTTAATGTTTCTTCAGAAGGAACATATATAGTTTCATCCGTCCAAGGATGCAAAAACCTTGTTCCCAATGGATTGTGGTTTGGTCCTTCTAAAGATAGGAAATTAGGATATATCTTATCATCATATCCAAATGTAGCACTATCACCTTTATCAGGACCAATGGTATATAAACCTATAAATTCATATGTTCCATCCGCAAATTTCTGAAAGCCAATTACAGGATATTGATAGACTGCAACACTTGTTTCTTCAGAAGGTAAAGATGCTTTCAATCCTAATTCAGTATATAGTTCATCATAGAAATTAGTAGCACCCATTTTATGACCTTGTGAAGATGATGCTATATTTTTCTTAGCTGTTATCTTACTTATCTTTGGGTGTAAGCCACCATCAAAATAGCCTTTTTTAATTGAAGTGCTACCGTCTGCATAAGTCCAAATAGTTGCATCTTTAAGTTTCCATCTTAGATTCCATCTATAGTACTTTTTAGAAGTAGTACCCTGTCCGTCACATGGTGCATTTTCAATAGTGAAATTCCATTCAGGATGGTCATTATATTCCATATGTAAGGTAGTCTTAATAGAAGATGTATATTCAATACTTGGAATTGGACTATCACCATTAGTTTCTACCACCATAGTATTAAAGCCTGCTTTCTTACATAGGTCATAGTTAATAACACCGCCATCAAGAATATTATTATCCTTCCTTACTCCAACCCTATTATATTCTTTGCCATCAATCAGGGTATTTAAGAAGTTTCCTAACACATCACTTTCTTCTAATACTCTTTGATTATAGTACCTAAGCATGTACAAATAGGTATCAGCACTATTTTGACCTAATCTTAGATAGCCTTTACCAAAGTTAGCAGAACCACTATAATCAAATACTGCATTCTGATAGCTGTTTACATAGATTCTACAAAGGTTTCTACCTGAATTATTATAATTCCTTTGAAATACTATCATTATATGACACATTTCATCCTCATCAAGGTTTACAGATTGTGCAATAATGTTTCTATTAGCATTACCCAACACTAATATCTTAGTTGGAAATAATATGATACCATTAGTTTTTTCAGCATCATAAGTATCAGTATCCATAAATGAAAGTATAGGTGTATCATAGTCTGCAACATTGCTGCATCTAAATTTAAATTCTATAGATTGACTGAAGGTAGAAGTAATATTAAGTGGTTGCATACCTTTACATTCAATAGTAGAACCTGCATTTACCGCAAGGCATTTGTTACCATCACTATCTGTTGACCATCCATCTGTTGACCACGCAAAACCATTCCAATCTGCACTATAAGAACTAACATCTACTTTTGGTGCATTACTTGAATTAATAAATTCTAATCTGTTTTGCGCTCCATTGCTTCTATTTGTACAATCAAGATAGAAAGTAGGATTATCAACAGCCGCATAACTATTAGAATTATCTACTGCAAGTTCAATGGTTTCTTTATTACCTTCTACTGTAGCTTCAATAGTAAGAATAACACCTTCTTTACTTTCTGTTGACATTTCTAAGTTAACATCATAAGGTATTTTTGTTTGTGTCTGTACCTTCAATGTTTCATCAGTTACTACAGTGTACTTTATACCATTATCCATACCATAGATATTGAATGTTACAGTAGTGCTATTATAAGTAGCATATTTAAACAGTGTTTGATTCTTATAGTTTACTGCCTTTTCAGGTATTTCATTCAAGCAGACTAAACTAATCTTATTCACATCAGATTTAGAAACGCACATCATATTAAAATAGAAATGTTCTGTTTCTACTCCTTCACCTGCCATCCATATTTCTACAGAATGCACACCGCTACCTGTAGAAGGGAACTTATCAGACAAATTAAAGCTATATTCTGAAGTTAAGTAGTTTGTTCCGCTGCTGAAGTTCAATGTATATGTTTGTTCATCATCACCATCAATTCTAACATACAAAGTTTTCTGTAAGTTACCGCCAAAGAAAATTTTATCTATGTAGTAAGTCTGTCCTTCTATAAATGGTTTGTACCATGAATAATTACACCTTAGTGATAGATTTGTAACATTACAAGTAAATACCATTGCTTTAGATTGATTTGATTCCTTACCTGTAACAATTACCCTAATACGGTTAGAACCTGTACTTACATACTTTCTAATATCAAATCTAAAGTTGCTGCCATTTGAACATTCACCACTCAAAATATCCTTAAAAACTCCATTACCATTATCCACTGATATTGTGTAGGTGTAATCTTCTATAAAATCAGACATACTACCGCCAATGGTTCCTGATTTAGATGAAGGTGTAATTGTAATATATTTAGTTTCTTCTGTAGTCAATATAAAGAAGGTAGATTTGGTATCTGATACAAGGTCAATACTATAGATAGTACCACTAAGCGTTATTGCGCCTAACTGATTTCCATCTTGTTTATCATAGAACACAATATTTCCACCCTCATATGATAGCCATCCTATTTTACCTTCAAGGCTTTCTAATTGTTCTTGAAGATTCTTTTTAATGAATCTTTGTACCGCACCATTTGAATAAGGCCTTAACTTTTCATCATTTGAATCCAAACCCCAATCCGCATCAAAATTAGGTATTTCATTATCACTATATTTCTGTGCCATATTTAGTTATTTCTCCATCCATTATTATTAATCCAAGGTTTATTATTAATCCACCAACCTACTACAGTTTGCCATACTATGTTAGCACCATAGTAAACCGTATTTATCACTTTGCTTCCAATTGAGATAAATGTAATTTCACTTCCACTGTTATTAATCATCTGAACAAAAGTATAAAGTATTATTATCTATAGTTCCTGCATTGATTAAAGCATTAACTTCATCTTCAGTTAAATTAGTTACAATCTTAGGTGGTGCTGCTTGTAGCGTCCATTCAGATGCATTAGCTTCCCTTACTAACATCTGCTTTGTTTCTGAAGGTATATCAGCATTTTCAGTAACATTACCAATTTTACCCAAAGTTTTAAATGAAGAATCTGCATCTGCTTCCCTTCTATAGGTTACATTGATATTCTTTTCTGCCGTAATTGCATCATTATATATTGAAGTAGCCTTAACTGTAATGATGCTGCCATTTGCAGTATTGAAAATATCCAATGTGCCTGAAGTTTTATCTAATGCTGCATATTCAGAACCATTCACCAATTCCCATATAACACCACGTTTATTAGTTTTCAGTGGCTCATAATTAACAGATAGTTGAAATCTGCTACCAATATAATAATCTTGTGCAAAGATTGATATATTAGTAACAGGTGTATCAATTAAATCTGTGATTTGATTTCCATACAGATTGTTAAAATCCGCATTAGGTATTGTAATTGCTATGCCCATAGTATTTCATTTAATTTATTTATTATCCACAGTAGAATAATATCCAATAAGAACCTGTATATAAAAAGAACATTGACCTTTCATTTAGGGTAAAATCACTGTGTATTGCACTATCTGTGTACTTATCCGCATTAACAAATTGACCTGTTAACACTACATTAGTTGGACTCATTAGTTTAACATATATTCTATGACCTGCTTCTACATTTTCAGGCATACTAAAATAATAATTTCCGTTTGCTTGATTCAACTTGAATACTATACTATTAACGTTTGCAGGTATTGGATAGTTTACATTAATAACATATTCACCACCTTGATACATTTTAAAAAATCCACCATCAAAAGTAGTATCTTTATTCTTATATAGCTTAACTACACCATTACTATCAAACCTAACACCGTTACCATCATTATTGATATTGGTAGTATCATGCACAAATGACATCTGAGAGTTATAAGTACCTTGATTGAAATAGTAATGCAGTCCTTTAGAACTAATAACAGAAGATGTTTTAGCATTTGATTTAGCAGTTATTGACCAATTTACAACCATTGATGATGCATGTGTATCTTGTCTGAATTGGTCATTATTTAAGTAATTATATGTTTCTTCAAGTGTAATTTTTTCTATTTGTCTAAAGTTAGTATTGCTAATTAAGGCTGCATCAGGCACATAACTAAAGCGCATATATATATCTTCAGGCCTTGTGCTTGCGGCTGTTGCATGCCTAAAGGATAAAGCAAATCTATACTTTTTCTGCAATTCTGAATAAGATATTTCAGTAACTTTAGTACCTTCAACTATTTCATATTTTCCTACTTCAAAGTGGAAGAATCCACTGTTTTCATAATTACCAACTCTATTGATGTAGATTCTAAGTAATGTATTTTTATCTGCTGAATTATACATTTGATGTTCAACAATCTTAGTATAATACAAAGGATTCCCACTTTCAGGAGATACTATCATATTTACCTTACCTGAAAATTCACTAATATAAGATTCATCTTGAACAAACCAATTATATTTAGTAAGGTCATAAGTAGTGTTATCTGTACCATTACCCTGTGAAAAAAATAAAGGCTTTATTAATGTTGTATCACTAATTGGACTTGATACTGTTTCTGATATAGTCTGTACCGTATTGATAGCAGCATCTACATCATCAGTGTTTATATTTAATATTTTGTCCGTATCTTCCAATGTTATGCTACCTTGAACACCATTTAAAGTTAAATTAGGTGTATATACATTGTTACTATCAGTAGTACCATAATCTGAAGTTAATTCAGATTTATCTATATTGAATCCACCTATCTTACTTTCATCATTGGTTAAATACCAACTGTTATCATCTGATTTCAGTGTACCACCTATGATTTCTACTTTATTATCAGTAATATTAATACCTGCTTTACTGAAGTTTGATTCTACAGTGGCTACTATGCTTTCATTGTTTGCTTCAATTTTGGCTTCTGTCTTTTTCTCTGATTCTTCAATATCTCCAATTGTAGCTACATTCTTATTTCCTATCCTAATAGTTAGTGTACCATCTTCACCCCATTGAATAGCGCCATTTGCAAGGCTGCCACTACCATCATGCTTCAATGCCCAAGTCCCATTAACATTTTCAATTTCACCTGTTAAATAAGCGTTTTCACTATAAAGACCATATCCATCTAAAGCTTTCCCACTATGTGCCACGCCATCTAATTTACCAAGCCTTGTGACAGAAGAAAGACCTACATTCACATCTGTTAAGATACCATTATTATTATAAGATGCTAAGTCATTAAAGCTGTTGCATCCTTTTATAAAGTCAATATAGCCACCGTCATAAGGATTAATTTTAATAATGGTCTGTCTGTTTTCATCCGTCTTGTTTCCAATTCTGATTAGGTATTTGCCAACGCATGAAGTCATGAAAGCAGAATGTTCATAAGGTGCTTGACATTTTATTGAATTGGTTTCTGAATCCACTTCTAATACAAGAAAAACAATACTAATTATATTAGTGGCTGTTGTTTTATATTGAAGTTTAATAATATCATCAACTTGAAATACAGGATATTCAGATAAAGTGAAGGTATAAATATCTGCTTCTGTACTTTCATTATGGATTACAGATTTAATACTATCAGTATCAGTAACAAGAAGAATGCCGTTAGTGCCCTTCATTTCATTATAGGTAATGGTAAACAAATCCATATTACCATTAACCTTGATATTTTGAAATTCAGCACTGCCATCAGGCTGAATCTTCCAACCTACTAAGCCACTTTTAAAATTTGGTGAACCTGTTTCTGTACCAATTTGAACATAGTTATTAGCAATGCCAACTGCTACATGATTATTATTATCTGTTATGTAAAAGCCATCTTCCCTGATTGATTTAAGGTTTGTGTTCATTGATTCAGCCTTTGAAGTACCCATTTCTATTGAAGTACCTACTGATTCATTTGTTAGGTCTAACTTATTAGATATTTTTGTTTCATCCTTACTTACTACTAATACTTCTGTTTCAGACGGTTTAACCTTGAAAGTTTTATCTACTTCTGAATGTATAACTAAGTTTGGTTCTATATCTTCTTCAATAATCCACTTACCTGTTTCTATCTTTTTACCTTTTAAGTTAGTAGCATTGACAGATTCAGCATTAACAGTAGTAGTATCTATATTATCAATATTAAGTTCACCTTTAACATCTATGTTAGTAACCTGTAAATTTTCTATTTCAGCATCAACAGCCACTATAGATTTAACGGAATTATTGTTATTACTACTATTGTTTGCAAAACCTGTACTATTGTTATTACCACCCTCTTTAGGTACTGCATACATTCTTGTTTTAATCATATATATAAATATCAAATTAAATTAAAAAGTAACTATTTTTATAGTTCCTTCAATGTTATATTTACACTACCATTAGATAGATTAGAATCTATTTTTAATGGGTAAAAGGTTTTCCCCATATAGCCAATTTTAAATCTATTGAAAAGACTTATTTTAGATGTATCATGCAAATCAGTTTGAAGTACAATCTTAGGCTTGTTATACTCTTTATAATATGCGTCACAGTAGATTTCTTCAGGCTTAGCCTTTTCATTAGTAATTGTATTAGTAAGGCTTTGTAAAGCCATTCTATTTGAAGTTCTAATTACGCTACTAAGATTAATAGTGTTCTTAACACCTGCTTCAATGGCTTCTGCGCTTGTTAAGGCTGTGTTAATCTTGAAAGTTATATCATCCTTCTTTTTTAGATACTCCTTTGTTTCATCACTTACATAAACTAAGTCTTTATCATCTTGAACACTATAACCACTGTTATCACTATAAATCTTAGCTTCAAAGTTTTTAATATATATAGTTGAAGTGTGTGCTAATATACTATATAGGTTTTCAGTCCATTTGGTGTGCCTAAGCCATGTTGGGTGTCTGCGTGTTATCTGATTCCAAGTAGTGTTAATAGGCCCAAGTATCTTGAAACTGATTGCACCCACTAAATTATCTGAATATCTAATAGGTATTGCTGTACCCTTGTCTGCTTCTATGTTATAGGTATAGTCAAAGTTCTTTTGAATCTCATATTCTTTACCAAGTATCTTATCACCTATTTTTGGATTGAAGCCTAAACTAAAGGTGGTTTTATGTTTTACAGTACCATCATCATCAGTATAGGTTGGGCATTCCTCTAAGGTGTACCAATTGTAGATACTCTGTAAGATTCCGTTAGCATCAGTTTCATATTCTTCTACACAATATTTATCACCTATTTTCAATTCACATTCAATAACAGGAACTTTGTTTATTCTATCCGTCTTGTCACCATTACTACTGTAGTTATATTCAAATTCTTCATTGCCCTGTATGTTGATAAATGGGTAAATCATTGTTTTATAATCAGCTTCATTATATACATTATAATCCTTTATAGGATTCCTTTGTTCCCAAAATTTGTGCATATAGTAACAGCCATATTTATTATCTCCATAAGGAACTGCCCATAGTTTTTTAATAGAACTTAGATTAGCCTTTGTTGACTTATAATCATTCAATGTTTTCTGATAGTTATTCAGTTTGAAAATAGATTCATTTCCTTTGCTTCCTGAAAGCTGCATCAATGGTGCTAATACCATATTGCCTGAAAAAACTAAATAATTAGTAGTATCTTCATCAATTGGGCTATAGATACCGCTTACAGTTCCATTATAAACACAAATAGGCTGAACTGATTCTAATTCCGTAGTGATATTATCCATTGCACTTTCAGTACTATCATAATTACCATTTACACTGATTGCAAGGTAATCAGTAAGGCTAATATTACCACTTGGTGTATCATCTTGTGCGCTTTTACTTTCAGTTTTTCCTAAAGACAATAAGCATGCAGCATAACTGTTTTGTTTCATGAAATACGGAAATTTCCACTGATTAATAGCAATACCTGTTTTATCTCTTTCTATAAGTTTATTATATAGGTCTTCACCTTTATAATAGAAATTCCAATTAGGATTTTCTTTGATTTGAATAAACCAATCAGTAATTTTACCACCTTCATAAGAAGTAGTGCCTGTAGTCATCAAGTCTTTGAAACCATTTTGTGCATTTTCACCGTCACCATCTGAAAATAATTCAGTCATATATCTTTGATAGTTGTTATATGGTGATTTGAGTTTGGAACTATCTAAAGGTGATTCAATCACTTGTTCAAGTGATTCAGTTTCACAACTAACTTGAATCTGATTATAAACATCAGAAATGGTAATATTAGTACCATCACTACTATAATCATCAATGGTTATAGGTTCTGTTACTACCTCATCAGTTTTGATAGATTTAAGTTTCAAATTATACCAATTGATAGCATCTAATGTTCTGATACTGTCCCAATCAAAAATATAGAAGTCTAAACCAATTTGTACAATATGTAAATTCAGATACTGTAGGATTTCAGTTAACACTGCATCATTATTCATTAAGTCTTTTTCTGTTTCACCTAAAAAGATATTTTCACTGATTGCCAAATCACTAAAAGTATCTACACCATCTACTAACTTAGATTGGTCATACCATACATTAGTAGTACTATCATGCACTATATCAAGGCTATTATTATAGAATCCCATTTGTTCAATGTAATGATAGAATGAATATACATCAGCCTTTAATTTTTCAATCTTATATGTAGTGTTATCTGTTAGGTACTTATATTGTAATGTACTTAGGAAATCAGTGCAGTTAATGGTTAATGAATCCAATTCATTGGCATAAGGTTGTGAATAAACATTAGGTTCTACATAGCCTGCAAAAATACAACTGTTTCCCTTGTAAACATTCACAATCACTTTATCTTTAGCATTAAACAAGTAATCCCCTAAATATTCTTTTGTAAGAAGTTCTATAGTACAAGATTTTTTGATGATATGGGTAAAAGTATCATCACATATGGTTTGTATATTTACAGGTTCTTCAGAAAAGAAAATAGTATCTTTACCTATAATTTTTTCTGAAGATTTGTCACCATTCAATATATGTACACTATAGATTTCATCATTGATATTTTTAAACTCTCCGTGTATATACATATTATAAAATTCCTGTGTTTTTGCCTAATTTATTTTGCACTTTGCTGTAGTTCTTCAATGCTACATATAGGTCTTGGCCTTTGATTCTAATTTCACCACCTACAATAGCAGCACCTCCACTACCTAAACGGTTTTCATCTATTGCTCTGAACAAATTATTTTGTTGTCTACCATTTAAAATCATTTCACCACTGTTTACTCTTGCTAAATTGTAGTCACCAATAGTTGTAGCACCTTGAATGATACCACCATTAGCAAATGAGCCAATTTGTGCAATAGCGGCAAATACTGCTGCAACACCTGCTGCAATAGCAACCAAGTTTAATGGGAATGGCATTTTTGCACCACTTGCAGTTGCATTAGCAACACCTTCTCCTGTCTTTGCAGCAATCTTTGTAGAACTGTTTGCAACCTCTTGTGCGGTATTAGCAGTTTCTTGTTGAGTAGCTGCTGTTGATATTGCTGTTGTAGTTTCAGTTGTCAATCCTAATACCTCTTGAACGGCTGTAACTGCTTCTATTGTGCTTTGTATGGTACTTAACACACCATCCACTACATTCAGTGCGCCTACAAAAATATCCCAAGCGTTAGCACCCTCTTCAATCTTGTCTATAAGGGTATCCATTGAATTTACAACACCATCAACAGACAACATTGGTTGGGAAATCTTATTGTACTTCTCAACACCTGCGTTAAACTTCTCAGCAAATGACTTCTTTGATAAAGACTTTGCTTGTTCACCCAATTTTTCTTGTTCACCTTTGAGTGCTACAATTTTATTGACTACCTTTTGGTATTCTTCAGATGTGGTGTCACCAAGTTTTTCATATTCCTTCTTAAGATTGTTCAACTGACTTATTACACCATCATTATAGTTCATAAGATTCTGAACACCTTCCAATGACTTACTTGAAAAATTGTCATTACCTGTTGCAATATCAAAACTTGAATTAGAAGGTGAAAATGATATATCATCATATTCTTTTGCAAGTGCTTCAAGATTATCCTTTAGTTTTTTAGCAGCCTCTTCTTTGTTATTTATTTCAGGGTCTACTTTCAAACCAAGTTTTATTTCCTTGTCACTAATTATCTTTGGCAACTCTTGCAACCTTTGTGCAACTGTCTGATTGGTTTCCTTATCATAAATATCATCAGGCTTTATCTTATCTTTTGTAAGTTGTTCTTGAATATTGCTTAGTTCTTTCTTTAATGCTTCAAGACTACCTGCTAATGGTGTTTCTTCAACCTTATCAGGTTTGTCATTTCTACCACTTATCTTAGTTTGCTTAACCTTAACTTTAACTACTTTGGCATCTGCTGCTGCTTCAGTTGCTAATCTTTTGGTTTTTGCAATACTTGCATCAAGTTCTGCTTGTTTTGCCTTAAGTTGTGGATTTGAAGAAACATCAGTACCTGAATATAATTTAGCACCTTGTTCATGGAATGTCCAAATTCCTTGTTGGTTAACATTACCATATCTTGAATTTTGATATGAAGGGTCTTTAATTTCATCTCCTCTTTTTGCAGTACGTCCTGAACGTTGAGCATCAGTTTTTATATTAGTTTCAATTTCACTTATTTCATCAATAAGCTTCATTTGCTTACGGTATTCTTCAGTCATTTCAGCAAGCCTTGCTGCTGCCTTTGCCCTTGCTATGAATGCTTGAACCACTGCATCTGTATTACCATTAAATACACCTTCTGCACTTACAACATCAGTAACACTTATACCTAATTCATTGAACTTGCTTTTGTTCTCTTCTATCCAAGCATTCTTTTGATGTTCATTCTTAAGACTGTTCCATTCAGATTTTAGTTTCTGATATGAAGTCATAAGGTTAGCATAAGTATCTGCTGCTGTCTGCTTGTATCTTTCAGCAGCCTTTTGCCCTTCATCAATCTCATTATTAAGTTGGTCTTGTTCATCAGCAGCATTGTTAGCATTCTTTGAAAACATCAACAAAGCACTACCTGCTGCAATAACTGCTGAAGCAAGTAATACATATGGGTTAGCTTTTGCAACTGCGTTAAATGCTGCTTGTGCTACTGTTGCAGCCTTTGTTGCAACAACACCTTTTGCTTCTGCTGCCGTCTTAAGTTTTATTGCTATTGCTGCTGCACCCTCTTGTATTGCCCTTGTCTTAAGCATTATCACACTTGAAGACTGCAATGCATTAGCTACCTTTGTTGCAAGGTTAGCAGCACTTTGTACAGTCATTACAGTTGCTATTGCATCCTTCAATGCTTTTTCATCACCTGTAACCTTTGCAATGATTGAACTATATGTAGATAAAGCATCAGCACCAATACCTAATGCAGCATTAAATGCATCCAAGTTAGGTGTATCACTTGCTTTAACATTAATTTCTTGGTTAACATCACCAATTGTATCACGCAGAACACCTGCCTTTTCACGCAACTCATCCATTTTGGATGCTAATTCACGTCCTGATGCAGATTGTTGTTCTGCTGCTGACATTAACCTATATTGCTGTGTAAGTTTCTCAAGTTGATTCTGAGTTAGTCTCAGTTCCTTCTTAAGTGTTCCATTAGGTGCTGCATTACCCAATTTACTTACATCTTCATTTGCTATCTTAACTTGTGTTGCTAATGCTTTAAGTTGTTCTTGTGCCATTCTTGAAGCATCACTTAATGATTGCCCAAAACTACTTGACTTTGCTGCATCTGACAAACTATTCCACTGCACCTTCAGTTCCTTTACGGATTCTGCAAGTGCTGCTTGCTGTTGTTTGGTGTTCATTGTGCCACTTGCAACTTTATCAAGCACAGATATTACCCTTTGATATGCTGTTATCTGTTCATTTGTGACAGGACTGCTTTTACCAAGTTCCTTGCTAGCATTCTTTGATTCTTTCACAAACTTATCAAGCATATATTGGGCACTTCTTACCTCTTCAACAAACTTTGAGGTATCAGCCGTTATAATTGCTGTTAGATTGTTTGCCATAGTTATTTATCAATTGCGTTTTTAATAAAATTATTTAGTATATTATCTGCGTTTTTCATACCATTATCAATGGCACTATTGGATTTAATATAACCTTTGTTACCTTTATTGTTTTTTCTATAAACAGTACCACCTACAAAGAATCTTGCTTTCCATGTCCCATCATTTTCTTTATGACCTAATGCGTGTATCTTTATTGAGCCATTATCAAGTTTACCAACCATAATACCTTCTGACATTTTATAATAGTCTGAAGTTGCATATTTGTATTGTCCTTGTGATTTTCTAAACTCATCACGCATTTCATCTCTAATCTTAAATGCTGCTGCTACCAATGCACGGTTTACACCTTTAAGCATTTCAGCAGAAGCATTCTCAAGGTCTCTTGTGTCATATATTATTCTTTTTGCCATTGCTCTGCTAATTTTTGTAGTCTTAATATATCATCATCTGTAATTTCAGTTATATGTTTTTCTTCTTCAAATAAGTCTTCACAATCTTCCCATTTGAATTTACATATATCTTGTTGACTAAGTTTTTTCTTTGAATTAACTTGTGCTGTGACATAAGCATTTAATCTTGCTGTTTCCCAAGTTGCACGGTCACAATAAGGTAAAAGGTCTACAAGGTCATTCAATTCCCATTCTGTGCATTCATCCATAAAATATGGCACTGTCACTATCTTGAACTGAAAGACCAATACATTAAGAAGGTAGTGGAACAACAGTTTTGGTGTCTCTCCATTACCTTCTGTTTTTATTTTTTTTTAAAACTATTCTGTGTTTTTATAATATCTTGAATCCAATCACCAAATTTATTAATAACTGATGGGTTTTCATCAAGATAATCTATAAATTCATCAAATGTTATTGAATAATCCTTGCAGCTAGCCAACACACAACAATACATAAAGGTAATTACATCTGTTAGACCTGAAGCGTTAAATGTCTTGTTTGCAATATTCTCAAACATAAGCATTGCACGTATAGTGTATTTCAACTCAAATTCCTTATCTTTGATTGTAATTTTCATAATTGTGACTATATTAAATTATTATTAAATAATTAAGGGTAATAGAATTAATCTACTACCCTTTTTCATTAGGCTGTAGTAGCCTTTCTTTTCATAGTATTAGGTCATTATTATCCGCCTAGCTGTGCTGTAGTACGCACAATCTTACCTGCACCTGTGAAAGTAGCAGTATAAGTAGCATTATCTCCGTTAGCAGCATTAGCAACAAGTGAAGTGATAACTGCATCACCTTCATAGTATTCATTACCACTTGACCAATTCTCATAGTCACCATCTGCTACGTTCTTACTGTTGTCATTCTCAGCCTTAAGACCAAATCTCACCTTCATTGGAGTACCTGCCAACATCAAATCAAAAAGACTTGAAAAGTTAGTTGGTGTGTAAAGGTTCTCAGTAGAAATTTCCCAAGTAAACTTAGTTACCTCAGAACCTCCCCAAATACCGTGGTCTTTTGAACTAATCTCAGCAGTCTCAGCATTAATAGTGAAAGTGTGATTTGTTGCAAATGCAAATGACTTACCTTCACCATTAAACAACATAAGGTCTCTACCCTTAATTACTTTATTTGTATTAGCCATATTATAATTTTCTTTTTTATTTTTAATTATTTATCTTGTAATTGAATTGCATACGCTGTATATAAGCGTTATTATATTCCTCTGTTGCCATTATTAAGTCTACATCATTGATTTCCATACCATCATATACAGTATGTTGAATCTCTAAAAGTTTTCTAACTTCATTGGCAATATCAACACCAACTGAATATTTGTCAGTAATTACATCTATCTCAATTGTAGCATCATCTTGAAAAGTTCCATCTTTACATCTTGATGAATTTAGGTTAACACGTTTATAAATTATAAATGGAAATTTTGCATCATTATCTGCTACAAGTGGATATACTTTACATTTAATAGTATCAGAATTAGTTAAGGTGTTGAATATGTATTTTCCTAAGTTAAGTGTATTAATCATTTATCAACTCCGTTCTTATTGTTTTATTCATTCTACTATTATCAGGCTGTATATTCAGTATCCTATAAAGTTTCTGATGCCATCTTATAATGTCAAAATCATCCACAAGTACATATTGCCTTACTTGGAATGTTTTTGCATTGCTATAAAAGATTTCACCATTAATTATAGTTCTGTCACCACCATCATTAACAAGTCTTGCACGTGTAGTGTACTTTACTTGTAATGATTCTGTTTCCTCACCATATTCATTGGTCTCAATTACTTTTTCTAATATTTCAATAGGTTCTGTCAATAATCCTGCTCTCATAATCTTTAAATATTTGCGTTTTCATAGTCTCTGTACATACTCAATATGTATTGCAACGTTTTTGGAACTTCTACCACTTGGTTGTAGGCTACTGATTCCCTATTGTCATACAGATTACCAATTATTAGAAGCATTGCATGAAGAAGAGGACTTGGAACTTCCCCTTCTTCTGCAATTATTTCTTCAAGAGTTTTATCAATATGCTTTTCAACCAAATTTTCAGCAACATTTTCAAGATGCATTACATAAGAATCATCATCTGTGTAATCCTCATCAAGATTGAGGTGTTTTTTAATTGTTTCTAAGTCTATATGCATATTGATTACTTTTTAACTTAATTATTAGGCTCTTGTCTTACCAAATACAAATGCTTCAGGACGGAGAATTTCAGCATCAAAGTAAGCATTAACAACAAGACGTACACAACCATTTACTGCTTGAGTATATTCATCAACAGTAATGTCAATGTTACCCCAAGATGCTACTGCAAGATTAGAGAAATCACCATATACATAAGCACCTGCTGTTTTAACATTAGAAGTAGTGATTGCTTCAACACCGTCAATCTGTCCACCTTCCATTACAAGCTGAGTATTCTTGCTTGACTTTGCCATTGCTCTCAAATCAGCCTTAGCACCTGTTGAAAGCAAATACTTAGCAGCACCATATACGTTAGCTTCCTCAAGTTCTGCTTCATTAGCACAAATCTTAGCAAAAGTGTCACCTTCCTTGAACACAACACCATAGAAAATACCTTGTGGCTGTGTATCACTCTTAACAGCACTACCAAGAATAGTTGCTTCAAGTTTGTCATTCAATGCATTAACAATATCCCTACGGATTGCATTCTCAACACCAATGGTGTCTTGTGCAAGCAATTTCTTAGAAATATCAACATAAGCTGTAAGTCTCTTTGGTCTAAGAACCTTATTAGAGAAACTGTTAGAACTCTGAGTTGCAGCAGCAATCTCATCAGCCCAACCAACATTACCCTTACCCATTACAGGTACAGAAATATCACCCATTGGCATTCCTGTGTACCACTTAACACCAAGTTTAGAAAGAACTGAATTAGCATAAAGTGGCTCAAGTATTCCCTGAATCTCAGTATCAATTACATTATCATGAACACCATCTACTGTAATAGCTCTCTTCTCTGCATCAGCATTAATAGTAAACTGTTTAGTACCGTTCTCCATAGCTGAACGGATTTCTTTTACAATACTAACATTTTCCTTTGTCATAATTTTAGATTTAATTTCTTTTTTAATTTCTTTATTATCTGCATCTGCTTCATCTTCACTTGGAAGTTCATTTTCATATGAAGCAAGTTTTTTATTTAATTCTTCTAATTGGGATTTAAGTTTTTTAATCTCTTCTTTATTTTTATCAAATTCTTGCTGTTCCTCATCAGTCATTTCACGTACTTCTTTCTTGCATACATCAATAATTTCTTCACAACGCTTATAAAGAACAGATTGTTTATCCCTCAATTCAACTGAATTTAACTTTTTCATAAGGTCTTTTATAATAAATATTATGTTATTTGAAAAAATCCATTTATTTTATAATAAATTCATCAAGTTCTTTTAACATTGAATCATATTTTTCAGTGATTTCTTCTGATTTCTCTACCATATCTAATGCACGTTTACTGCATGAAGTAGCAAGATAAGCAGGTTCATAAACAGGACTTACATCATATAGTCTATTAATCTTTAAAATCTCTCTTACAAGTGTGCCATCTTCACGCTTATACCATCTATCACCATCTTCAGCAATAGTAAAAGCAAAACTTGAAGTTGTAATTTCACCTCTCTTTAAATGCTCAAGTAATTCATCACCTAATGCAGTGTGAGGTGCTTCAAATTCATAGTAAAGTCCATCTTCTCTAAGTTCAAGTGCTAAACTACCTTCACCATATCTTGAACGTGCTAATACTGTATCTTCATTGTGGTTAAATCTTGCAAATATATCACTATTCATAATGGTTTCTTCAGTGATTGCTCCTTTCTTAATTATTTCAATAAATCCCATATCTTGAGATTCACTTTCAAATTTAACAGCATAACCACTTACAATACGGCTTTCAGGAGTATCAGATTCAAGATTTCTTAATTGAACCTCACAATTTCTAATAAATTCCTTATTCTCCATCATTTTCTTTATTTTCCTCATTATTATCACCACTTATTTTATTATCTTCTATCTTGGTATAAGGTATCTGTACTTCATCACCACCTTCAACAGGTATTAACCCAAGATGATTTCTTGCTTCATTTATTGTCATAATTCCACTTGAAGTAAGTTTTGTAAGATATTCAGCAGTGGTTTTTTGGTCTCCTTTCATTAACCAAGTCTCATCAATGTCAATTGTAATTCCATTTTCTGAAGGTTTAACCAACTTGCGGTTAAATTCATCTTGCATCATAGCAACATAAGGCATTAAAGTATGTGTTACAAACTCAATGTTTGCCAATTCAATACTATTATATGATGCACCACTCTTGTCACCAAGCAAAATAGGATTTATATTGAAAAACCTTGCAATCTCTGCAACATTAAAAGAACGTGCTTCCAACATCTGACTGTCATTAGCATTACTTGATAGCTGTTGATAACTCATATCATCATCAAGTATAACTAATCCACTACCTTTATCACCGTGTGTGTTTGCAAATGCTTGTCTTGCTTGTTCCTTTGCACCTTTTCTTGCTCCTTTAATAGTCAAAGCACCTTGTAAAGCACAACCACTTGCATAATAGTTCCTTGCCGCTTTATCTGTTGCTTGAGACAATTTGATAACTTGATTTGCATAAGTAATCAATCCACGTCCTTGAATACCATTATTGGAATCCTTGAAAAGATGAATTACATTACAAGATTCAATATTTCCCTTTTTAATAAATGGAATCTGATAGTACAATTCTTGTTTCTTCTGATTATAAACAATATTAACCGTACCATGTTCACAATATACAAGATTTATAGGTGTGCCATCTTTTGCACGTTCAATGTAGCAATATGCATTACCGTGTAGTATTACATCACTAATAAGCATCTTGATAAGGTTATATTTACTAATTAAGCCATCTTTAAACAACAAATTAATAGGATGATTTTTATTAATTTTGTTATTCTTCTTAACAAGTATTGGTAATTGTGCAATAGAATTTGAAATCAATTCTAAAGCAGCATAAAAAGCAGATAGTGAAGTTGCACTATCTTCCAATTTATAACCTCCAAATATTAATGATGTTGCTGCATCTTCCCTTGGATATTCTTGTATAGGCTGTTTGTTCCTTTTTGTAATTTCTAATCCAAAGATTTTCATACTAATTTTTAGTTATAAATATATTATTGATTTGAAAAGTTATTTGTGACTGATAAAACTTCACCATCAGAACTTGGATTTACCTTGTTCAAATAAGTTCCCAATGCTTGAACCATTGCAATCACAGGGTCAATCTTTCTGTCTTGATTGCCACCACTCTTAACAGGCTTACAGTTATCATTGTAATCAAACTTTAACTCAACATTATTGAAACACCATCTTAAACAAGGATTATAATCCATAATAATTTTACCTTCTCTTATAAGCATTTCAAAATACTTAGTAGGTCTGTTAAAGTTTCCAATGGCTTGTGAATAAGGATACAGTGGTAAACCCTCTGAAGTAGCATTTATTGCCCATTGTGTAGCATTCCAACTATCATATCCAATTCCTAATAGGTATGTTTTATTATAAATATCTAATTGGTCTTTTAAAATTTCATCATAGTCAACAACATTTCCACTTGTCACCTTTACATATTTTTGTCTTTTCCATAATTTATAAAGGTCTCCATTAACTGATTCCTCAATTGAACTCTCAGGAACATAAATTATATTTTTGAATATGAATTTATCAGGATATATCTTTCTTTCCTCATTAGGTGGAAACATTACACTAACAGCAGTCAAGTCACTTATTGCTGATAAGTCAACACCCATATAACAGTCTTCATCATTCAAATCATCCCATTTTACATTATCAAATGATGTTGATAAATAATTATCAGGTATCCAAACTTCTTTTGTCTGACAGAACTGATTGAAGTTCTTGGTACGTACACCTGTCTCTAATGCTCCATTGTTCTTTGCTGCAACAATCTGTTCACGTAAGTAATCATAACTAACAGTTTGTCCTAATGATGGGGCACATTTAATCCAATTCTCTTCATCTTCCCAATCATCACCTTCATCTAACTCATATATTGCACTGAATTGAGAATCATCAACTTTGTTTCCTTTTAAAATGTCAATACAGTTAAGTCTATGTTCATAACAAGGATAACCATTTAATAAGAATCCTGCTGTTGTAATTATAATAGCTAATGGCTGCTGTCTCATACCTTGTGAAGACTTCATAACATTATATAAATCCCAATTCTTTGCAGCATGAAATTCATCAAGCACAAAACAACTTGAGTTATATCCATCATTTCCCATAGCATCACTACTAAGAATCTGAATCTTACTCTTTGTCTTTGGTATTAATATTGAATCCCTATACCTTTTAAATATCTTATTATTTTTGTCAACACTTTCACAAAAGTTGGAAGTAATATCAAATGCAATCTTTGCTTGTTGTCTACTATTTGCAACCAACTCTACTTCTGAACCATTCTCTTTATCAGCAATAGCACATAATATACCCAAAGCAGCGGCAAAAGCAGTCTTACCTGCTTTACGTGAAATCATAATAAAGACATTTCTTGTTACTCTTAGGTTATTCTTTTTCCACTTCCAACCAAATATATTAGCCACACAAAACTGTTGCCAAGGTAATAGTTCAAATGGTTTCCCATTATGCTGTCCTGTAAAGTGTTTGAGCCTTGAAACAACCCTTATTTTCTGTTCTACATCATCTTTATCAAAATATATATCTTCTCTATTCTTCCAATCTTTATAACGCTTACAAGCCAAAATGATAGCTTCACAAGCCTTTAATTTACCGCTTAATACATCATCCGCATATTCTTCATAAGTGTATGTAATCATTAGCTAATCAATTCTTCTAAATCATCTTGGTCTTGCTCAATACCCTTCATTTTGGACTTGCTCATTAAGTTAAGACCAAATGAATTTAATAGTTTGAAAAGATGGTCTTGAGCCTGATTGCAAATCATAAGACTTGGATTCTTACTCATTCTTCCCCTTGCATCAGTCTTCTCAAGTCCATTCTTTAATATATCAACTTGACACTTGCGGATGATGTCATAGTTAAATGCTATTAGGTCAAGTGAAACTCTCCATTCCTCATTAATCTGACCATATTGAGATTCTAGACGGTTTATAAGATTAGTCATGTAAGTGATTACTTGCTTATCATATTCTTTATAAATTTTCTTTGTATCCATCTTAAAATCTAATTATTAATAAAATGTTTTATTATCTATTTTAATTAATTATCAATTGATAAATAAAATTTCCCATAAAATAATATTATAAACTAAATAAATCATTCTCTTGATTAGTGGTGGGCATATTTCCAATTATCAAAAAATATTTTCTACTATAATAAATAAATATATCCATTTTCCAAAAAAAATTAATAAGCATATTTTCCAAAACCCTTAAAATTTAACTATTGTGGAAAGAAAGGCAAAGGCGGAATAAAAAGGCTTCATTATTTTATTGGGTGGTAGGGGGGGTTATTTTTCTTTTTATTTTTTAATTTATTTCTCTCATTATGAATCTCAGTGTGACATTTGGAACATAATGATTGAAGATTATCTTCATCCAACAGTAACTTCCATCTCTCTTCATCAGTATCACCTGTAAGAAATGGTATCTTATGATGACAGTCTTCTGCTTCTTTAACAATACCTTTCTCTAAACATCTCTCACACAGTGGATGATTCTTTATATACCATTCCCTTAAATGATACCATAGAGAATTATTATAATACTTTGTACTTTGATTATAATGTTTATATGGTATCTTCTTTTCTTTAACCTTCTTTAATCTATTAATTGTTGGCATATTAAATAATTGAGATAAACAAATTATTTATCTATCTTTTTTTTTTATTATTAATCTTTTATATATTGGTTCCCATTGATAAATGGTTTATTGATTTCATCTATTATTTCAAATTGTTCTTTACAATGTTTTATAATAAATGTTATTGGTACTCCTATAAGACCATTATAATCAATTGGTATATTTAATATATTATTTACATTAATAGCGTTATAATCATCATACTTTGGATATTCATTTGCATTGTAATGTTTATATAGATTTATAGGTGTATGTATATTATTACCAAGATTGGTGTACCAACAACAAGGTAATTTCTTTAATTCATTGTTGGTATTTATAAAATGCATATTTGATTGTGTACCTGACCATATTTTATTTTGTTTAATTAATGGAAATACGTCTTTATATTGGGCTGCATTTGTATTACCAATGACAAGGAACTTTTTAATTTGTAATGTATTATCTTGTAACCAATTTATAAATTCTCTAAATAAACTAAATGGTGGATTGGTAATTACAATATCACATTCATCTTTTATTTTTGTACATTCTTCACTCTTAAAATCACCATTGCCATTTAACGCTGTTTTAATGACTTCTGAGCCGTCATAATCAAGTCTGTAAGATGGTGTGCCATCAAGGTTGATATGTGTGGCTGTAAGATGTTTTAAATTAAATTCTTTGAAATGGTCAACAAAGTATTTATAAAAGTTGGATTGTTTACTGTCACAAGGTAGATATATCCATTGGTCTTTAAAGTGTTCTACATAATGTTGGCATTCTTTTTCTATGTCTTTGTATTGAGTGTAGAACTCATCATTCTTTGTTTTCTTTGCTTTTATTAGGTTTCTGTTATCTTTTGGCATATGTGTTTATAATTTGATATAATCTTTAATATAGTATCTTTACCTACCTTTATATTATTCTCCTTACAAAGTTTCTCTATATCTCTACTACTTCTTTTATTATCTTCATTATAGAAATATATAACCATTTCATCACGGTATTGTTTATTGATAACATAATTGAAATGATTATTATCCAACCATTTGATTAATGTCTTCTTTGTTGTATTGACACCATATTCCTTGAATAGTTCTACATTTTCTTCTACTGTCTTACTGAAATCATATAGTTCACCAAAGTCTTCATCATTCATTTGTTTACGGATAATTCTTGCTACTTCCAACCAATTGTTATATCCTTGAAGTAACCAATAGTTCTTATCAATAATAAATGATTTCTTAATTGGATTAATTGATAACATATCAATATTATTCCATACTTCTTTAGCCTTATTAACAATGAACCAATTATTTAATTGTCCATCACCATTCATGAAGTTTCTGAATACTTCTGTTACCAACAGATATACAAGATATTCCTTTGTAATGTTTGGAATAATCTTCATAAATGCAATGGCATCAATCCATAACATTGTTGTTCTATGTCCGTTCTGTATTTTATCTATTACAGCCTTACCTTCTTTACTATTCCATCTATATTGTGCTGATGGTACTATATAGTAGTTTGTGTTTCTTAAATCAGCATATCCATTGATAAACATATCTCTACTTACCTCAGTTTGTGTAATGTATGGATATATATTTGAATATTTATCAATAAACTTACTTCTTTCTAAAGAATTTAAATCATTAAAAAACTCTTCATCCAAATTAAAGAAATTATCAATGCTTTTTCTTTCTTTTTTCTCTGTCTGTCTATTTTTTGAATTTCTTGATAAATTGTTAGAAGAGATAGATTTATTAAGAGATTTATTTTTTAGACAGTCAGAATCTTCATTAAAGAAAGAATCCAAAGAATCAAAAGTTATTTCCTCATCCGCATTGATGAAGTCATTTACATTATAAACAATACCATAATCTTTAAATACAAAGTTGGATAAAATCTTATTAGAAGTAAAAATAACTCTATGACAGTCTTTTGCATTAGAATCTACATATTCTGCATAGTCATTAGAAAGGATATTGAAAATAGTATTAAAATTATTTTCTCCTTTAATAATTTCATTAAAACAATAGATTAAATGAAAACAATACTTATTATCCTTTGCTTCCGTTAAATTAGAGAATGTTGTATGTATAAAGGTTGGTTTATATTCAATCTTGTCTACAAATTCAATTGGAGATATATCACATTTATCTACGTCAACACATATAAACTGTGTGCCAACGTAGTTATTTGTCATATAATGATTTTCTCTTGTAAATTGTTTATCTTTATAGATATAGGTAATTGTATATCCATTTTCAATTATTTCTTTAAAGACATTTAAATTGAAGTTAGCAGTTTTAAAGGTTAAGTCTTTAAAGTAAATACTCTTTTCTATGTTTGTCTGAGGTTTTTCTGTAAGTTTCTTGTTAGCAATTGTAATATTCATTTTATGTAAGCATTTATATTTTTATTATTTATTATCTTCTTTAATAAAGATTACGTCTCTTCTATTTAAGGCTTGTGTAAACTGATATGTTCCACCTAAATAATCTTTTACTTGTTTACGGTTTGAAAACCATTTGTTTTCAGGTAAGTAATACCAAACTTTCTTTTCCATTTTATGTAAGCATTTGATTTAATTATTATTTATTCATTATCTATTAATAAATATCATCTATTTCTCATTTATACTGTTTTTTTCTAAATATTTTTTAGTTTTGTCTAATTTTTATTTTTCTTGATATATTGTTAGAAGATATAGATTTATCAAGAGATTCATTTTTTAGACAGTTATTAAGTTTTTAAAAGAGATGGATAATAAAGAAAAGCAGTATTACCCATCTCACTCAATAACAAACAATAATATGAAAATTAAATTTTCTTAAAACTAATATACACTTTAAAAAATTAAATCCAAAATAAATTTTTAAAATAATTTTTTATTGATATATAAATACATTATTTTTGTGTTTTTCATAGTGTCAAGGTATATTCTATTGGATTTAAACGCACTTCTACTTCATATTTTCCATATATAAGAAAATTAAATTTTCATTTTGATATATAATAGATAATGTGTATATTAGTTATATCAAAATATAAATATCAGGATTTATCAAAAAGTGGATGTTTTTCAGATAAAAAAGTTCTTTCCACTGTATTTCCCTTTATTCTATATTCAGACAAACCGCAAATTACAAGATAATCCTTGAATGGGTCAAGATAATATACTTGTTTATAGTAGTTGACATGAACAGGAGATTTTACAGTTTCAATTCCTCCATCCCTATTTTCCTTTGTGTTTAACTCATACACACAAGCAATTGTATCCTTGTATTTCTTTTCAAATCCTCTAACGTATATAATCATAATTGTATCTCTTTTATAATAAATATAATGAAATAATATTTTATTTCAAGTTTTTGAGAAAAAAATGTCTATTTTTTGTCTAAACGGATAAATTGTTAGAGAATAGAAAAAAAATATTGAAAAAATTAATAGTTTTTCAATTTAGTAGATATTTATAATAAACAACAATAATAAACAATAAAAACTAAAGGAAAATGAATAAAACAAATTTAAATGATTCAACAAATACTGTAATTGAAGTATCTATTATGTTAGTATTAGCAATCATTGCTATCAATTTCTTATCACCTTGGTTCACAAGTTTTGGAATGTTCTTTAAATTGCTTCTTACTTGGATTGCTTGTGATTATCTTTATAATTGTATAAAGGATATATATAGGTTATATGACAAAGAAGTAAATAATGACTCTAAAGTTACTATTGAAATTAATAAAGTAACTCAACCTACTAAAAGAGGAAAAAAGAAAGATTAATTATCTAACTAACCTATCAAATAAAAATTAACCTTATGACTTGGATGAAGAATATTGAAGAACAAGAAAATAAAGATAGATATGTTGCTTCAGAATGCCTTAAATGGCTTATGAGAAAGGGAACAGACTTGGAAATAACTCCAACTGAGATTACTAACCATCTTGACTTAAATTGTAGTATAATTAATACAAAAGGTAAAAAAGTTCCGTTCAACGTGGAAATAAAAGAAAGATTCAAGAATAAAGAGCAATTGAAAAAATATCCAAATGCTGAATTAAAAGAAGAAAAACTTGAGAGAATGAAGAGTGAAACACCTGAAGGAACAAGTCTCTTATATATGGTTCTACTTAATAAAGAAAAATGTTTAGTTTTCAATATTTCAAAATTAGATTTTAATAAAATAGAAAAGAGAAATTGGAGAATAAAAAGAACACAACTTAATCCAAATAGTGATTATGTAACAGTTCCAACTTATTTCATACCTTATTCAATGGCTGATGCTACAATGGATTGCTCCAATTTCTTTAATCAATATGAATTAGAAATAAATTAGATTAAATAATTAATATTATGAATAAAGATTTTAAAATTGAACACAACCCACCTACTTGTGGGACAACTGTAAACTACATTACTACAGTAGAAAATGAAGACAAAAAGTAATGTCTGAATTGCCATAATTTAAATAGTTTATTTAATAGTTATTATTTTTTAGGGTGATAGGTTAATACCTACCACCCTTTTTTATTTTGCTCTTTTATGCCTTATTTCAATTTCATCCTCAATTGGTATTAAAGTTCCATTATTTACTCCTTCAAATACATTTATATTGTTTTCATCATATTTGCCATTTATCCAATATAGTTCTGTAATTTTTCCTCTGTTAATATATAGATATTCATTTGGAGAAGTATAGAGTTTATGATGTACTTTAAAAAGGTATTTTCTGTTAGCAAGTTTCTTAACCGTCATTCCTGTTATACATTCCTTGATGATTTCAAGTCTTTCTTTATCATCTTTTATTTCCTTTAGCGTATAAATATTAATATCCATTTTTTCCTTATGTAAAAGTTCATCAAGTACATTATATAACTCAGCTTCTCTTTTTTCCAATGACTCTACTTTGCTCTGATACTGTTTATGCTCTTTATCAAGGCTGCTGATGGTGTTATCATACATCTGCTGAGTAATTCTACCTCTACCATTTACAAAGGCTTCATAAGCCTTAGAATAGCGTGGCTGAATATCTTCTTCAATATGTTTTTTTAAGTTTTTTATTTTATCCCCCAATTCAGCCAATTCTTTTTTAATATTTTCTGATTGGCTATCATCCAAATAACTAATTAGATTCCATTTTACTTCATAAGCTGTTCTCCATATAAGAGTATCAGCAATATTCATATTGACTCCAAACTTATTTGGAACATTTTGTTTAATCCTATATTTAGCGTGACATTTAAATGAAGTTAATATATAACCTGATTCTTCATCTTTAAGATAACCTTTACATAGATACGCATTTTTTAGATATGATTTAGGCTTGTTCATTTTCTCAGACATTAATTTAATTGCAGCATCTACTTCATCTTCATCTACAATTGATGGATAAATCAGACCACTATTATTTGGTCTACCTGCATAACAATAGTTCTTTAGTATTATTCTAATATGATTTCCTTTAGATGTCCTTGCTTTTAAATCTTTCCAATATCCTAATTCAACACCTTCATCAAATATTTCAACTGTTGACATACCTTTTTTAAGATATGAATCAAATACCCATCTTACTGCCTTTGCTTCTTTTTTATCAAATATTAGATTCTTATTTTCATCTTTTGTATATCCATATAGAATTTTACCATTTGGCTTATTCTGTTCCTTGTTCAATGCTTTTGCAGCTGCAAATCTTTCACCTTTAATTTGCATTTCCATTTTTGCACCAAAACTTAAAAACATTAGATATACGTCTGATATTTCATTCTTTTTCCAAACTCCATCTGTACTTTTAAACCAAGTTGAAAATGGATATGGATTAAGGAATACCAAGTTTATTTGCCTTGTATCTGCCCATTCTTTAATAGACATAACAATACTAACCCTACGTGCCAAACGGTCAACAGAGAAGAAATAAATGCACTCTATTGAAGGATATTGTTCTACAGCATCTTTCATTTCATTCAATGTCTGCCTTTCCATCTCATCAAGTTTAATAGCAGACTCCTTACCTTGAACTTCAATGATTTCTGAAGCTTTATACTCTTTTTTAGCAGCAGCAAGTACTGCTTCTCTTTGTGCGGTCAAATCTTGACGGATACTTGAAACACGCAAAAAACACAAACATTTCTTCATTTTTATACTATTTACAGGGTTTAAACGTTATTAAAACACTGCAAAGGTACAAAAAATATTTTGATTTGGGGTTAAAAGTAGAAAATAGTTATAACAAATTAATACAAAATACCCCATATCAAATAAAAAATCAAAAATCCACCCCAAAATGAGGTGGACTTACTATTATAGTAACTGTGCTTGCAGTGCTTCAATCTGTGCTTGAATGGCTGCATTCTTTCTTTCCTTAATAATGTCCTTAACAGCACTGATAACATCTTCTGTAGTGAACTCATACTTCTTTGCTTCTGCAATCAAGTCAAGCACTGCCTTTGTCTCTTCATTTTTAACAGCTTGTTTTTCCTTCTTTTTGGCTTCTGCTGCTTTACGCTTATCATACTTTTTCTGTAAATCATCAAGGAACTTTTTCACTTCATCATTAGTGTTAGCATTAATTTGTAGTGGTTTCTTGAATCTCTCAGCAGCTTGGAAAAATGCTTCTGCTCTCTGACGCTGTTGGAATGAAAGTGTGCCAATAGCCAATACTTGTTCTTTTGTTTTCATAAAATATTTTTTTTTAATTAAACAGTGAAAATAATTATTACGCTGCAAATATAAATAAAATAAATATAAACTGTATTTTTTTTTTAATCTATTTAACAAAAAAGGATAAAGATAGGCTATTTTTTCCTATCTCTATCCTATAAAAAGAGTCACAATTACAATATTATCTATTATTTTTAGATTGTTTGTCCTTCTTCAAATGCAGCACCATTTGACAATCTGCTTGGATTATTTTCCCAAATTATGTTAGTACCCAAGTACATTTTCTGTACTTGAGTATTACCTAACATTATATTACTTATTGATTCACTTCCTAAATTTATCATAGTTACTTAATTATATAAATAGTTGTTTCTGATTTAGTTGTTATTGCGTCATATTGTTCTTGTGTGCCTATCCATATTACAGGAACTTCTGCTTTAGTTGCATAAGTAGAAGCAATATCAGTAATCTTTGCATCTATTTCTGATTTGGTATATGCATCAACGTATTTGGAATCAATCTGTCTTGTTACTAATTGTTCACCAACATTTTTTACAAGTTCTATCTTATGTTGAGTGCCACTTAAGGTATTAATACTTATATGGTAAGATTCACCATTTCCACTATATACACTCCAAGTATCATTAAAAGGTGAACCCTTAGTTGGGTCTTGATTAATCCAATATACATTAGTTGATTCTTCATATACAATGCCTTTACCGTATACACTATCATCAACCTTAAGTATCACTTCATCACTTGCACTTAGATTTGAAGTATCTATAGATACGCCACTTACACCAAAGTGTGTAGGACCATTCTGTGAAATAGTACCTTCATAGGTATATATTGTTTCTTCTAATTGCTCTATAAAATCACCAAATGGTCTATTGTTTAAATCTGTATAATCACCACTTATAGCAACAGCAGATACATTTGATGAAGTAAGCATTGTGTCAAGTTTATCTTGCAAACAGATATAAGGCACAGTGTGATATTTTAAATTTGAATTATAATTTTTATTACCTTCTTTCAAAAAACTTGTATCAGCAATATATATATCACCATTTTGTCTAATTTCAAAAGCATTATGATGTGCTCCATCATCATTTTGACCAATTTGAGGAATAGCATCTGGATTGCCATTACCTATTGAATATAATGTTTTATTTTTAGAGCCAAAATTATCATTTGTTACACGTGATGTATTATAAATACCAAATGCCGCTTCATATGTATTTTGTGCGGTAGTTTTATACCCACTTGCGTGAGAATAATCACCAAATGCATTTGTATCACTTCCTTCAGCATGGGCACAATTTCCTCTTGCTTCTGTTCCACTACCTTCAGCATGAGAAGAGTTACCTTCTGCCTTTGTATAGCATCCTTCAGCATGAGAATAAAAATCACTTGCTTTTGTATGAGCACCTTCAGCGTGTGAGTAATCACCACTTGCTGTTGTGTTTTCTCCTTCAGCATGAGAAAATGCACCACTTGCTACTATTGTATCAATATCATTATCACCTTTACCTTCAATAACAGCACCATTACCAATATTGGTATCATAATATTCAGACAGACTATTAACAAGTCCCTTCTTTGTACTATCACTTGAGTTGGTAACTACATTAAAACCACCGCCACCACTTGATGAACTATTGGCTACTAAAGAATCCACTTCTGTCTTGCTGTATGTTTGTGTCTTTGTATAAGCATCAGTTTCTGTTAAGAATCTACTATCATTTGTAAGGTCTGAAACCTTTGTTGGTATTGTTGGTTTATGTATCAAATCAGCATAACTTCCACTTGTAGCTACAGTAGCCAAATCAGCAGTATTAGCCTTACCACTAATGTCTTGATGATTTGTAAGATATTTAGCATCTGATTCTGCCTTATTATATACATCTTCCTTACCATATACCAATTGGTATAAGTCATGTTCATTTACATAGTTGAAATTATCAATCTGTGTTTTTGTATATACATCTGATGCATTAGCCTTACCACTTATATCTTGGTGTGCTGTTAAGTATCCTGCATCATTGGTTAAATCACTTACCTTTGTTGGTATTGTAGGTGTGTTTAACAAATCATTATAATCACCACTTGTGGCAACATCTGCTAAATCAGTAGTATTTGCTTTACCACTAATGTCTTGACTTGTAATAAATCCGCTATCATTGGTTAAATCACTTACCTTTGTTGGTACTGTTGGTATAGTTGGTGTGTGTATCAAATCATTATAATCACCACTTATAGCCACATCTGCAAGGTCTGTTCTATCTACCTTACCACTGATGTCTTGGTGTGAAGTAATAAATCCACTATCATTAGTAAGGTCTGAAGTCTTAGTAGGAATGTCTGCTGATAAAGCATATTCACTAAGGTCAATTTCACCACCGCTTGCAACATCAGCAATTTTTTGGTCAATTTCTGACTTAGTGTAATAATCTGTAAGATTAACATTTCCATTGGTATTGATAGTGCTTGATAAATCTACTGTTTCTGTACGGATGATTTCTGTTTTACTATCTTCACCGTTTGATGTATGATTCTTTAATTTGTTACTCAATAGCCAACAGTCAATATAGTCAACTGTAGCCATATTAACTTGACCATCATTTTCAACTAAGCAAAGTCTATAAACTCCATTAGTTGATTGGTCTTTTCCATAGAATGTACCATTAACAATATTTCCCTCAATGGTATATTCAAACTTTTGTTCAACATTGTACTTGTCATATAAGTACACTTTAACATCTTTG
>OBLI01000716.1_pt1 | contig 34622 bp, 34 predicted proteins | sample 1519701 | NCBI WGS metagenome assembly OBLI01 (sample SAMEA3663005, study PRJEB22513) | pig gut metagenome | biome: pig gut; feature: pig-associated habitat; material: faeces | place: France | collected 2012 | reverse complement strand
TTGAAACAAAAGTAATTAATGTCATTGTAGTCTATCTAATCAATTTTGACTTCTATTTTTTACTTTTATTATTTATGTATTTATCTGAGTCTTCAATCATACTATCCAAGCATAAAATTTTTGCTAATACATACTATAAAAATATTTTGTAGTAAAGTATATAAAAAAGGGCTCTTATTATGGATAACAAAACAAACGTCATGAGAATTTTGGATAGGTTTAAAATTGAGTACAAACACTACACCTACGCAGATACAGATGCAATAAGCGGAATTGAAGTTGCGACAGTATTAGGTCAAAACCCTGAACAGGTATTTAAAACTCTTGTCACTGTTGCAAAATCTAAAAAATATTATGTTTTTATGCTCCCAGTAGCTCTCGAATTAGACTTAAAAAAAGCAGCTCAAGCTGTTGGCGAAAAATCGGTAGAAATGCTCAAATCGAAAGAACTCCTACCTCTTACAGGTTATATTCACGGAGGCTGCTCACCAATTGGGATGAAAAAACCATTCACAACTGTCATTGATTCTACCGCTCAAAAATTTGATACAATTATTTTTAGTGCAGGCAAAATAGGCTACCAAGTAGAATTAAATCCAAATGAACTTTCTAAAATTTTGAAAAATATTGATTTTGCAGACATTACGGTTGAAACTCTTCACTCAACAAATTGATTTTATCAGAGATTTCTCTACCAAAAACATTTGAATAAACGCTCAAATATTCTTCATAAGTAAGAACAGCTGTATTTGCCAGTATTTTCACCTCAACACCGAGCAAATCAACAAAATACGGAAGTTCTATAACACCATTTTTCAAATAAAAATTTCGTCTGCGCAAACGCTCCAATTTGTTATTACATTCCAAATTTTCAGGATTTTCGATTTCCAAAAAGAATTTTTTATCTCTATATCTGTTTTTGATAAGGTTAAACGCAGTTGTTCCAAATTTACGATTTCTAAAATCGTCTTCAATTGCAAAATAATCAAGTAATACAAGGTTTTTGTAATGCGCAGTAATCGCCAAGCCTACAAATGTTTCATTATTTTCGATTGCCAAAATCTCTACAGAACCCTCTTTTTGTTTTTGTAAAATTAGTTCAAATGGTTTTAGTTCATCTTTTGGGAATGCTTTATAATAAAGTTTTTCTACATTAGATAAGTTATTTGAATTTATTGCATCAAGTATTTTCATTAGCACTCATACCTTTTGTAAAAATAAAACAGTGTCAAAAAGCCGACAAACGCAAATATTGCCCCAGGTAATGCAACATATTGATACCCAAGCCCATGGGCAATTGGAATTCCTCCAACAAATGCACCAATAGCATTACCCAAATTAAATGAGATTTGAGAACAAGATGCCCCCAGCATTTCTCCACCTTTTGCATTTCTAATCAACAACACCTGTTGAGGAGCAGAAACCGCAAACAAACAAGCTGTACACAAGCACATCAAACCGACTGATACAAATGGATTTTTACCATAGAGGAATATCAAAACCAAAGAAATTGCAGCAATCAATTGGGTTGTTCCAGCAACGATTGACGGACAGAATTTGTCAGACAATTTTCCGCCTAACAGATTTCCGATTACCATACCTCCACCTGCCAAAATCATAAGCAACGACACCAAAGACGGCTTAATACCAGAAAGATTAACCAACAATGGATTTATGTAACTATACCAGCAGAAAATACCACCGTTTCCCATCACAACCGCTAAAATCAAAAGCCAAGGAGCAAGGTGTTTAAATATTCCAAACTGACCGCGAAATCCTGTATCTGGAAGTGGCGGAATTTTTGGAACAATTTTTTGTATAAAATACAAAATAAAAAATCCAAACAAACCTACAATAAACAATGTCAAACGCCAAGAATAATTATGACTCAGATATGTTCCAACAGGAATTCCTGCCAAATTTGCTACAGTCATACCGGAACACATTATAGATACTGCTCGGTTTTCATTTTCCTTAGCAACCAGTTTACCTGCAACAATTGCCCCTACACCAAAAAATGCACCATGAGGCAGTCCTGCAATAAATCTCAATGCGCAGAACAAATGATAATTCCAAGCAATTGAAGATAACAAATTCGCAACAGTAATAATCGACGCCAAAACCAGTAAAATATTTCTCAAAGGTGTTTTACGCCCAAATATAACAAGTAAAATTGAACCAGCTACAACACCAAGTGCATAAAACGAAATAAAGTTCCCTGCTGCAGGGATTGAGACATGCAAACTCTTTGCAATGTCAGGCAAAATTCCCATCATAACATATTCCGTTAATCCAAGTCCGAAAGTTCCCAGTGCAAGGGGTAAAAGACACAATGATTTTCGCATTAAAAAACCTCCGCTCAAATGTGATTATACACTAAACACATTTTTTGGCGGAGTTTTTAAATTTGTTAGAAAATATTATACTGCAACATCTTTTGATTGCATTGAATTCATTGGATTCCAAGCATCTTTCAAATTATTTTTTATAAGATTTCTATAAAAATTTTCCTTATAATTTAATAAATCAATTTGTTTGTGAAGTTCTTCCAACTGTTCAAGAGCTTTTGCTTTTGTATCAAGGATAATTTGATAACGTTCTTTGATTGTTGAATCCCCTTGAATACACAAATCAATATATCGCTTAATTGCTTTGTTTTCAGTTCCAACAGAGCGTAGACATTTGACAATTCTCACCCACGCCAAATCATCTTCCGAAAACATCCTGATATTGTTTTTGTCACGCTTTACAAATGGAAAGAAACCTGACTTTGACCAAAAACGCAAAGTATGTTCAGATACATCCATTTTTTCTGCAACATCTTTGATTGTGTACATTTTAACCTCTTTTCAAAACTTTTGAAACATCTTCTGTAATAAGTTCTTTTGTCAAATGATACTTGTTATAAAGTTCATTAATATCAACTCTATCGGTAAATTCCTTATCTCCACCAAAATTCAAGACTTTCATATCATAATTTCCGTAGAAACTTGCAACTTTTGCACCAAAACCGCCTTCTAAAATACCATCTTCCAAAGTAATGACAATTTCGTGGTCGTTTTTCAAGTTTTCTAACAATTCATTATCTATACCTGAAATAAATTTAGGATTGATAAGAGTTGCATCAATTCCAAGTTTTGCCTTGATTTCACCTTTAACATCTTTTGCCAAATTAAAGAAATTACCAAGACCTAAAATGGCAATCTTAGAACCTTTTTCTTCGACTTTAAATTTGTTCAATTTTGAATAATCTGTAGTATCTTTAGCTCCGACAGAAATCAATTCGCCAATCGGAACTCTGATTGCAACAGGATGTTTTGTTTGATTATATGCATATTCAAGCATTGCCATATATTCTTCTTTATTTGTTGGTGCCAAATATACGATATTGGGAATATTTCCGATAATTGACATATCAAATGAACACAAATGAGTTGCATCAGCACCTGACAAACCTCCCCAATATACAAGCATTGTTATTGGCGAATTATTCAATGCCAAATCTTGAGACATTTGGTCATAAGTTCTTTGAACAAATGAGCTCATAACTGCAAAAATCGGTTTTGCTCCTAATTTCGCTAAAGCAGAAGAATAAGCAACTGCATGTTCTTCTGCAATACCAACATCCGTATAATGTGCACCCAATTGATTTCGATAATCTTTTGTCCAACCAAATACCCCAGGAGTACCTGCGTTAATTGCAATACAACCCTTATCTTCTTTTGATTTTTGCAAAATAAAGTCGTTTGTAATTGAGTTATAATCCTCTAGCGCAGGCGCAGGAGCTGAATTATACTTGTCTAAAGTTCCAGGCAGAATCCAGTGGAAAGCTTCTTTATTTTCTTCTGCAACAGACAACCCATGACCTTTTAGAGTATGAATATGAACAATTGTTGGGCAAGTTACATCTTTCACTTGAGTAAATGCTTTTATTAAATCTTCAATATTATTGCCATTATCTACGTATAGATAATCATAACCTAATGCCTTAAAGAAATTGCACTGAGCTTGACCTTTTGTTTCTCTCAATTCTTTCAAATTACCATAAAGTCCACCATGGTTTTCAGCAATAGACATATCATTGTCGTTTACGATTACTATAAAATTACTATTGAGAGCAGCACCATTATCTAAACCTTCAAAAGCTTCACCTCCACTTAATGACCCATCACCGATAAGGGCAACCACATTAAAGTTGTCACCATTTAAATCTCTAGCTTTTGCAACACCTGCTGCCAAACTTACAGAAGTTGAAGTGTGACCAACTTTGAACAAATCGTGTGCACTTTCTTCAGGTGCAGTATAGCCCGTATAAGTCAAATATTTGTCAGGATCTGTAAAACCTTCTTTTCTTCCTGTCAAAATTTTATGAGGATAGCATTGGTGAGAAACATCAAAAATAAACTTATCAACAGGAGAATTAAAGACATAATGCATAGCAATTGTCGCTTCAATAATCCCCAAGTTTGGTCCCATGTGCCCACCTGTTGTATTTACCTTTTTTATAATTAACTCTCTCATTTCACCTGCAAGAGTGTTCATTTCATCAATAGAAAGATTTCGTAAATCTTGTGGTTCATTTACTTTATCTAAAATCATTTATTTCTCCTTCTTTTTAATAAAAAACTATTACAACACTATAATACAACTTGATAGCAACTATCAAGCAAGTAAAACATTTATAATTATTAACAAAAAATTTACAAAAAAGAAAAACTAACCGCAACAACAATTACAACCGCTTTTAGACTCGTTACAGCCCTTGCATTTGTCTTTCATTTCGCCATTTTGAGCATAATATTTGTAGCTGCTAACCCACTTAGGTTCTTTACAGGAACATTTATCCATAAAGGTCAAAAAACTCACAAACTTGCGCAAAACATCTTCCGGCATAGAATATTCAATTTGTTTTGCACTTTGTGAAACTTTTTCATTTTCGACCATTAAAACCTTTTCCAAAAAATTGGAAATAGTTCTATGTCTAAAAAGTTTTTCTTCTGCCTTTTTCTTACCTTTAGAAGTAATTGTAATTATTCCGTAAGGAACATAATTGATAAAACCACGCTCGGCCAAAGTCTTTACAGCATCAGAAGTTGCAGGTCCTCCTATTTTTAGATAATTAGAAACATCTTTAACTCTAGATGCCTGATTAATTTTCACAATTTCATAAATTGCAAGTAAGTATTTTTCAAGACTTTCTGTCAATTCGTTTTTCATCACAATAACTCCTTTTTAGGTATCTCGAATAATTATATTTTATACCATAAAAAGGAGTTTGGTGTAAATTTTAACTACGCTTTAGCACTTTTCATAAAACCTTGCATAGATATTTGTTGAGTCGGCTGTAGAGCTTGATTTTGAGCTTGTTGTGCACGATGTTTTTTGCGAGTTTTGTTTATCAAAATATTTAATTTTGGCAACAATACACCAAGTGCGATTGTAGAATATGCTAATCCTGCACCGTGTGCGACATTCAATTTCCACATGTTTGATTTGGCAAATTTAGAACCTTTTGCAGCAATTTCATTATGAGATTTTAATGAAAGGTTATTTAACCAATTTCTTACCCCTCTAGTTTCGCCTGAAATATTAAACAAGTTTTCGCGTTTTCTATCCAACAAATTTGCAACACCTTTTGCAGCAAAGCCACCAAATACAAGCCAGTTCAAGAAACCCAAATAATCTCTTGTTGTTGTTTCAACAAGTTCATCCCTATTATCAGATGCCAAAAATCTACCAATCAGAGTTGATGCGTATACTGTTTTTATCGCATTACCACTTGTTACAGGGCCTGTAAATTCAAGTTTCTTCAAAAAGTCTTTTGGTGATTTAATTTTCATTACGGCAATTGCCATTGCAGCCATTCCTAAACTTGCAACAACTTTTTCCAAAATAAATTTCGCACTCTTATCTTTTGTAGATTTTTTATTTTTAATTTGGTTTTGATAATCACTATCTCCGACAAAACCTTGAGTTCCTGTACGTTTTTCGGTAATTTTTCTATTTACGTATTGATTTATTAAACCTAATCCTGATGCCAAACTCAATGCACCAATACTTTTTATTTTGTTAATTTTGGCAATTTTTGCAAGCGCTTCTGCGGTATTTATTTTAGTATTAGCAAAAACATCTTTGCCTAAATCTACAGTATCACGCAACAAATTGTGTATAGTAGTTGAGAATATTCCACCAGCTGTCACTTTATCTGCTCCTAAAGCGTTAGTTAAGCGCAACTCAATAATATTCAAAAGTTTTTTGCTATCATTTTTTGAAATTTCTTTATTATCAATAATTTCACTCAAAGCTTCAGAAATAGAATTTTTATCCTTCAATTTCTCATGAATATTTTTAAATCCACCATTATCCCAACTAAATTTTGACCATTTTTTCTCATCAACCCACTCAACATTATTCCAATCAACATTTTTCAAGAATTTAACATCCTTGCCATCACGTCCTGAAAGTGAATCCAAAATAGAACGTACATAACCTTTTGTGTTATTTGTTTTGTTCCAAGAATCTGTCAAAAATGCCAAACTATCATTAGAAAACCATGTATTTGGATTGATTTTTGTTTTTGGATTAACAAACTTATTTGCAATATGAGAAATAGCTTTTGCAAAATAACTGGCTGAAAGGCAGACAATCAAAGTTCCTGTAAATTCTCTGAAAAAAGTCTCAGCACCGGCATATTTGCTACGTTCTTTTGTATCAATATATGTTCTTGGCCCAACCATTGCAAACAAGTCAATCCCAACAGCGTTTGCCATTGGATTTGTATCCAAAAATCTCAATGCACCTGTTGCCATTCCATCTAACGCACCGCGAAATGCTACAGGTTTGTTCGGTATATATACCGCAGAATTATTTATATTATCAATCATTTCTATCTCCAAATTAAAATCTATTACATATTTCGGGTAAAAAAAATAAGTTCCCAACAAATTAACTTCGTTGGGAACTCATATCATAGTGTACAATTGTATAACACGGTCATCGCAAGTCCCAACATCGGTACTTACAACAACAGCAGCTATTTAATTTTGTAGTAGATTGATTAAACATTTTGTATCCTTCCTCTTTTATTAAAACAAGAACATAAAATTTGTCAACACTTTATTGATTATTTTTTATCTTTATAATTTAATTATATATAGTTGTTTAGGTATAGCGAATAAATTTACACATACAATAATTTGAAAGGATAATAATGAAAATATTAGTAGGATTATCAGGCGGAGTAGATTCATCAGTTGCAGCACTGATATTGAAACAACAAGGACATGAAGTTGTCGGTGCGACGATGTCAATCTGGGGGAAAGACGGAATGGCTGTAAAATCAGGCCATAAAAATGCATGTTACGGTCCTGATGAAAAAGAAGATATTGAAGAAGCTCGAAAAATTGCCGCCCAAATTGGTATTCCTTACTATGTTTTCAATTGTGTTGAGCAATATGAACAAATTGTATTGGACAATTTTAAATCTGAATACATTCAAGGCAGAACACCTAACCCTTGTGTTTGGTGCAACGCACTTGTAAAATTTGGGGTGTTACCGCTTATAGCAAAGGAAAATGGTATAGAATTTGACAAATTTGCAACAGGACACTACGCAAGAGTTGAGGAAAAAGACGGCAGATTTTTGCTAAAACGTGGAATTGCACCTCACAAAGACCAATCATACTTTTTATACAGACTTAAACAAGAACAGTTGAAAAATATTATCCTGCCACTTGGCAACTATACAAAAGACCAAATCCGTAAAATTGCCAAGGATAACGGATTAGAAGTAGCAGAAAAACCTGACAGCCAAGATTTTTATGATGGTGATTATAACGAACTGTTAGGCGTGAAAGAAAAAGACGGCAATATCGTAGACCTCGACGGAAAAGTTCTAGGACACCACAAAGGTATTTGGAATTACACAATCGGTCAAAGAAAAGGTATTGGAGTTTCTGCCACTAAACCATTATACGTTTTAGAATTGAGAAAAGATACAAACGAAGTCGTAATCGGTCCTGCGGATAAAACATTCAAAAAAGAACTGACCGCAGTAAATTTGAACTGGATTGCATTTGACAAACTGGAAAATGAACGCAAAGTATACGCGAAAATTCGCTCAACTCAGCAACCGACAACCGTCACAATCACTCCAAACGGAGACGATGTGGATGTTGTTTTTGACGAATTACAAAAATCTATCGCAATAGGACAATCTGTAGTTTTTTATGATGAAGATGTCGTATTAGGCGGTGGTGTTATCGACCAAGTAAGATAAATATACCTAAACATTTGCCCCACCATCGTTTTTGATTTTATCAAGAACCTTTTTAGACCCTTCAACTTCCTTTGTATAATTTAGTACAAAGGTTGTTGCTTCTTGATCGCGCGCAATCGCTTCTTTTAGAGAAATTATTTTTTCCATTGACAAACTTTTCATAAATTTCTCAGAATCATCAAACAAAAATTGCTTAAATAATGCTTGAACATCAGGTTCAAACCCGGATAAATCAGATTTTAAAGAATACCAACGATAAAAATTATGTAGCATGTAAAATTTATCAATAACACCATCTCTTAATACAAACATCGGAGATGTAGAAAATTTTACACCTTGTCCTGTAATCAAAGATAAGTAAAGAGCTTCAAATCCTCGTTTTTCGCAAATCAATCCTTCTTCTTCTTTTATAAAATTTAACAATTTGTCGGCATTATTGATTTTATAAACAGGAGTTTTTGCAGCTTTGATATAATTAAGTAGTTCGTCAGGGTTACAATTTGTCTTTTTAACAATTGCTGCAACGTTATTTTTGACTTCTTCAATAGTTTTTAGGGTTTCACTATTGAGAGTCAAATCAGCACCTTTTCCAAGCACTTGCTTTGTTTTTTTATTAACAAAAGTACGTTTTGTACTGTTTTTCAATTTATTTTGCAAATCTTTTTCTTTTAAAGATAAGAAAAAATATTTGATATTTTTTAAAATTTCCATCATTACTGAATTATAATTAAATTTTTCAAAGTTTTACACATCCAAATATACGAAAAAATGCCCAAGAAATTCTTGAGCACTTTTCGACATTAAATATTAAGAATAACCTAACCTTGACAAAGGATGTAGTGAATAAGAGTTCTTACACCAACACCTGTTGCACCTTTGCAAAAACCTTTAAACGGTTTATCCAAAAATGCAGTACCTGCTACATCAAGATGAGCCCATTTTACATTATCGGTAACAAATTCTTTTAAGAACATGCCGGCAGCAGATGCACCACCATTTCTAGTTCCTGTATTTTTCATATCGGCAACATCACTGTTCATATTATCTCGATATTCTTGCCACATTGGCATTTCCCAGAATTTCTCACCTGCATAAGAACCTGTTTTTATCAAATCTTTTACAAATGCATCATCATTACCCATAATACCTGATGCAACATTACCTAAAGCAACCATACAAGCACCTGTCAAAGTTGCAATATCAATAACTTCATCAACACCAAGTTCGCATGCATAACATAGCGCATCAGCTAAAGTCAAACGACCCTCTGCATCTGTATTATCAACTTCAATTGTTTTACCGTTTTTAGCTGTCAAAATGTCCCCAGGTTTATAAGAACTTCCTGATGGCATATTTTCACAAGCTGCAATAATACCATGAACTTCAACTTCAGGATGAAGTCTATTTATTACGCTCATAATACCCAAAACGCAAGCTGCTCCTGACATATCATCTCGCATAGTCAGCATTGATGAAGCTGGTTTTATATCCAAACCGCCACTATCAAAACACAAGCCTTTACCAATGATTGCAATACGCTTTTTAGGATTTTGCGGAATATATTTCATGTGGATGAATTTAGGAGGTTGCACACTGCCTTGAGCAACAGCCAAATATGCACCCATTCCCATTTCTCTGATTTTATCTTCATCAAACACTTCTGTTTGAACACCTTCAATACATTGAGCGATTTGTGCCAACTTAGTTGGAGTTGCATAAGCTGCAGGTTCATTAGCCAAATCTCTTGTAAATTCCATTGCTTCAGCTACATATTTAGCTAGCTCAATATCACTTGTAACTTTTGAAATATATAATTCTGAAATCTTGTGGTCTTTTTTAGTTTTGTATTTGTCAAAGTGATAGTTTGCAATCTCTGCACCAATGATAGTAGGAATTCCAAAAGTTGTATTTGTATCAATATTGAACGCGATTTTTTCGGCTTTTAACTCAATACATTTTTTTATCGCTTTAATTACACTGTCTCTAATGATGTTATTATCAAGTTTTTGCTCATCGCCAAAACCTACCGCCATCACGTAAGTTGAAGGTAATTCTCCTCTTGTGTGAATTGCAAAAACCTCTCCAGGTTTACCAGTAAAAGAATCCGGTGCAAATTTATTGATTAATGCATTTGAAGTCAATTCACCTTCAAATTTATTGACAATTAAAACGTCACATGAAATATCTTTCGTATTTTCTACAATTTTTACTTCCATAATAAACTCTCCTTTTCGGGTTCATTATAGCATTAATTCAAATTTAGAAAATAGTTTTAATAGTTGAACTATCTGACTTTTTTAGCAGGAGCTTGCTCTCCATTCATTGATTTTATCGCGTAAGAACGCAAATCATAAGCCTGAATATTATGCGGTTCTTTTTTTATAACGATATTTAAATCATCAATCGCAGCTAAGTATAATTTCAACTTGCAAAAAATTACAGCTCTTGTCAAATATTTATCTGCATCTGTATCGTCAAGTTCAATCGCTTTATTTAAATCGTGTTCAGCCTGTTTCAAATCACCATTTGTTTGACTGATTAAAGCTCCGCGCTCTGCATAGTAATCAGCATTTTTTGGAGCTAATTCAATAGCCTTTGAAAAATCATCAATCGCTGAAACATTATGAGACAAACGAGATTCCGCAATTGCTCGTTCATAATATGCCAAATCATTTTTCGGATTTATCTCAATTTCTTTCGTAAAATCAAGAATTGCATCTTCGTATTTTTTCAAACCGATTTTTGCAATTCCGCGATTGCAATAAACTCTTTTATAATTTTTATTTAACTCAATAACCTTTGAATAATCTGAAATTGCGCCATTATAATCTTTTAGGTAAAATTTTGCAACTCCTCGATTGTTGTACGCATCAACATTTTCATTATCAAGTTCAATAACTTTCGAATAATCCGAGATTGCACCTTTGTAATCTCCATTGTTACGCTTTGCAATCCCACGATTATAATACCCAAGTTCATTTTTTGGGTCTAACTCAATAACTTTTGAAAAATCTGAAATTGCATCATCGTACTTTTTTAACAAAACTTTTGTTGTTCCACGATTTAAATATGCATTGATATTTTCAGGATTTCGTTCGATTTCTTTTGAATAGTCTTCAACAACTTCTTCATAAGCGTTCAAGCCAGACTTTGCAATTCCACGATTATAGTACGCATTTTCTATGTTTGGGTCAAGTTCAATCGCTTTGGTATAATCTTTTACTGCGTCCTTATAATGTCCCAATAAGAATTTTGCATTACCACGTTTGGTGTAAGAATCTGCATTTTGCGGATTTACCTCAATAGCTTTTGTATAATATTCAATTGCAACATCGTACTGTTTTTCATCAAAACTTGCTTGAGCAGCACTTATCAAAGTTGCCTCTTTTTTCTGCTTTCTTGTCAATTTTGCAGCAAAAGCACTATTAGAAGAACAAGCCGCCTGACTTATCAAAAGTCCAAATATTATTGCTGTTAAAAATGTCTTTTTCATAACCATAAACCTAAAACTTGAGGTGAATCCTTACAAGTTATGTTAAGAATATTACAAACATAGACAAATGTCAAAAATCACCAAATTTCGCCAAACAAAACTATGTAAACATCACGTAACATTTGCCCAATATAACTAAAGTTTATCAATATTTGAGCCGATAACAACAGAGTGTAATCAAAAGGAACAATGGAAATGTCAACAAGAATAAACAAACCGACAAGTCAAAAACGTTCCAACTTTGGAATCTCGCATAGTGAATTAGGGAAGTATTCTACCACCGAAATCACTATGGATGAAGATTTTGCAAAGAATTACAGTAGTGAAATCGTTGAATCAGCAAAAGAATTAAAAGCAAAAAATGGCGACAAATATTCTGATGAATATTATCTAAATTATGCCAAAAGCTTGAAATACCAAGAATTACTTCGCGCTCATAGAGAAATAAACCAAAGAAGTGCCAATCAATATGACATTACTGATAAAGATTGGGCAATGTATTCTTATAAAGAAATTATTGAAATGGAACATCAAGGATATCAAATCCCTGATGACATCTTGGAATGGGCTCACGCACAACAAGAATCTGACGTTACTGATTATGTAATCGTTTCCGATGCAACAGGTACAGATGATGGCGCGACAACTGATGCAACTTCAAATGGCGACCAATTAACAAGTTTACAAAAAAAAGCTCAAGAAAACATCATCAAATCAGAAAAAGCTATAGAAACAACAAACCAAAAAGTAGAAGTTTACAACACCACAGCTAAAAAAGCCAAACAAATTAAAGACAAAAAAGAAGACACTTTCAAAGACTCAATGAATAAAATTGAGGATATGACCACAGAGTGGAAAAAACTTGATGATAAAAAGAAAAACGGAGAAAAACTTTCTCTAACTGAAAGATTGAAATACAATTCACTTAGCAAAAAATTAGATACTTCAAACGGAACGATGATGAAAGAAATTCAAGCGGATAACTCTGACCTTGACGACTTTTTAAATTCTTTGGATAGTTTAAGTGCTGATATAAAAACAAACGAAACTTTGGCACAAGATACAATCAAATCAGGCAAAGATTTGAGCAATCTTCAAAAGAATTACCGTCAAGAAGAATTACCTGCTCAAACTTCAGGAATCAAAGACGACGGAATGGGACCAAGCCTTGATGAATTATATCAAGCAAAACCGCAAGATATTGCAGACACTGCAATAGACAAAGGTAACGACCTTTTAGAATACGTTGATGAAGTTACCCTTGAAGTTGAATCTAACGCAACAGTTGATACTGCAAAATTTGCTCAAGAATACACAGAACTGTCTGAAAAAACTCAAGAAAAAGTTCAAAATACAATGGGCGAAGACCAAGACGACAACAATGATAAAAAACAAAAACAAGAATCTTATAATGTCGACTTGATTTTCACTGCACCAAATGCTGCAAAAGCTGCAATAACAACAATCCAATCAACTGCAAACTTAAACGAAAAGAAAAACGGTGTTAAAAACACAGATAAAAAATTAGCAACTCAACTTAAAAAAGCACAAAAAGATGCTAAAACCGTTGAGAAAGAATCTTCTAAAGCTGAACAAAAACACGAAGATAATGTTCAAAAAGAAGAACAATTGGTGAATGAACTTGAAAACATTCAAGGTAAATCGCTTGAAGGTTCTACATCTGAAAAAGTTAAAAATGCAATAAAATCAGTTAATACCCAAAAACAAGCTCAAAATAATACAGATGAAATGCAAAATGACCTTCAAAACGAAGGAGATGGACAAGTTCAAGCAAAAGTTCAAACAGCTACCAAACAAACTGATAAAAATGAAGCAGAAAAACTTGCCGTAATGGAAGAAATCAAAGCTGTTGATACAGATGATAACAAGGTTAATGACAGCGTAAAAACATCACTAACTAAAGGTTTAGCTTCAAACGCACTTAGCCAAAAAATTTCAAATGACTTGAATAAACAAAACACAGAACTAAAATCACGAAATACAAATGCTCATCAAGTTGCAACAAACACAGTAATTGTTGGCGTTGGAACTTATGGCAGAAGTTTTGCAACTACAGCAATAGGAAACGCTATGGTTGCAACAGGTACCGGCTTGATGTCAAACCTAGCAACTTACGGTCAAGGCGTAAGAATGGTTATCGGTGGAAGTCAATTACAAATCCAAGGCGCAAACGAAATGCGCTATGGACTGGCTGCAGTTGGCATAGGGACAATTGGTTTGACGGCATCTGATATCGCATCAGCCGTTGTTTCTGACTCTAAAGAGTCATTTAAAGGTGCGATTTCTTTATTAAAAGCTAACAAAAAAGCATACCAAGAAACTGCAAAAGCAATGGGTGCAACAATTACAACTCAAAGTTCTGAAACAGAACAAAACAACAACACAAACACTGATAACAAAATTGAACAAAATAACCAAACTACAGAAACTCAACAAGATGAAAGTTCTGTTCAAAATGATGTTCAAGATACAGCCGTTCCAACTGATGAAACCCAACCTTCACAAGAATCTGAACAAACAGAAAATGTGCCACAAGTTGAAGTTCAAGACAACAATCAAAATGAAACCGTTGCACAAGATGAAACAAACAGCGAAACTCAAAATTCTACATCAGATAAAAAGAAATCTAACCAAAAAGATTATAGTGTTGCTACAGAATTTACTTCAAAAAATGCAATCAGTGCAACATCTACTACCATCAGAGCAACTCAAGATTTAACAACACAAAACTCTGATATCAATAAGCAAACAACAACAGTTGATGCTGAAACTAAAAAAAGCATAAATATTGTAAAAACAATTGAAAAAGAATCAACAAAAGCTCAAGCAGAACAAAGAAAAAATGCTGAACAAACTCAAACTATTGTTCAACAAACTAGTGCTGCAAAGGCTAAAATGAACAATGCACAATCAACAGAAGAAGCAGAAGCTGCTCAAAATGAAACAGTCGCATTAGAAACAGAAAACGAAACATTACAAAACGAAAATTCAAAAGAAACCGCAGATACAGAAAAAAGTTTAACTAAAAATATTCAACAACTTGACGGTTTCAAAAAAACAGCTAACGAATTAAACAAAAATACCACAAGCCACAAAAAACTTGCATCTGACCAATTGGATACCTCAACAAAAACAATTCTTGTTGGAGCAGGTACAACTGGATTTGGAATTTTGCACACAACTTATGGTGCAAACATGATAGCATCAGGTATGGCATTGATGGCCAATCCGTTCACTCATTCACTTGGAGTATTGCAAGTTGCACTAGGTCAAGCAACACTTGCCACAGGAGCTATGGAAGTTTCAACAGGTGCTGTAGCGACAAACACCGGTATCGTCGGCACAACAGTAAATGCTCATGCTAAAACTCTTTCATCAGATGCAACAAACTCAACCAAAGCATCACTTTTGCAAAGCAAAGACTCTGACAAAAAAGTCCAAAACTCTACAAAAGATTTAGAACTTTCTATAAAAGAAAATGATAATAACGCACAACAAATTGATAACGAAACAAATAACGAACCAACTGACCAAAATTCAAATTCTGAGGATGATAACACAGATGATACAAATTTAGTTTCTGCATCAGTTTCAACAAATGCTAACATCAATAACACAACCCAAACTGACGATAAAGAAGATAGAAAACTTGCAAGATTCAACACAGATAGTATGATTGAATCTAAAAAGAAAAAGAAAAAAGTTCAAGCTGTTTCTGCAACATTTACTAATAGAAAGAAATAGTACCGACTTTTAAACTATTTTTCATCATCATTATCTAAATGATTTAGAGCATATTCGCAGCACTGCTTTACAAGGTTGTTCAATGAAACGCCCTGATTTTGCGCGACCATAGATAGTCTTTCAACCAAGTCTAACGGTAAACGAAATGTTTTATTAACCATTTCAGGCTTTTCAACTTTAAACATAATCACCTCTGTATATTAGTATTTTTACATATTTTTTAAATATAAAAAACACTAAATTTATATAGCCTATTTGCGCGTGTAATTTACACTTGATTAATATAGTGCATTAATTTATAATGGGGCAAAAAAGGAGTCAACCATGCCCACAAATTGCAGAAAAATATTTGGCTTTACTTTAGCAGAAAGTGCTACGCACGTAGATACGCCACCATGCAAAGTGAAATTTGGTTTTACTTTAGCAGAAATATTAATCACACTTGGTATAATCGGTGTTGTTGCGGCTATGACAATTCCAAACTTAATTGCAAACAACAAAGCTCACAGGTTAAAATCTCAATTTCTTGAATCTTATTCTATTGTTCAACAAGTTTTTAAGCAAATGGAAGCCGATGATGTATCGCTAGATCCAAAAGATTACCCAACAGGTCAGTTTTACAAAACATTTATGAAATATGTTCAAGCTCCAACAGATTGCAATAGAAAAAGAATGAGCGTATGTTATTATTTTGTTGCAGGTGGGAAAAACGATGAACATTCAAAACCGTACAAAACACTTGATGGGAATGCAAATGTTGCAGGCAATTGGTTTGATGATGGACAAATAGCTCTACAAAATGGATCACTCATATTATTTGAAAATTATACAGATATTGACCAATTGTGGGTATCTGTTGACTTAAACGGTTACAACAATCCGCCAAACCGCTGGGGAGTGGATTTATTCACTTTTCAATTTATTGAAGGGGAATTGGTTACTATGGGTGACCAAAAGTCTAAATATAACAACATTGAGAGTTACTGCAATCCAAAAACTTCAAATACTTTAAACGGTATAGCTTGTGCTCAAAAAGCAAAAACAGAGTCAGATTATTTCAATTGGGTTGTAAAAAACGTGAAATAGTGACGTGATTTTTTATATTGTCATTATGAACTTGTTTTGAAATATGACTTAATAGTCACCCTGAACTTGTTTCAGGGTCTCAAATAAAACAAATTAAGCGTAAGACAACTATTGTTTAATTAGAGGAGCATAAACAGTCTTGGATTATTGGCGGCTCGACCGGCTCAACGCAGCTCTCGCCAAGACGTGCTGGGTTCACTTCGTTCACACGGCGCACTTGCCCAAATCCGCAGTTCAGCATGACTAAAATAAACTTAACTATTATTGTGCATTTATGTTCAGGATGACAAAAGGATATTTTATCCTACAATCTTTACACCTGAGCTTGTGCCAAGACGTGTTGCGCCAGCTTTAATCATTGCAAGTGCAGATTCTTTATCTCGTATTCCGCCTGATGCTTTGACTTGCAAACCATAAGAATGGACTGTATTATACATAAGTTCTACATCTTCTGCTTTTGCACCAACTCCGCCTTTTACAAATCCTGTTGATGTTTTGACAAAATCTGCACCACCTTGAATTGCACATTCACAGGCATATTTAATTTCATCTTTTGTTAATAAATCTGTTTCTAGAATAACTTTTAAGTTTTTACCGCCACACGCTGATTTTATCAACTTAATTTCTTCAACAAGAAAATCTGTTTCACGATCTTTCACTTTTGTCACATTGATAACCATATCAATTTCGTCAGCACCATCTTTAACGGCTTGGATTGTTTCAAAAATCTTGGTTTCTGTAGTGTTTGCTCCTAAAGGAAAACCAATAACCGTAACAACTTTTACATCTGTGTCTTTCGAGTTTTACATAACAAGGGTTGATACAAACACCTAAAAATTTGTATTCTTTTGCCTCTTCAAAGAGTTTTATCAAATCAGCTTTTCTTGCATCTTGTTTTAATAAAGTATGTTCAACGTATTTGTTTAGATTTTCCATATTTACTCCCTCTTTTTATAATATATTATCTAAAATTTCACTAACTTGGTCTGAATGATTCAATGTAAAAAAGTGCAAGCCGTCAACCTTGTTGTCAATCAAATCATGGCACTGATTTATCGCAAATTCAACACCGATTTTTTTCGCATCGTTTGGAAATTTTACTAATTGCTCTTGGATTTTGTTTGGAATTTTAGCATGTGTCAGGCTAATCATTTTTTCTACCTGTTTTCGACTTCTTATTGGTAAAATCCCTGCAACAATCGGTAAATCTATTCCTGCATTTTTGACTAATTCAATATATCTATATAATTTATCGTTTTCAAAAAATAATTGAGTAAAAATAGCAGATGCGCCCATATCAACTTTGCGTTTTAGATTTTCAATATCTTTGTGAATATTTTCACATTCAATATGACATTCAGGATACCCCGCAACCCCAATTGATAACGTGGAATGTTCATGGATAAATTCAACAAGTTCATTTGCATGATTAAATTCGCACTCAGGTGTTGCCTCTGTTTTATCACCACGCAAAGCTAATATGTTTTCGATTCCCATATTTTCAATTTGCGTAATATAATGTTCAATTAATTCTCTTGTTGATCCTACACATGTGAAGTGAGGCATTACATTTAATTCTAAATCTAAAAAAGTCTTTAATAGTTCAAATGACATATCTTTTGTTCCGCCATTTGCACCGTATGTCAATGATATCAATACAGGATGGTATTTTTTTAAGATTCTGACCTGTTCAAAAAGGTCTGAAATATTTCCGTCTTTAGGCGGAAATACTTCAAACGAAATTTTTGGTTGGTTGTACAAAAATCGTCTGTCTGGCGATGCTATGTAATCCTGATATATCTCTTTTAGTTCCATATTCGGATTATACCATAGAAAAACAACCTATTTTGCAAGTTTTGCTTTCAATCTTGCCTCAGCTCTTGCAATAGCTGCTTCAGCTCTTTTGGCATCAAGTCTTGCGTTAGCGTTACGCAATCTGCTTTTTGCACGTTCTAAAGCCTCACGTGCACGAGCTTCGTCGATTTCTTCATCAGGCTCAGCCAAAGTTGTAAGAATTAAACATTCTTCGTCTTTGAATTGAAGAATACCGCCCATTGTTGTAAATCTTTTAATTTCATTTCCAACAACCGCACGAGTAACTCCGATATCCAAGGCTGTCATCATTGGAATGTGCCCTTTTAACAATCCAAACTCGCCATCAATACCTTTTGAATAGATTTCATCGACTTCTTCGTCAAAAACAACTCTTTCTTGTGTAATAATTTTTAATTTCATAAATACCTTTCAGAAGTAAAGAAGGCTTTATGTCAAGGGTGGTAATAGTTTAACCACCTTGACACTTTGTCTTCTAAATTTTTATTCCAATGTTTTTGCTTTTTCAACAGCTTCTTCAATAGTACCAACCATGTAGAAAGCTTGTTCTGGCAAATCGTCATGTTTACCTTCTATGATTTCTTTGAAACCTCTGATTGTATCTTCAACCTTAACGTATTTACCGGCAATACCTGAGAATTGTTCAGCAACAAAGAATGGTTGAGACAAGAATTTCTGGATTTTTCTTGCTCTGTTTACTGTTTCTTTATCTTCTTCTGATAATTCATCCATACCCAAGATTGCAATGATATCTTGCAACTCTTTGTATTTTTGAAGAATTTCAAGAACTTTTCTTGTTACGCTGTAGTGTTCTTCACCAATGATATTAGGGTCTAATGCTCTTGAATTTGATTCAAGAGGGTCAACAGCCGGATAAATACCAAGTGATGCAATGTTTCTTGATAATACAGTTGATGCATCAAGGTGAGAGAATGTTGTAGCCGGCGCAGGGTCAGTCAAGTCATCGGCAGGAACATAAATAGCTTGAACTGATGTGATTGAACCATCTTTTGTAGATGTAATTCTTTCTTGTAATTCACCCATTTCTGTTGCCAATGTAGGTTGATAACCTACAGCTGACGGTACACGTCCTAATAGCGCTGATACTTCAGAACCAGCTTGAGTAAATCTGAATATATTATCAATGAATAACAATACATCTTGTTTTGAGTAGTCTCTAAAATACTCAGCAGCAGTCAATGCTGACAACCCTACTCTCATTCTGGCTCCTGGCGGTTCGTTCATCTGACCGTAAATCAGACCAACTTTGTCTAATACACCACTTTCTTTAAATTCGTTCCAAAGGTCGTTACCTTCACGAGTTCTTTCACCAACACCGCCAAATACAGATACACCGTTGTGAGCCATTGCGATATTATGAATTAATTCTTGAATCAAAACTGTTTTACCAACACCGGCACCACCGAACAAACCAATTTTACCACCTTTTTGGTATGGTTGAAGTAAATCGATTGCCTTAATACCTGTTTCCAAAATTTCGATATCAGTATTTTGGTCAACCAATTTTGGAGATTCTCTATGGATAGGAAGGTATGTGTCAGTTTCAATTGGACCAGCATTATCAACTGCATCACCAACAACATTTAAAATTCTTCCTAAAATAGCTTTGCCTACAGGAATTTTAATTGGTTCATTTGTGTTGACAACCTTCATTCCTCTTCTTAGTCCGTCAGTAGAAGACATTGCAACAGTTCTAACTTTATTTGAACCAAGCATTTGTTGTACTTCTGCAACGATTTTGGTTCCATCATCAAGGAACATGTTTAGTGCTGTGTAAATGTTGGGTAAATCTCCTGATGGGAATTCAACATCGACAACCGGACCTATGACTTTGGTAATTAAACCTTCTGTAGCGGTTAATGTTTCCATATTAATCCCTCTCCTTATATAATTAATATTTTGTTTTGTTTATTACTCAATTATTATACAACAAGAAAAATTTTTGCATAATAACGAAAAAAGTTTTATTAACCCTGCTTAATAGATTTTTAAACTCGTTTTGGATGTTATGGGGTATTTGTAGGATGTATATGTTAAGTAATTCGTTGACAAAAATATTTTTAAAATTAACCATAACCGCTTAATTCTTTATTAAAATTGATATACCCATGCCGACACTGTGCTATTAATTATCCCCCTTACTTATTTCTATGGTAATCGGATTGCTCAAATTAATTCTAATTATTTTTGGCTTGCGCTAATATTTCATTTTGCGGTCGATTTCGCGTTGCTGATCTTTTTTAGCCAAAGAATCGCGTTTGTCATACAGTTTTTTACCTTTTGCCAATCCAATTTCGACTTTGGCAAATCCTTTTTGAATAAAAACTTCTAATGGTACAATGGTATAACCATCTTTTTTGATTTTTGAGTGCATTTTTAAAATTTCTTTTTTTGTTAAAAGAAGTTTGCGTGTACGTTCTGCTTTATGGTTATACCTGTTACCCTGTTCGTAAGGGGAAATGTGACAATTATATAAAAATATTTCGTTATCTTCAATTTTGCAAAAACTATCTTTCAGGTTAATTGCGTTTTTCCTGATAGATTTTATTTCAGTGCCTGTCAACACAATTCCTGCTATATATTTTTCAGATATTGTGTAGTCGTGAAAGGCTTTTCTATTGGTTGTGATAACTTTTTTGTCCATAGTCAAATTATAGCACAGAGTTTTTTATTTGCACTATAGGAAAACAACTTAGCCTTGCGCATTTTTAGCTTGAATTCTTGCACGTTCTTTGCCAATAACATCACGTAATTTGTCGCTTACAATTTTTATTTTTTCATCTAGATGGTAGGCTGAAAAATCTGCTTCATTCATTCTTAATTTTTTACGCATTTCTTGCATATATTTATTCTCATTAGCTTTGCCAAGCAAATGGTATCTGAATACTTGTAGAATATTAATTTTAGATGAAGGAGTTCTTCCTTGCAAAATTTTATTCAAATCTTTAGTGCCCAATTCAGCTTTACCCAACAAAATGTTTTCTATAAAATCGGTCTCGTTGTGACTTGCCTTATTTTTGCTTTCAATAATTTGAATTCTTTTAAAAACTTTAGGGTTAAAAAGCTCATCAAAGAAATTTTGGGTCCTACGTAATATGGTATTCATGTAGCCTTTGCTTAAAGTTTCATTGATAGAATTTCCTGGAAGTTTAAATGTATAGCCTTGTGCAACTCGTTTACCATAAAGAGCATGTCTCAAGGCTGATTCCAATCGGCATCTGACCACCTTTTTTGCCTGTTAGTCGTGATATTTCTTGTTTAAATCTTGGAATTGTAAGTTCAGTTTTTCCTTCATCAAATACTTTGTTTAATTTGACACGGAGTTTTTCATTCATTTCTCTTGCTTTTGCAAATCTTTCGGCTTGTGAACCTCTAATAACAGAAAGAGGCAAAAATGTTTTGTTATAATCTATACTAAATTTCATAATACTTATATGAAATCGGAACAAAAATAAATTTGCTACTCATATAAAAAACATTTACAATAATGAGACTCTGAAAAATATGTTATTTGTGGAGTTTGTTTTTTGCATTTTTCTGTTGCAAAAGGACATCTTGTGTGGAATTTACAGCCTAGGGGTAGGTTCTCGACTGAAGGAAGCTCACCTTGTAACTTTATTTGTTCCTTTTGACTATTAGAGTTTAATTCAGGAACTGCGCTAAGCAGAGCTTTTGTATATGGATGTTTTGGGTCTGAAAAAATTTCTTCTGTTTTTCCAAGTTCGACAATTTCACCCAAATACATAATTGCGATTCTATCTGACAGGTATTTTATTACGCTCAAGTCATGCGAAATAAACAGAAAAGTTAAATTAAAATCATCTTTTAATTGTTTCAGCAGATTGATGATTTGAGCCTGAATACTTACATCTAATGCACTCACCGGTTCATCTGCAATAATAAATTTGGGAGATAAAACAAGAGCGCGGGTGATTGCAATTCTTTGTCTTTGTCCGCCAGAAAATTCATGTGGATAAAGTTCCAATGTGCTTTTATCAAGTCCGACTTTAGCAAGTTTATCTTCAACAATTTTATCTATTTCTGTACGATTTAATTTTGTGTTGATTTCTAAAGGTTCGCGCAGAATTTGTCCGATTTTCATTTTCGGATTTAAGCTGGAATATGGATTTTGGAAAATCATTTGTACTCTTTGGTAAAAATGTTTTAAATCTTCACGATTTTTGAAGTTTAAAATATTTTCATCTTCGAATTTTATTTCACCTGATTTTACATTTACAAGGCGCATTACTGCTTTGGCAAGAGTTGATTTACCGCAACCGGATTCCCCTGCAATTGCTAGAATTTCTCCTTTTTTAATATCAAGAGAAACACCATTTACTGCGTGGATAGTTTTCACTCCTCCAAAAATATTTTTCTTGGTGGTATAAACAACTTCTAAGTTTTTAATTTTAACTAAACTCTCTGTCATAGTGGAATTTTATCGTGGTTTTAGAGTAAAATCAATCGGATAGATTTATCCGATTGATTTACTTTTATCTGTCTTAAAATTTTAAAAGGACTTTCAATGTGTCTTTTTCTTTGTTCTTTTCAAATCCTTCAATTGCATCATCAATTGAATATGTTGCAGAAATCAATGGAGAAAAATCAATTCTTTCTGATTTCAACATTCTTAATGCTGCAGGGAATTGACCGCAACGAGAACCCAAAACTGTGATTTCGTCAATTACTATTGGCGCAAGATTAAATTCTTTTGATGCTGCAACAGTACTTTTCAAAACCAAAACTCCGCGAGGTTTTGTTAGAGCCAAAGCGGTTTCAAAACCTGAAATTGAACCTGTAGCTTCAACTACTACATCATATTTTTTCTCGATTGGAAAATCGTTTAATAATGCGGTTTCAACCCCTTGAGCTTTTGCAATATCGAGTTTATTTTGGTGTTTACCAACCAAAATTACATCAAGGTTTTGAGCATTTAATGCTAATGCAGTGATTAAACCTAGTTTGCCATCTCCTAACACAACAACTTTTTCAAACGGTCTGATGTGGTGTTGTTCGTTGATTTCAAGTGCTGCAGCTAATGGTTCTACAAATACCGCTTGTGTATCAGGAACATTTGCAGGGACTTCAAATAAAACTTCGGTAGGCATTGTAAAATATTGTGCAAAAACTCCGTCTTTTCTAAAGATACCAAGAGTGTGTCTATCAGGGCAATGACGATATAGTTTTTCTGCACACCAAGGACATTCAGGGTCTTTACAACCATAGCTGATTTCAGGAACAACGCGTTTGCCAACTAATGATTGGTCTTCCCCATTCACTTCTTCTACTACCCCAACTGCCTCGTGTCCAAGTATTCCTTCATATCCCATATAACCTTTTGTAATTTCGTAATCGGTGTTACAAATTCCGGCAAGGGTAACTCTAACAAGTGCCTCTCCTTTTTTAGGAATTGGTTTTTCATAATCATTAACTAATTTTAGTTCGTTATTTTTTGTAAAAACTACTGCTTTCATTTATTTTCTCCTTATCTAGTCAATTAAATTTTTCCATGATTTGTTAGCATTATTCAAAATATTTTGTGTAGAATCTTTGTCGAGTAAAATTTCTTGAACAGCACCATTCATTATGTTATTTATATCTTTTTGATTTTTTTGAGTTCTGTATGTCGGAGTGATTTTGTTAAGCTGTTTTGCACTAATTACGCGCGCTTTAGCCATCAAATCATTGTCGTCATATTTTGTATAAAAATCGTTTTTTAAAGTTTTGTCATTCACAGCAAGGACATTTGTCATTTTAGCAAGTTCAAGTTGATTTTTATCATTAGTTAAAAACAGAGCAAATTTTAGAGCCTCATCTTTATGTTTTGCACGCAAAGGGATGACAAAATTCATTAATGAAAAATCATTTTGTCCCAGTTCTCCGACAATTTGATGTGCTACATCTGTTTTTGCATAAGTTGATGGCGCATTTTCTTTAATCATATTTAAAAAATTTGCACCGGCACTGATAAGTGCAATATTTCCCGACATATATTTTTCTAAAGATTCTTGCAATGTCATTGTTACGGTTTCTTTTGGAATCAAATCTTTTGAATACAAATATTTGAACATATCTAAGACTTCAACGGCTTTTTCTGAATTGATTTTGTCAAAAGTTGAAGTGCCATATTTGTTCAAAATTTTCAAAATGGTGTCGTTTTCTGTGATATTTGGGAGCATAATGTATGCTCCTGTTTTTGATTTTACAACTTGTGCAGTTTGAGCTACTTGCGAATATGTTTTTGGTACAGAAATTCCTGATTTGCTTATTAAATCTTTGTTGTAAATTGTGATGGCACTTGTAGCGTACCATGGGACAGAATAATATTTACCATCTGTTTTTAAAGATTCCATAATTTCGTTATTATATTGAGAAACCTTCCCTGATGGGATTTCATAAAGTGCACCTTTATGTGCTAATGTTGCCGAAAAATCAGGGTTAAGATTCACTAAATCAGGTGGATTATCACTCAAAACTGATGCTAGTGTTCGTTTTTCGCCTTCTGAAAACGGAACATCAACCCATTTAATTTTTATTTCAGGGTTTTCAGTTTCAAAATCCGAAATTACACCGTTTATATATGGCGCGAAATCAGCCATTTGTAAAGTCCAAAAGACAACTTCGTTATTTTCTTGTTTTTTATTAAATACAAAAAATATCCCTGTCAAAATTATAAATGTTGAAATTATAACTATCCAAAAATTTTTATTCAAATTAATAATCCTTTGTAAAATAACTTTACCCCTGTTATAATTATACTATGAATAATTTATTTACGGAACTTGAAAATCAAAATAAACAGATACCGCTTGCAGAAATTTTGCGACCAAAGACATTGGAAGATTTTTTAGGGCAAAGTAATGTTATTTCTTCTCGCAGTCCGCTATTAAATTTGTTAAAAACAAATAGGTTGTTTTCTTTGATTTTATGGGGAACTCCGGGGTGTGGCAAAACAACTTTGGCAAGACTAATTGCTACAAAAACAAATGCTGCATTTATTGAAATTTCTGCAGTGACATCAGGGGTAAAAGATATCAAAGATGCTGTAGATAAGGCTAAAGAAAATTTACGCTCAGGTGTAAAAACAATTTTGTTTATTGATGAAATTCACAGATATTCAAAGACTCAACAAGATGCTCTGTTACCGCATCTAGAAAATGGTACACTGTTTTTGATTGGTTCAACAACTGAAAATCCGTCGTTCCAAGTTGTTCCTGCATTGCTATCAAGATTACAAGTAATCAGGCTTAACTCAATTGATGATGAGAGTATGGCAAAAATTATCAAACGTGGATTTTCTTACCTTGCGACTAATTACACCCTGATGGAATGTGAAAGTGGCGTTTTGGATTTTATCATAAATCTTGCACGAGGGGATGCACGTTATGCTCTTAATATTACGGAGAATGCTTATTTTGCAAGTGATTTAAGAGATAATAAAAGAATTTTAACCGTAAAAACTATCGAAGAGATTTGTCAACAACGGAATACAAGATATTCAAGACAAGAGCATTACGACTGCGCATCAGCTTTTCAAAAAAGTCTTAGGGGAAGTGACCCTGATGCGGCAATTTATTATCTTGCAAAAATGATTGTAGCTGGTGAAGATCCAAGGTTTATTGCTAGAAGGCTTATTGTATGTGCATCAGAAGATATCGGTAATGCAGATCCAAATGCGTTTAATATTGCGGTGAATGCATATCGCGCGGTAGAACTTTTGGGCTTGCCGGAAGGACGGATACCACTTGCGCAAGCTGTAATTTATGTCGCCAAAGCCCCAAAATCAAATGAGGCAATTTGTGCTATAGATGATGCAATTTCTGATATTACAAATGGAAAAGATTTTGCGCCACCAATGCATTTGAGAGATTCTCATTATAAAGATGCATCCAAATACGGATTTGGAGTTGGATATGTGTATACTCATGCTGCGCCTGATGCTGAGCAGCAATTTTTGCCAGATGAACTTGTCGGCAGAAAGTATACGAAGTAGGTTTCCATTAGACTATTCCTAAGACAAAAGTGGTCGGTTAGAGATTCTGAACAGCAAGAAAATTATGTGTTTCGCAAAGCTTACCCAAATTTTCTAAGCTTTCAGAATGACATAACGCGCATCCATTCAATTCATCTAAATATTCGGTTTACTTTTTGAGTAAATTCATTATTATATAAGTATGAAAAAGATTTTTACCTTTTTAGCAATAATTTGTCTATCCATATTGGGTACTTGCGTGATGGCAGATGATGTTGATATGCCATCGACAGGTGATTTGTGGGACAATTGGAATAATAGCCAAGATTTTTATGGGCAGAATAAAAAAGGTGTCTCTGATGAAGAATTTAACAAAACAATTGATAAACTGAAAGAAAAGCAAAATAAAGGTGGGTTGTTCAAAAAAAGAACTGTTCCAAAAGGTGAAGAATTTAGTCAAAGCAATGAGACAGAAGTTATAAATGAGCAATCAAACAAAGATAGCTTGCCTGTTGTGTGTATCCCTGTAGAGCTTGCGGTTGGTGATGGTGTGCTACCTGTTGGGCATTATCAGGTTAAAGGCGAAAAAAATGACGATGGGTCAATTGTTCTAAAATTTTATCAAGCTCAATATTTGATGGCGCAATTCCCTGCAATAGAAACAACAGACGATTTTGATGAAGATACAATAACTTTTGCCAAATGGATTCCTGAAGGTGAAAATAAAATTAAGGTTATATTTGGTTCAATGGATTTTAATGCTTACACAATTATTGATTTGAAGTAGCTTTTTCTAAAAAGCATTAATTGTAACGAATTATTACAAAACCCCTCTAAATCCTTAAAGTTTCGCTTCAAAATGCCGTAAACATGGTTAAGCAAACGAATGACTACATGTCGAAAGGATTACGAAAAATGGGATTGGCAGCTTCACAAGCTAGATTTTTATGTATAACTGCTAGAAAGGCTGATTGTGAATACAAATCAACTGAGTTAGCTCAGCAAAAGCTTGAGATAACAAATCAGTTGTCTGACATCTCAACTGAGTATTCAAATGCAATGAATGCAACAAAATTGATGTGGTCAAATGATGCTGTTGATGGTGATTTTAGTATGTCTTACGGATTGTTGATGACTCCATCTGTGGCAAACGATTACAATCCATATATGGTTACAACAGCATCAGGTGCAATTGTATTGAACTCAGAATATGCTGCTGCTGCAAAAGCTGCAGGTATTTCTAAAGCAGGTGGTATCGGATCTCAAGATTCAAGAGACAAATTTATTGCGGCTTTATCTTACCAAGGTTTAATCACTGATACAACTTCAAAAGCTATTACAAGAACTGATTATGAGGTTGATACAGATAAAACTGCTGCAAATAACAAAATTACATTTAAGACAAATCCAACTACTGCAACTTCCGGTGTTGATTGGAACCCTGCAGCTGGCATGGGTGCTACTCCGAAGAACAAAAACTCAGTTGCAGCGATGACTTTGTCTGATATTATCAATAGCAGTGCAATTGGTCAAAAAACAATTGACTGGGCAAAAGTTTCTGCTAATGGTGAAACAACTAAAAAAGAATATACAGAAGAAACAAGCAGATTACAAAAACTGGTATCAAAGGCTCAAACAGGTAATATCACTGATGATATTGTTAATCAATTGAAACGTGATAAAGCAAATTATATGAGTGCAAATCCGGCACCTGACTCTACTGATACAGAAAAACGTGCTAAGTATGATGCGGACATTAAAAAGTTTGATGAATTGATTACTCAAGCATCATATATTCAAACTACAAAAGCAGATGATAAGGGTAATATCACTTATACATATAAGGATGCTAATGGAAATAAACAAGAAGCAAGTTTCAATAAGACTACAGCATTAAATGATATCAAGGCTCAACTTCAATCAGATTTAGATACTTATGAAGAGGCTCATACAGCTGGTGGTGTTGATTTCAAAGATACATTCAACACTTCTGCAAACTCATTAGCCTCAGGTAAGAATGGCGGTAAAACCTTCAGCGTTGTTGAAAATGGTGTAATCAATCACTATGCTGATGAAATTTCTTCAATTTCTATTGGTGATATTTTATCTAATCAAGTTGTATTGATGTCTAATAACACCGACCTTACAGCATTTAAACAACAAGTAGTTGAATTGTTAAATTCAATTGTTAGCGTATTTGGTTATTCAAAGAGCGAAGATTTGACTGGTCAAGGGTTGAATGTTGATGAAGCATCAGCAAAGGCTTTAAAATTCGCTTATGATATGGTTATCGCAACATATTTGAATACAAAAGCTGTTGAGCGTACAGGTAATAGAACAAGCGATAAATCAACTGTAGATAACTCAGCTTATCAAAACGCTGTAGATTATAACCGAATTGGTTCTGACAACGAAAATGACGGTAAAGGTACATATTGTGCAGTCAGTCTTACTAATATGTTAAATTCATTCTTAACATATTATGAAAATTCACTTACCGGTGCAGATTCACCTTATGTTGTCGGTAAGAGCGTTGAAACATCTCAATATGTTACAGACAACTCAGGTTACACATACATTGGACAAGATGATGAAGATTCTGTAACTGAAGCTGATAAAAAATCTGCAGATTTCTTTGATGAAGTTTATAACAACATCCTAGAACACGGCTGGAGAGAGGATGCATCAATAGATGATTCTGAATATCTTGAAAATGCAATCAAAAATGGTAACTATTCAATGAGTTCATTGAATAATGATGGTTATTATTATCAAACAAGGTATAATGAAACAGGTTATGTTGTTGAAGTTTCTGATAAAGATGCAATTGCAAGAGCAGAAGCTGAATTTACTTCTAAGAAAGCTGAATTGACATACAAAGAAGATTCAATTGACTTAAAAACAAAACAACTGGATGCTGAGATTTCATCATTATCAACAGAATACGACACCGTAAAAAGTTTAATTTCAAAGAGTATTGAAAAGACCTTTGCAATGTTTTCAAACTAGTGCAGTGAGATAAAGTTATTTAATAACTTATCTTATTGTATTCCTAATTTCTTATTTTTTATGAACATATTGCAATTGTCTTTTTCTATTACTTGACCACAGGTGGAATCGGAGAAACTATAATTTTCTCCATATATTCATCGTTTATAGCTTTCACTTCATGTCCGATTTTAGTAATTTCATCTTTTGTGTTAAATACATATTTTTTTGCAAAGCGCAAAACCATCATTCCTTTTTTCGGATGTTTTTCATATTTATAGATATTATAAATAAAATACGTTTTGTCATTTTGTGCAATATTTTCTAAATAACTGATTACTGCAATATCTTGCTTTTTGTTTTGGACAAATTTTAATAGTAGAAAATTTTCTTTTGATTCAATTCGCTTATCAGTATCTGAGGCAAATTTCAAAGGATTAGAAACTTCAGGATAATAATAAATTCCAATCAAGCTTGTCCAATAATCTTTATTTTCTTTCGGCTTGAAATATTCATTTTCAGTTACCTTTGTTTTAGTGGTTGTGTTTGAATATTGCAAATCATAAATATCGTTATTAAAATGAATATTTTCGGCATTCACGCTTTGCAATAAAATAAAACAACAAACAAATAAAATTAAATAATTAAGTAAATATTTTTTCATGATATTCATTATTTAACCCTGAAATTACATTAGAAATATCCCCCACCTTGGTAGTTAGGATAGGGGATATATTTGTTGTTTAATTATTTATTTCTGAGTTTAGTTATAAAATGCTTTAGTCTTTCGATTGCAATTTTTAGATTATCAATAGAATATGCATAAGAAATCCTCAAATAACCTTCTCCACAATCACCAAATGCCGTTCCTGGCACAACCGCAACTTTTTCTTCTTTTAAAAATCTTGTTGCAAATTCTTCGCTTGTCATTCCAAACTCTTTTATGCAAGGAAAGACATAAAATGCTCCAAACGGTTCAAAACATTCCAGCCCCATTTCTTTAAATTCGTGCATAAGGTATCTGCGACGCTGATTGTATGATCTACGCATGTTTTCAACATCTTCATCCCCATGTCTAAGGGCCTCAATTGCGGCATATTGACTTGTTGTTGGGGCACACATAATTGCAAACTGGTGAATTTTAGTCATTTGCTTAATTATATCTTTTGGACCGCAAGCATAACCAAGTCGCCAACCTGTCATTGCATAAGCTTTAGAAAAACCGTTAATCAAGATTGTGCGTTCTTTCATTCCATCAATTGATGCTATTGAGATATGCTTATCTTTGTATGTCAAGGCTGAATAAATTTCATCTGACATAACTAAAATGTCTTTTTCAATAATAATATTGGCGATTTTTTCTAAATCTTCCTTTTCCATAATTGCACCTGTCGGATTATTCGGATAAGGCAAAATTAAAACTTTTGTTTTGTCAGTGATTGCACCTAGCAATTCTTCCGGTGTTAATCTAAACTCATTTTCAGCTTTTAAATTTATTATTACCGGTTTGGCATCGGCTAAAATTGCACAAGGTTCATACGAAACATAAGACGGTTGAGGAATAATAACCTCATCATTGGCATTTATTATTGCACGAAGTCCGATATCAATAGCTTCAGACCCTCCAACAGTAACAATTATTTCACCATTTGGGTCATATTTAACTCCTTGAGTTCTATTAATATAATTGGAAATTTCTGTACGTAAGTCTTTTAGTCCTGCATTTGAGGTGTAAAAAGTTTTTCCACGTTCAAATGCGTAGATGCCCTCGTCTCTGATATGCCAAGGGGTATCAAAATCAGGTTCGCCAACCCCTAGAGAAATCGCATCTTTCATTTCGCTTACGATATCAAAAAACTTTCTGATACCTGAAGGTTTAATATTTATTACTTTGTCAGAAAGGAAATTCCTCATGGAGTAACAACCTCTCTTTCATCTTTTTGAGCTTTGTTTAAAATTGTTCCGTGGTCTTTGTATTTTTTTAGAATAAAATGAGTTGCTGTGCTCAGAACACTATCAAGAGTTGATAATTTGTCTGATACAAAATTAGCAATTTCTTTAAGAGTTTTTTCTTCCAAAATTACAAGCAGGTCATACCCTCCTGAAATCAGGTATACTGCCTTTACTTCTGGGTAGTTATAAATTCTTTCTGCGATATTGTCAAAACCCCGTCCTCGTTGAGGTGTTACCTTGACTTCTATTAGTGCGGTAACTTTTTCAATAGATGTTTTTTCCCAGTTTATCAATGTGTGATAACCGCAAATTACGCCATCTTTTTCCAATTTTTCAAGTTCTGCTAAGACTTTTTCTTCTGTTACCCCTAGTAGGATTGCAAGTTCATTGAAATCAATTCTGCTATTTTTTTCAATGATAGATAATAATTCTTCTTTCATATATCTCTCCAAATTTTATTTAATAATTATAACAAAAAATAAACTTTTTTATACAAAATACGCAAATCATATTATTTAGCGGTTTTGTTGTAAATATGGAAATCCATCGTCAAAATTTTCAGTCTCCAAAATTCACTTCAAGAGTTTGCCCTATAAAACCAAGTGTTGTTAATACAAAATGGGGCAAATTGACACTTGAAGAAGTTAAACCGATTGATATCATACAAAAGGGATTTTTTGAAAATTTAGCAGCATTTTTTGGTAAAAATTTTAATTCTCCTGATTGGCAAATTTTTAAGGACCCAACTAAAAAATCAGAATTAAACATGGTTATAGAAAATTTTGCTAAAAATTTAAAAGCTCTTTTTAAAAATAATGATGGAAATTTAACCCTGCTTGTTGCGCGAGATAAACAAAAAAGAATTCAAGGTGCGTGTTTGTCTTACGGATATGATTTAGTTCCAAACTCAAAAGACTACACTTTATATATAGATTCAATTTGTGTAAATAGACCTTACAGAGGTTTTAGCTTAGGTAAAAAAATGTTGCAAAAAACATTAGATGCAAATTCTAAAAATTCAAGTTTCACTGATGTATTTTTGACAGGTGAAAAAAATGCTTGTGGGTTTTACAAGAAAATGGGATTTTCACCACTTTCTAAGCAAGATAAATCTCAACAAAAAGTTATTAATTTCATTGCCCTTGACAGATTTGATTATCCTAAATTTGTTGACTTTCTCTCAAAACCTCTAAAACCGAATCAAGAACGCTGGTATAATCGTGTGGCAGAAGTAATTGATGATAGTTGGTTGTAGTTGTTGGAAATTTTTAGTAATAAAAACGGATTTTGGTTCTTTGTACCAAAATCCGTTTAAGTAAAATATTTGAACTTATTTATGCTAAGTAATTAACATGTTTCAATGCATCAGCAGAAAGGGCTGATTTAGGAGTACCATGTGATAATGCATAGTTAGCTGCATCAGCTTCTGTTGCAATAGTATCCCTAACGACTTTTGCAGCATCGCCAATTGATTGAAATGGGCTTGCGTAACTTACATTTGAAACTTCTTTTTTTACTTTTGGCATAACAGCACCACCATTTAGGTATTCATGTGCTTTTTCGGTTGAAAATTCTTTAAATGAATTTATTAAAGTGTTTTTTCCGGTAAATGCTACTTGATTAATCATTTTTTGTCCTTCTTTATTTTTTATTTAATTGTACACAGTTATATGAAGTTCGTGAAGAAAATTTTTTGTCATGTTTTATAGATTTTGCTTAACAATAGTTTATATAATATGGTGTAAAATTTACACTTGTTATTGACAATGTGTTGATATAGCAGTATAATCAGGGTGTAAAGAGAATTATCTGCTGAATGAATTGTAAATTTTGTTAGGAAAAAGAAATGAATGTACCCCAAATTGATAGTAGTATAACTTATACTCAAAAATACTCTAAAAATAATGCTAAAATGCGTAAACATCCTAATAAATCACAAGAAATGACATATTCTAGTGCAACAAGTGATGCCTTGAAATCTGCAGGTGCTTGGTTTGGTTTTGGTGTAGGATTAGATTTGATATCTCGAAAATTTCCATTATCAAAATCTCCAACAAAAAATTCAATTATGACTAACGGCATAATTGCAGGAATCGCAGGTTTGTTTACTTTAATTCAAGATTTATGGATTAAACATAAAAGTTAGTAGTATATTGAAAAATAAAATAATCCTGATAAAAATTTCGGAATACCAATATTAGCTTTTCAACTTCTAATAATAAAGAAAAGCGCCGAATCTCGGCGCTGTGCGATTATTTGGTATAATAAATATTTAGGATGCTACGCACTTTAAACAAGTGCATACTTTTGTTTAAAATCATCATAAGTCTGGCTAAATTCTTTATTGTCGTAGGATTTTAACTGTTTTAAGAATTCATGTTTGTCCAAACCTGCATTATGAGCTTTTAAAACTGATGCTGCAATATTTGAACAATGGTCCGAAATTCTTTCAAAATCGTTAAATAATTCAGAAATTATAAAATCCAATTCAATCGGACATTCACCGTATTGAATCCTTTTGATATGGCGGCTTTTTGCTTTTACAACAAGTCTGTCAATTACCTGCTCCAAAGGTTCCACCTTCAACGCAACAGTTGAACTGTTATGCGAATAAGCTTCTGTTGTTAAGAATAAAACTTCTAAAATTGCACCAACAATTATCCTCAGGTCTTCAACCAATTCAGGTGGAAATTCAAGATTTTTGTTTTTCTTTTGTTCTGCAATATTTAGGATATTTATTGCGTGATCGCCAATTCTTTCATAATCACCAATTATCAAAAGTAATCTGGCAATTGCATTACTTGTATCTTCAGACAACTCTTTGTTGGAAGCTTTAATTAAGTAAGATTCCAATTTATCTTCATATCTGTCAATACGTTCTTCGTTTTTATTTATAACATCTGCTTTGCGATATTGATAGTTTTTCAATTGCTTTGTTGCATATAGGACATTATTTTTGACGATTTTTGCCATTTTTATAACTTTTTGATTAACTTCAATAACAGCAAGTTCAGGAGAACGCAAAAGTCGTTCGTCCAAAAAAACTTCATCTTTTTCATTTTTAGAATCTTTTATTACAACATTTGCAATATTTTCCAACTGTTTAATAAATGGGAACAACAAAATTGTTGTACAAATATTAAATGTTGAGTGGAGTATTGCAATTCCTGCAGGATTAATATTTTCACTCATAAACGGCAGGTTGAAAATAAGTTTAACTAACTGATATGCAG